>JAEEGL016725110.1_pt1 | contig 11296 bp, 10 predicted proteins | sample 9134231 | NCBI WGS metagenome assembly JAEEGL01 (sample SAMN16246548, study PRJNA631951) | gut metagenome | biome: gut microbiome; feature: rumen; material: fiber-attached | host: Bos | place: Iran: Karaj | collected 2018-10
AATTCATATATGCCGCATTTATGTCCTCAGCACAGAATTTTCTCAATAATAACCTATGGGTTTCTATTGTTTTCGTTCCTTTATGCTCCATATTATCATCTCCTCAAATTGCGATTTGTCATCGTCTATAAAACTGGAATATAATTATATACCGATTTTATCATAATTCTTGATGAAATCAATGGGATTAGGTATAGTCAAAACGAGCTGGATAACGGTAATCTTACCGCCATACAGCTCGTCAATTATCTTAGGATATCTTATTTACAGAAAATCTTTCACACACTCAAAGTATTATACCTCATTCGTCAGGCAATTAAGGATTATGAAAAAAAGAATGGCAAACTATAGTTTTTTCTTTGCAATAAAACAAGAGCATCTAAGTTAAATCTTAAATGCCCTTCTTTTATCTATTATTTCCTTTGTATAAAACTCTCATCACTACTGAGAGTTTTTTATTTATCTTAATCTTAGTAATGGTTGTTGCAACAGATCATCTACCATTGGATAATAAAGCTTTTTATTATCTGCTTTTGTTATTGTTGTAACCAGTCTTCCCGCATCCTTAGATGAGGCTCCACAATGATATATCTTCTCTGAATTGCACTTATAGTCTAACACTATATACCTATCGTGATAGCGTCCGCCTGTTCTTTGTATTTTTATATTTATTCCAGGATACTGATTACGGAACATATTAAAGTCTGCAAGAGATAGATTTCTTCCAATATTATCACTAAATACAATAACTTCAACACTTCCACTTATATCATTAAGAAGCACCAGTGTCCTTATATCGATATAATTATCTACAATATATATTTTCTTTTTCGCTTTACCATATATCTCTTTATAGGCAGCCTTCGCTTCTAAATACTGTCCGGAAAAGATCAGATAGTCTGTATCTTTATCTGGAAGTGAAAAACTTTCGATAACTTTTGTCAGATCATCCTTTGTTATCATTTTTTCTTTTATTTCACTAATATCTTTCACATTCTGAGCCGTCTGTAAAGATAATTGAAGCAGTTCTGGAGATGATGATAGCAACGGAACTGTCTGAATATAGTCTTTCATCTTTTTGAACGCCTTGACCAATTCTCTACTCTGATGAGTTGCTAATTCACCCTTTAGAACTGTCATCAGCATATATATTCCTTGTTCCGTAAACGCATATGGCTTATATTTTATATTATGCCCTCTTCCTGTATTTTCGTTCAAGGTGAAATTTTTGCACCTTGAAAGTTCCTCTAAATCATCATCATCTAGTTGAAACATAAAATCATCGCCATAGAACTTTTCAATATTATTCCTTACCTGTCTGTTAAAGTTCTTTGTTTCATAACCATATATAGCTGCCAGATCTCTGTCCAGCATAACTTTTCTGTCACGTATGACATATATTTTATTCCTTATTGCCTCTACCGTAATTGATACCGGAACAAGCTCTGATGAAATATTCTTATCTGCCATAATACCCCCTTAAATTCAGCATGTACTTTTCTACTATTTCTTATCCAACTCGGATAACTGTTTTTGCAGCTTATTGATTTGATCTTCTATATCTTTTCTTTCCAGTTCTCTTAAATGTTCTTCCGTTCTTTCAATGATAGCTCTAGGAAATGTTCTTTTCCATACAATATATTCTTTATTAATCTCTTCTTTTTCTTCATCTGATGTTGCTGCTGCAAGTTTAGAATCTATGTACTTGCATTCACGCATCCATTCGTCGAGATAATCTGCAAGTCCACCTTTCATATTTTCACAATATAATACTATACGCTTGTCTTGTTCTTTAATTCTAATACCATAACGTTCTTCCATTTCAAAAAGTGCATACATAGCCCCTAAGTAATTTGACACTACTGGATCTGTAAGAGCAATCGTTTCAACATCCAACGCTCTTGCTATTTTTTTTAGCAAATCAGATTTAGGTTTTCTGGCTCCATTTTCATACTTTTGAATCCTATCAGCACTTAATCCTACCAATTCTCCGAGCTCAGCCCTCGATAATCCCTTTTCCATTCTTATTTTTTTTATTCTTCTCCCCACTCTATCAGCTGCTGTATCATCGTTAAAATCCATAGGGTCTTTTCCATTTAAATTTCTTAATAAAATCATGCCAAAGCTCCTCTCAAATTATCCAACAACATAATCATCACTATATCGTAATTTATAATATCACAATAACAAATTAAATCAAAGAACATTTTTTATCATATAAGCACATTCCAAGTCGCATAGTACCGTTTTGTGCCTTTTAAGTATATTTTAAACACATTTCTGTGCTTGATTTATTCTCTTAGGCATGATATATTGATTTCAGAACTGATTTGTGCTCACTTAAACACTTTATCAGCAACGATTATAGAAAGGAGGACTATTAACATGGAAATGAATTTTTTAACTGAATATCGTGATGTATTATCACCAAATGACTTGATGGAAATATTACAGACCGGACGCAATACTGTATATAATTATCTCTCAACTGGTAAAATTCGTTCGATCAAAGTAGGCAACAAATATCGCGTTCCAAAAATATACCTGCTTCAATTTATGTATCCTGATATGAAATTCAGTTCAGACGAGGAATAATCATGGCAAGACGTAAAAAGGATGGTAGACGATGTAAAGGTATCCAGGCTAAACGCGGTTACCTTTATATCGTTATATCATTAACTACCCTAAAAGATGGAATGCGAAAAAATGAAAAGAAATGGATAGCTACTGGATTAAGTGATACACCTGAAAATGTTAAAAAGGCTGCTGAAGCCAGAATCAACATACTAAATGCTGAATCCTATAAACTGGATCAAGACATGTCTTTATCCGAATATATAGATTACTATCTATCAATAAAAAAGAACAATGTTGCTGATACCACTTATGCTTCATATTATTATCAAGCCAAACGTATCAAGGAGTATTTTGGCAATACCAAGCTCAAAAGCATAAATATAAAACTTGCAAAAAAGTTTCTTGACGATTTGTTTGTTGTATATCATCTTCAAATGCGTACAGCCAAAGATACAAAAGTCTTCTTTTCCGGAGCATTAGAACAGGCACGTAATGATGGACTAATATCTTACAATCCAATCAAGGAACTTAAACTTAATAAAAACTATGCAGCAGAATATGCAGCTCCAAAGAATACAGATGATACATTTTTTTCGTATGATGAAGCAAATTTATTCTTGCAGCGAACTCAGGATAATGAGCTCTACGTCGTTTTTTACTTAACAATTTTCTTTGGGTTGCGTAGAGAAGAAGTTCTTGGTCTTAAATGGTCTGCGATTGACTTTGAAACAAAAACAATGCGAATCAATCATACAGTCACAAAAGGAACCAAGGTTAACCGATTAAACAAAACAAAAACAGAATATAGCAATAGATCATATCCGTTATCAGATGAACAGATCAATTTATTCAAAGATTTATTGAATAAAGAACAACAATATAGAAAATTGTTTGGTGACTGCTATCAGGATAATGATTATATATTCAAACATGAAGATGGCAGTCTATACTACCCTGACTACCCTTCTAAAACATTCAGAGTTCTTCTGAAAACAATCCCTGAGCTTCCTCAAGGCGTTGTCTTTCACAATCTCCGAAGCTCCTGTGTATCAATTCTGGTACATGAAGGGCATGATGTAAAAAGTATTCAGAAGTGGGTTGGCCATGCCGATATAGATACTACTCTCAGGATATACGCTAAAGTAAAAGACAAAGAAGTAAAAGAAGAAATATCTCGCAGCATGAGCGAGAAAATACATTTAAGAAACAATAAATAATATATGGGATTTTGTTGTTAACCATTTTGTTCAGATTGAAAATAAACTTCAAAAAAAGTTAGAATAAAAGTTAGAACAGAAAAGAAAAAAGGGTTCCGAAACTCTCGGAACCCCCATAAAATCGAGTCGGCGTGACAGGATTTGAACCTGCGACTTCTACGTCCCGAACGTAGCGCTCTACCAAGCTGAGCCACACGCCGCTATATAATACTTATAGCATTTGTCTTTATTCGGCAGGTATCTCAAATACGAAATACCTGCCGTAAGACACGTGAGTTATGATACTCTTTTTTAAAGATAATTTCAAGCACTATCTTCCTTACAGATTAAGCGTTGTCTTCCTTGCCATTCTTGAACTTTCCAACAACTTCCTTAGCCTTTTCAAGAATCTTATCATCGATATCTGTCTTGTCAAGAATTGTGCCTGCGCCCTTCTTGATATCACCGGCGTTAGCCTTGATCTTCTCATCAATATCTGTCTTATCAAGAACGCTGTCGATCTTTGTCTTAACTTCTTCAATCTTCTTTCCGATGTCTTCTGCTCCCATTGTTTTAACCTCCTGAAATAAATTTATGTCATGGTCCGGATCACATCCGACCAAAACTTATTTTACCACAAGCTGCTCTAAATATCTATCTACAGTCTCGTAATACTCTTTATTCTTATCGCTGTCCAGAGCCATAGTATGGCCTGACTTCGTGTACTCTATGATCGTACAGTCTGTTCCCGTCTTCTTCAGTGCACCTGAGAACTTAAGCGGCATGGATATCGGTATCAGCTTATCCCTTGTACCATAAGCAAGAACCGCAGAAACCCCTTCATTCTTTACATATGTCTCAGGTGAAATGTCTGTATAAGCCTTTCTATAAGCATCTGTTCCTATATCGTCAACAGTAAAGCTGCTGCCTGTCATAAGATTAACCAGTGCCACTGCCTCTTCTCCCGAATAACCCCAGTCATCCGGATTAAAGCTTGTCGGCCCTGTCTGTTCAAATACAAGTTCTACCGGCACCGGTGACTTCTCCGGATTCTTATAAGCATAGAGAAGTGCCATGGTTCCACCACCGTAAACACCGCTTACAGCCATGTTCTTAAACTTGATTCCAAGGCCGTCGCATTTCTTTACAACCGCTCCCGCAGTTCTGTAAAGTTCCTCAACCGCTGTTGAAATAGTATTACCGCTGCCCTGGATAATAGGCGTATAGTTAACTGATGCTGCAACATATCCCTTTGATGCAAGATACTTGCAGATCAAAGCTCCGTCACTCTTGTCACCACTGGAGAAGTTGCTTCCGTGGATATACATAACAAGAGTCTGTTCCTTTGAAGTATCGATATTCTTTGGTACATAAAGATCGTACAGCACACCTTCATCGGCCGCCTTCTCATCTGTATAGATAGTACCCATTTCTTCAGACCATTTAACTCTTATCGGATCGTAAGGTCTTTGCGCCAGCATATTAAATCTAAGTATAAATGTAAGGATTGCTCCTCCATTAAATGCTAACAGAATCAGCAGCAGATATCCAAAGAAGCCGAAATTAAATCCTTTTCTGTTATTCATCTCAGCGCTCCCCCTAAACTGCTCTTATAGCATATTCTGCTACCAGCCAGCCTACTCCGGAGCCTATAGCCCAGGCTATCAGTATTGCTATTAGTTTCTTGTTGATCTTGCCATCTTTCTTCATGAATTAAACCTCTGTTTCTTATTATTGTCTTATTATATGAATTGAATTAAGGAAATCATCTGCGTACTTATAGTCTGCATTACCGACCTCCCTGTTAGAGAAACCTGCTCTCTCAAAAATATCTGTCAGCTTCTCCTTATCCCAGGTTCCGTCTGTATAATGCTTTACCATATACCTTACCTGAGTCCTGTAATTTATGCGTCCCTTCATCCTGCTGTCTCTCTTCTTAGCCTTCGAGATAAGTCTTGAATACTTAAGGATCAGCTTATCATCCTTACCGGCCACACTATACTTAAAGTGATATATGAAGAAAGGAGCCACCTTAATGCCAATGAATATAAGGCATGTCAGAAGTACTATTCCTCCGACAATGATTCCTATTATCTTGATAATATTGTCATTTATCCTGAAATCGGAAATGTTTGGCGTCTCGATCTTTTCACCACTCTGGTCTGAATCTCCGCCATCACCAAACAGGTTGTTGAAGGTATCCCAGAAGCTGGTATAATCCTCATCATCAATTCCTGAAGCCGGTGTAACATCCACAACTATCCATCCATAGTTATCATCATAAACTTCAACCCAGGCATGGGCATCTGCATCTGTAGCATCAACTGTTACAAGCGCTGTCTCACCCAGCTTGTTATATCCACTGAAGTAATCTTCGTATTTCTTTCCTTCCAGCAGCTCACCTTCATCCATGATCTGTCCGAAGTCTACCACATAGCCCTCGCAGTATCTTGCAGGTATTCCATAATATCTGAATATGAGAACTGCCGCACTGGCGAAATGAGCACAATAACCCTTCCTGTTCTTTGTAAGGAAGTAATTGATGAAATCCTCACGCCATGGAGTTGCACCAGGTCGGATAGTATAAGGAATATTATCCTGATAGTAATCCTCCACCTGCTGTATTATATCACTTTTTGAGCCGCTGAATCCTGCTTCCTCACAAAAGTTTCTTATAACCTCTTCGTTTTGACGAGGAACAGAAAGATATCTCTTATCTATTGTATGTCTGTCAACAACAGTCTTATTCTCATCAACTCTCGGATAATAAGTATATACTACTTCCTCTCCTCTGTTGAGAATATCCACATCACCGTTTGTATAATATGGAATATACGGTCTGATGTCGCCCGCTACATTTTTAATTCTTATAATTCCTCTGTTGGAATACTCATAACCGTTCAGGAAGGCCTTCTCCAGCGCGTCGGCTTCATATCTTCCATGTTCCTCCGCAAAGTAGAAATCATCCGGCTGCTTCCATACATTTTCATATGGACTGTATTCCAGGCCTATGAAATTTTTGAAGTACATACGGTTCTCTGTGTATGGCGTAAACTCCACGGTAATATCCGTATTATAATCCAGCTGTATCGACGATACACCACCCAGTTTACCGGTTGCAAGACCACCGGTATTATCATAGAAGTTGAAGATGCCGCCGATTCCAAGCATCATAAGATTCTGAACATATTCCTTGGAAATCTTCTTCTCTTCACTTTCCGGATGGAACAGCGAGAATGAAGATTTATCAACCAACGCTGATACAGCAGTAACCACAAGTATTACATATACCGATGCCACTGCGATCATGCTGACAAGTGAATGCCAGTCCAGTCCATAGGAAAGTCCTCTTCTCGACCTCTTAAAGATATGGTCATTACGGCTCAGGTAGAAATGTCTTCCTGACTTAAGGAAGTAGGTCATAACGATTCCACCGATTACCATGGCTGCATAGATGCCTGAAGGTTCCTTACCCATATAAAATGCAACCATATTAAGTGACAGAGTAAGCACGATTGCGATTATATATCTTGCACGTCTCAGGATATAGTTGTTAAGCAGAATATTGATTGCGATACCGATAAGGGTTACCGCTATCGTAACTGCCGCATATCTGTTGGATATACGCTCGTTATAGTACTGAAGACCTTCAGTATTAAAATATACCGAAGCCCAGTCCAGCGTATCATTGATGATCGCATAGAAACCCGAGTTGATATAGTCTTTAAACATTACAAGAATAGAGGCATAGAAAAAGAAGAATACCAGATATCCTATGTTTTCAGATTTCCAGCTATGATAAAGCACAGCACAAAGAATAGCAGTAAACAGTATCACCAGATTATATAAAACCTGGTTAAAGCTTATGCCCATGGCCGTAAGATAACAGCCTGTTCCTCCCGCTGTAAGAAGATACACTATTATTCCCTTCAGAATAAGAGTATAGTATCTGTTCTCGCTGATGGTGTATACCTCATCAGAGATTTCAGCGCCCTTACACAATTTTACAGGAGCTGTATCTTCTCTCAGCCAGGCAGATCTCTGTTCCTTTCGATAAGCCTTCTTTTCAGCCGCGGTCATAGACTCATACTCCGCCTGCCTTCTGGCTTTCTCGTCATTTATCTCCTGTCTGTAGCTGCGGTATCTTTCAAATATGGAATTGTTATCACTATATCCATTATCCGCCATAATTAAAACTCTCTATAGTTAATCCTGTTCTACAACAACTGCATCCGGTCCCTTATCTGTCATGCATATATCCACATACGCCTTAAGTTCAGGCTTGATGCTCCTCATAAGTAAGCGTGTCTTATCCGCATCCCTGTATATCTTTTCATAATAGATAGCCTGAAAGCTTTCTCTCAGGTTATCTTCACTCATAATCTGCTGTTCGTGGAACTCATAAGCCATCTCGCTCCACCACATGAGTCTCACATATACCTGCTCTTCTATAAATGCTTTACATATTCCGTATGTCAGAGTAAGTATCTCATCAACATCTTCATCTCTTCCAGCCAGCTCAGTAACTATGACCATCTGCTGATCTGACATTGCGACTCTGTCCTTAACCATGAGCGTATCTTTCTTGGCTGAAAGCTTCCAGTGTATGCTCATAAGCTTGTCGCCTGGAATATATTCTCTTACATCAGAAACATCAGAGAAGTCATGACCTTTCTTCATGGTCTCTTCACTCTCAGTCATTCCACTGGATATATCTGATGTATTAAATTCACGTCTGTTATCTGAAGAAGGAAGTACTGCTATCTCACATTTCCTGTCTACCTTCTTCTTAAGGGATATTATTCCCAGGATATCCCTGAATCGTATGGCTGATACTCTGTAGCTGTATCTTCCATTCATAGAGTACTTTACCGGAATGTACTTCTCATAACTTCCCAGAGATCTTATAGGAACGGATATAATGTTGGTTCCCGAATCTCCATAAAATGAATTCTCTGATTCCAGAAGTATCTCAGCATCCAGAGAAGGAACAATCGTTCTGTTTCTCAGATTAATGATAAGATATCCCATTCCGCCTTTCTCTACTGTCTCTTCCGGTGCCCTTATTGTAAAGTCCAATCCCTTTTTAAGCACAAAAACACCAGCCAGTGACATAAGGGGTGCACCGGCCACGATGATCAGCAGTATAAAAAGGAAATGATTTCTCAGGAAATTGTAGCAGATAATAAGTATCGCCAGCTGAACCAGATATGCAGTTATTCTTGTGATATGAATTCTTGTTTTCATCTATGTTACCGATCTTTATAACTTTGCTTCTGCACAGGAATTTCTGATAACCAGTTTACATGGAAGCTTTACTCTTACAGGAGTTGATATACTGAGCTTTCCTGATGCCATGATAAGACTTGCTCCGTACTGTCCCATATCATATACCGGGGCATGGATAGTCGTAAGTGAAGGTGTAGTAAACTGACTCATCTCATCATCATTGAAACCGGCTATGGATATATCCTCCGGAATCCTGAGTCCTGCTTCAAGAGCCGCCTTCATAGCTCCTACAGCTATGGCATCACTGGCACAAAGGACCGCTGTCGGACGAGTTTCTGAAAGAAGCTTCTTCATCTCTTCATATCCTGATTGTGAATCAAAACTTCCCTCTCTTAAGAGTCCCTTGGCAGACAGCTTATGTTTCTTCATATAGTACTGATATGCGGTCTTTCTCTCATCGATTATCTCTTTACCATCTCCGACATATTCCACACCTCCGATGAAAGCAATCTTCTCATGGTTCAGACCTGTGAGATAGTCCATCATATCATATATTCCATCTTTAAAATCCATCGAAAGAGTTGATATATCTTTGTTTTTTAAAGACATATCAAGAAAAACTACATTTTCAGTAATGCTTCTGAATATAGCAACATCATCTTCACTGAACTTTCCTATACAGATGATGCCGTCAACTCCCTTAAGGGATGCAGCGTAGGACTTATCAGTCTTATAAACTCTTAACATGTTTATCTGATTTCTCGTACAGAAATCTTCTATACCTTTACGAGCCGTAAGGTAATAGCTGTCACGAAGTTCTTCCTCCGCAGAGAACCACTGAATTATGCCCAGCACCATAGGCCTCTCGGTCTTTGACTGCTGAGTATTTCCATGTTTTTTCTGATATCCCAGTTCTTCACTGACAAGAAGAACCCTGCGTCTTGTTTCAGGCGCAACGCTGAGCGTATCATCTCCATTTAATATTCGAGAGACCGCCGCAGGAGAAACACCTGCAGCGGCCGCTATGTCCTTCAATGTTGCCATATTTATTCCTCTTACGTTTCCATATTGGTCTTACTGTCCGGAAATTTGATATGTACTAGTATAAGGCCCGTTTAGTAAATTTTCAAGTAAATTTACCAAGTGATTTTAGTAAATAACCTTGACTTTTTACTAAACATTTACTAAAATCAAACTATAAAGATATAGGAGGAGATTAACTTATGGACGCAAGCATTATTTATAATTTGATCAGTACCGGACAACTTGATGAGATATTCTCAAAGCTTTATATTGATCCGGCCACATTCGGATACCAGAGAACCAGATATGCTGATGCAATAGAAAAATTCGAGAAACTTTTCGGAACCCGTGATATAAGCATCTTCAGTGCACCGGGCAGAACTGAAATAGGTGGAAACCATACCGACCACCAGCATGGTCAGGTACTCGCTGCAGCCATCAATAACGACGCCATCGCTGTAGCCTCTAAATGCGAAGGTGACGTTCACCTCTTCTCCAAGGGTTATGGTCAGATTGATGTAGACATGTCATCTCTTGTCCCTGTTGAAGAAGAAAAGGGGACAACCAAAGCACTTATCCGCGGTGTTCTTGCAGGAATGAAGAGCAAGGGATATTCCATCGGCGGTTTTTGTGCTTATGTAACAAGCGATGTACTGAGCGGTTCAGGCCTCTCCTCTTCTGCTGCATTTGAATCCCTGATAGGTGTTATCTTATCCGGATTATATAATGACGGAAATGTAAATCCTGTTGAAATAGCAAAGGTTGGTCAATTCTCTGAAAATGTATATCTCGGCAAGCCTTGCGGTCTCATGGATCAGATGGCCAGCAGTGTCGGAAGCCTCTGCTACATCGACTTCAAAGATCCTTCAGATCCTGTAATAGAAAAAGTTGATTTCAGTCTCGATACCGTCGGATATTCACTCTGCATAACAGACACAAAGGGAAGCCACGCAGATCTTACTCCTGATTATGCAGCAGTTCCTGCTGAAATGAATGCCGCCGCAGCTGTATTCGGAAAGGAAGTTCTTCGTGATGTATCTGATGAAGATATCCTCTCAGGAATAAACAAGATCAGAGAAGCAGCCGGAGACAGAGCTGCCCTCAGAGCCATACATTTTATGGATGAGACAAAACGTGCCCAGATGGAAGCTGAAGCCCTTAAAGCCGGTGACTTCAGACGTTTCCTTCAGGTATTTAAGAAGTCTGCGGATTCTTCCTTCAAGTACCTGCAGAATGTATATACAACCCATGATATAACACACCAGAATGTG
>JAEEGL016734178.1_pt1 | contig 11296 bp, 7 predicted proteins | sample 9134231 | NCBI WGS metagenome assembly JAEEGL01 (sample SAMN16246548, study PRJNA631951) | gut metagenome | biome: gut microbiome; feature: rumen; material: fiber-attached | host: Bos | place: Iran: Karaj | collected 2018-10
AGTATTGGGACTTCATGATACGGTATTCGAGTATGAAATTACTTCCAACCGTGTGGATTGCTACTCGGTTCTCGGTATTGCAAGAGAAGCGGCAGCAACCTTTAAAAAGCCCTTTGTTCCTCCCGTTGTAAACGTAAAAGGAAACGGCGAGGACGTAAACAATTACGTATCCATCGAAATCGAGGACAAGGATCTCTGCCCGAGATACTGCGGAAGAGTTGTTAAGAATATCAAATTCGGACCTTCTCCCGAGTGGATGCAGAGAAGACTTGCAAAGAGCGGAATCCGTCCAATCAACAACCTGGTTGATATCACAAACTACGTAATGGAAGAGTACGGCCAGCCGATGCATGCATTTGATTTGTCCACGATTCACGGCGGTAAAATCATTGTAAAGCGTGCCGAGGACGGAGCCAGATTCGTTACGCTTGACGGTCAGGAAAGAACGCTCGACAAAGACATTCTGATGATTAACGATGCGGAAGGCCCCGTAGCAATCGCGGGTATCATGGGCGGCGAGAATTCCATGATTACCGAGAACGTTACCACGGTACTTTTTGAGTCTGCCGCATTTAACGGTGCAAACATCCGTAAGAGTGCAAAGCGTCTCGGCCTTCGTACCGATGCTTCCGGTAAATTCGAAAAGGGCGTGGATCCCAGAAACGCACTCGATGCCATCAACCGTGCCTGCGCACTTGTGGAAGAACTCGGCTGCGGTGAGGTTGTGGACGGCGTTGTGGATGCCAAAGCACCTTTAAAAGAACTCCGTACGATTCCTTTTGAACCCGAAAGAATCAATGCCATGCTCGGTACCGATGTGAGCGTAGATGAGATGATGACGATTTTTGATCGTCTGGAATTAAAATATGACAAAGAGACGAATCTTCTTACGATTCCTTCCTTCCGTCAGGATCTGGAAGGCTTCTGCGATATCGCCGAAGAAGTTGCAAGATTCTACGGCTACGACAAAATTCCGGTTACCCTGCCGGCGGGCGGTAATGCAGGCGGATTGTCCTACAAACTTCGTATTGAACAGAAGTGCCGTGACATTGCGGAATACTGCGGATTCTCCCAGGGAATGACTTATTCCTTCGAAAGCCCGAAGGTATTCGATAAACTGCTTCTTGCAGCGGATGCAACCGAAAGAAATGCGATTACGATTTCCAATCCTCTGGGTGAGGATTTCTCCATCATGAGAACCCTTCCCTTAAACGGAATGCTGACCTCGCTTTCCACGAACTTCAACAGACGCAACAAGAACGTCAGACTTTATGAACTTGCAAACATCTACATTCCGAAGGAACTTCCGCTTGTGGATTATCCCGATGAAAGAATGCAGCTTACATTCGGATTCTACGGAGACGGCGATTTCTTCACGATGAAGGGCGTTGTGGAAACACTTCTTAGCGGACTCGGCGCAAAGAAAAGAGAAGAGTACGATCCCGCATCCGGCAAACCGTTCTTACATCCCGGTCGTCAGGCAAACATTATTTACGACGGTGAAGTTATCGGCTATCTTGGAGAAGTTCATCCTGCGGTTTGCGATAATTACGATATCAAGACACGTGTATATGTGGCGGTTCTCGATATGCCGAAGATTCTTCCGGTAACTTCCTATGACCGCAAGTTTGAAGGCATTGCCAAGTTCCCTGCGGTAACCAGAGACATCAGTATGGTTGTTCCCCGTACGGTTCTTGCGGGACAGATTGAGAAGATTCTTTCCCAGCGCGGCGGTAAAATCCTCGAGAAGTTCGAACTCTTCGATATTTACGAAGGTGAGCAGATTGATAAGGATCATAAGTCCATGGCATACGCATTGTCCTTCCGTGACAAGACCAAGACTCTGCAGGATGAGGATGTCAATGCAGCCATGAAGAAGATTATGAACGGACTGGAAAGTCTCGGAATTGAACTTCGTAAATAAAAGTTGTTATAATACGGTTAATAATTAATTTATTAAAAATATCACAAAAGAAATATCACACAAAGAAAGGGGAATTATTATGGATGGTAATTCTACTAACGTAACACCTGAAGTAGCAGTAACACCCGATGTTGCTCCTGCAACTCCCGTAGCTCCGGCACCCGAAGCGGTAGCTCCCGTTGCTCACACTCCCGATGAAGCGGCAGCACAGGCTGTAGCATCAATGCAGGCAGCACAGGCAGCGGCAGCGGCTCAACCCGGAGCAGCAGCAGTTCAGCCCGGAGCAGCAGCACCTCAGATGGGATTGGCGGCAGCACCGGAGGCAGCGGCAGCACCTCAGCCCGCACCCGAAGTTGCACCTCAGCCCGCACCTGCACCTGAAGTTGCACCCGCACAGGCTGCGGCACCTGCAGCTGAAGCTGTGGCAGCACCGAAAAAAGAGCTTACTCCGGAAGAGCAGGCAAAGAAGAAAAAGAAAATCATTATCGGTGTAGTCATCGGATGTGTGGCAGCCGTTGTTGCTTTGATTTTCTTAATCTTATTGATTTCGATTCTTACCGTATTCAAGAAACCGAAGATCAACTTAAACAAGTATGTTGTTGTTAACTATGAAGGTTATGAAGGACGCGGTCGTGCAAACGCTGTCATTGATTACGCTAAACTTCGTTCCGACTACAACAACAAGATTAAGATTAAGAGAAAATATGCAGATACCATGCGTTTGAACTACTTCGGATATGCAAATGCTACCGATGCACAGATTGGTATGGAATACTTCTGTGATTCCCTTCGTTTAAATGTTGAACCTTCAAATTCACTTCACACCGGCGATGAAGTTCAGATTACCTGGGATATCGATGATGCAGCAATTACCGAGTATTGCAAGGTTAAAATCAAACACAAAGATTTTACTTCCAAGGCTGAAGGATTCAAGCAGGCCGGCTTGTTCGATCCGTTTGAGTTCATCACCTTATCCTACAGCGGTATCGCTCCGAACGGATATTTGAATATCGAGAAAGACTACAGCAACGAAATGGTAGATTACATTTCCTATCAGGCAGACAGATACGACAATCTTTCCAACGGAGATAAAATCACCATTAAGATTACCATTGGCAGCGAAGACAGTTTTGCTGATCGTTTCGGCGCACTTCCCAATGTAGAAGAGAAAGAGTATGTGGTTGAAGGACTTCCCGCATATATTCAGAGCGCTTCCGAACTCGGTGACGAGAATGTCAACAAAGTAATCGCTCAGGCAAACGACGCAATCAAGGCGAAGTACAGAAGAGAAGGTTCCAGATACTCCGTAGGATACAATGTTGAATCCGTACAGTATGTAGGAAACTATTTCTTAAAGCCGAAGGCAGGCAACGGTCGCAACGGTAACGTAATTTACTTCGTATTCAAAGTAAATTACAGTATCAATTATCGTGAAGAGAGCGGTCAGTATGGCACTTACGTAGCCATGAGGTATTCCGATATCAAGAATCTTCCGGAAGAAGGCGTTGTAGTTAACGTTATGGATTATTATATTGATGCTCCTTCCTGCATGGTAGAAGATGGTGTGGTTGTATCCGACAGCTTCTACTTATACGGATATCGTAGTCTGGATGATGCATTCGATAAGATTGTTATGAACAACATCGAAAACTACGAGTACGAGAAGAACATTACCGAATAAGGGTTTTTTAAAGATAGTGAGACCCCACCGGCAATTTGCCCGGTGGGGTTTTTGTTTGCCGCCGCGGGAGATTCGTTGTATAATATGCCTTGGGTTTTTCCCAAATAATTCAAGAGAGGTGTAAATGCATGAAAAACAAAAATGTATGGTTGAAATATAACAAAACGCAGTTAAACAGGCTGGATACGTTCTGCGAAGATTACAGGAATTTTATCTCCGATTGCAAAACGGAACGTGAGTGTACGGATTATATCGTAAATGACCTGGAGAATGCAGGATTCGTATCTTTGAAATCCTGCCTGGATTCCAAAAAGAAATTAAAAGCAGGAGATAAAATCTATGCGGTCAATCGCAATAAAGGCGTTCTGGCATTCCGCATCGGAAAACTTGCGCTTGAAGAAGGCATGAATATTCTGGGGGCGCATATTGACTCCCCTAGACTGGATGTAAAGCAGAACCCCTTATATGAGGACGGCGGTTTTGCTTATCTTGATACGCATTATTACGGCGGCATCAAGAAATACCAGTGGGTTACGCTTCCTCTTGCCATTCACGGCGTTGTTGTAAAGAAGGATTTGACGACGACAATCATTAACCTGGGTGAGGAAGATGACGATCCCGTATTCTTTATTTCAGATCTTTTGATTCACCTTTCCCAGGAACAGCTTGAAAAGAAAGCATCCAAGGTAATTGAAGGCGAAGCACTGGATATTATAGTCGGAAACAAGCCGGCCGGAACCGCTGCGGATGCAAAAACCGCAAAGGGCGCGAAAGCAAAGGACGAAGAAGAATCGAAAGCAGAGAAAGAAGCGGTAAAGAAGTCTGTTCTTGCTCTTTTGAAAGAATATTACGATATCGAGGAAGAGGATTTTCTCTCCGCAGAACTTGAAATTGTGCCTGCGGGCAAGGCAAGAGACTGCGGCTTTGACCGAAGCATGATTATGGGATACGGTCAGGATGACAGGGTTTGTTCCTATCCTTCCTACAGAGCATTAATCGATGCACCCGCATTGAGCCGTACCGCATGCTGTATTCTTGTGGACAAGGAGGAAATCGGTTCGGTCGGTGCGAGCGGAATGACTTCATTTTTCTTTGAAAATACGGTAGCCGAAATCCTTGCTCTTACGGGAGATACCGGCGAACTGACACTTCGAAGATGCCTGTCGAATTCCAATATGCTTTCTTCCGATGTATCGAGTGCATTCGATCCGACTTACGCATCCAGTTTCGATAAAAAGAATGTGGCTTATCTCGGTAACGGTATGGTTCTTTGCAAATTCACGGGTGCCAGAGGCAAGTCCGGTTCCAATGATGCGGATGCGGAGTATCTGGGTAAACTGCGTGCGATTTTTGACAAGGACGATGTCAGCATCCAGCTTGCGGAACTCGGAAAAGTCGATCTGGGCGGCGGCGGAACCATCGCATACATTCTTGCCAAATACGGCATGAACGTAATCGACTGTGGTGTTGCGGTACTTAACATGCATGCACCTTACGAAGTCACCTCGAAGGCGGATATTTACGAAACCTATCGCGGATATTTAAGCTTTTTGAAAAATATGTAATTTCAAGTGAACATGGATACGGTTATGACACTTAAAAAATCAGATTTTTACTTCGACCTTCCCGAGGAACTGATTGCGCAGGATCCGCTCGAAGACAGAAGTTCGTCAAGATTATTGCATTTAAATAAAAATACGGGTGAGTTTTCCCATCATATTTTCAAAGAAGTTCCGACTTTTTTAAAACCCGGAGACTGCCTGGTTTTGAATAATACCAAAGTAATTCCGGCAAGGCTTTACGGAACCAGGGAAGGCACCGGAGCGGTCGTGGAATTTCTGCTTTTAAAGCGTCTGGAAGGAGATGTCTGGGAAACACTTGTAAAGCCAGGGAAAAAGGCAAGAGAGGGCATGCGTTTTTCCTTCGGAGAAGGAAAGCTGAAGGCCGAAATCGTAGGCATTGCGGACGAAGGAAAGCGCCTTGTGCATTTTGAATACGAGGGAATCTGGGAAGAAATTCTCGATGCTCTCGGAGAAATGCCGTTACCTCCTTACATTACGCATAAACTTCAGGATAAAAACCGTTATCAGACTGTTTATGCCAAATACGAAGGCTCTGCGGCAGCGCCGACGGCGGGATTGCATTTTACCAATGCGCTGCTGGACGAAATCCGTGAAATGGGCGTGGATGTGGTTTTTGTAACGCTTCATGTCGGACTCGGAACGTTCCGTCCGGTGAAGGAAGAAAATATTTTAGATCACCATATGCATTCGGAATACTATGAAGTAACGGCGGATGCAGCGAACCGGATTAATGCCTGCAAAGAGCGCGGCGGAAGGGTAATTTGCGTCGGAACGACTTCCTGCAGAACCCTGGAAAGTGCCGCAAACGATGAGGGAAAAGTGATAGCGGGATGCGACAATACGGAAATTTTTATCTATCCCGGATATAAATTCAGGGTTCTGGACGGACTGATTACGAATTTCCACCTGCCGGAATCCACGCTGATTATGCTGGTTTCCGCACTGGCAGGCCGTGAACACGTGCTTGCGGCATACGAAGAGGCCATAAAAGAACGGTACCGGTTCTTTTCGTTCGGGGATGCGATGATAATTCTTTGATGTGAGGGTTATTTGGATATTTTGTAGATATCGACATAGGATGTGCCGATGATGCCGTTATTGATCCGGCACTCTGCGGAGAATCCCCGGGAAAGCACGATTTCTTTGAATTCGTCAGCACTTTCGGGAGAAATGATTAACCAGTAAACGGTGTTTTCTTTCAATTCGGGAAAATCTTCGGGAGTTACAAGTTCATGAGAAACGCCGGGATAATAATAATCCGAAAGGGTCCAGTCCATGTTCTGATGGTTGGTCAGGATCCGGTCGGTATCCTGCATATCGGAAGTTACCGAGAGCGTGGCTTTTAAAAGCTCGTTTTCGAGCATGTCTTTGCGGATAATTTCAAGAGATCCGGAATAGGATGAAATAACAATAACAACAAGGACGAGGGCAGCAAGAATGCTTCGTCCTTTTATTTTTGCATTTGAGATAAAATATCCGAGCAGGAACCATGCGATGACGCAGACAGGATAAAGATATCTCGTGATGAACAGGGGGCGCACGATGCGGGAAACCATGATTCCGATGAACATGGTTCCGAAGATGGCAAGAAATCCGGCCGCAACCCAAAAGATGTTTCCGCGGAAGGATTTAATGTCTGTTTTCGGGACAGTATCTGAATTTGTTTCGCTTTTAGTATTTTCGCGAGGCCCTTTCTTTATGAAAATCAGATTTCCGATTACAAACAAAACCGCGCTCGCAAGCAGAATTCCGAACAGAACCAGACTCAGTTTTCCTGCGAAAATGTATTCAAAGCATTCCCTTAATGTCGGAATCCACATCATCCAAAAATCATCGGAAGTACGTTTAAATGTGGTAAACAAAACAAAGAACCACGGAAGATAGCATACTATTGCGGCAACCGATGAAATCAGGGTTTTCAGACCGTATTCTTTTCTTTTTACGATGGAATAAACAATTAAGAAAAGATAGAAGAACGAAATCATTACCAGGCAGTAATAATGCGTATATGCGGCAGCAACGCAGGCAGCCGTAAAAAAGATATAATCCTTTGTTTTATGTTCTTCGAGAATTCTTTGAAGAAAGAGAAAGGAAGTTAAGACAAACAATGCGCCGAAAGAATACATACGGACTTCCACATTGTACGTAAATGTATTGGGCAGAAGCGAAGCACAGGAGATCAGAAGAAACGATGTGATGAAGCCGAATTTGCGCTCAATATAAGTAACGGAAATTGCGATTACGCCAAGATACGCAAGGAATGAGACGAGGTGATAAGTCCATCCTTTAAAGCCGAAAACGGTGCAGAACAATTTTACCAGTATGTAATAAAGGGGAGGATGTACGTCGGCGGCCGTTTCACGGAACATGTCGAAAACGTTCATTTTGGCCAACAGAATCGTATAGGCTTCGTCACCCCAGAAATAATTGTCGAAGATTCGAAGAAAATGCGGAATTACCAGAATAATCGCATAAATGCAAAGCAAAATCTGCCATTTGTGTTTTTTCAGAAATTCCGTCATTTGAAATCCTTTCCTGTGACATGAACCGATATAATGAATTTCGGCTTACACTATAATATCACTTTAACGAATGTTCGTCCATTTTATCCGCTGTATTTCACACATATAGCCTTGCAAGGGGACAAATATTTGATATAATAATTATTGTGCCGTGAAACGGCAGCTAAAATTAAGTGAATCAATAAATCAATATAAAGGAGAAACAATATGGGATCATTTGTTGAACACATCAAAGAAAAAGCAAAAGGCGCAAAGAAAACGATTCTTCTTCCCGAAACCATGGATGACAGAACCTACTATGCTGCAGAGCAGGCGATGAAAGAGGGCATTGCGGACCTGATTCTGATCGGTTCCCGGGCTGAAATCGACGAGCATGTAAAGAGCACCGGCGTTGACATTTCCGGCGCGCGTATCGTAGATCCTGCAAACTATGAGAAACTTGAAGATTACATTCAGTTATTATACACCACCAGAAAAGCAAAGGGCATGACTCCCGAAGAAGCAAGAGAAATCCTTCTTACCAACACGATTACCTTCGGTATCGTAATGTTAAAGGCCGGAGATGCAGACGGACTTGTTGCAGGTGCCTGCCACTCAACGGCCGACACACTTCGTCCTTCCCTTCAGATTCTTAAGACCAAAGCAGGCTGCAAGCTTGTTTCCGCATTCTTCGTAATGGACGTTCCGAACTGCGAATATGGTGCAAACGGTACCTTCATCTTTGCGGATTCCGGTCTGAATCAGGATCCGAACCCCGAAGAACTTGCAGCAATCGCAGATTCTTCCGCAGCAAGCTTCAAGCAGCTGGTTGGCGCAGATCCCGTTTGCGCAATGCTTTCCCATTCCACGGTTGGTTCCGCGAGACATCCGTTGGTAGATAAAATGGTAGAAGCAACCAAGATTGCAAAAGAGCAGTATCCCGACCTTGTGGTTGACGGTGAATTCCAGCTCGATGCAGCAATCGTTCCTTCCGTTGCAAAGTCCAAAGCGCCGAATTCCGATGTTGCAGGTAAGGCAAACGTTTTGATTTTCCCGAACCTCGATGCAGGAAACATTGCATACAAGATTGTTCAGAGACTTGCAAAGGCAGATGCTTACGGACCTATCCTTCAGGGTATTGCAAAGCCGGTTAACGACCTTTCCCGCGGATGCTCCGCAGAAGATATCGTCGGTGTTATCGCAATCACCGTAGTTCAGGCAATGGCTGACTAAGCAGGATTTTTCCGGCAGTCGCAGAAGAGTAAGACAAAAACGAACCCCCGTCCGACGGACGGGGGTTTCTTTTTTGCTGTATTGCCGCAATTCGAGTCAAATTTGGGCATAAAAAACCCCGTCCATCGGACGGGGCAGTAGATTACGCTTCCTGCTTGATGACTTCTTTTTTGTTGTAAGTACCGCAAGCCTTGCATACTCTGTGAGGAACTGTTAAAGCGCCACACTTGCTGCATTTAACCAAAGTGGGAGCAGTCATTTTCCAATTCGCTCTTCTTTTATCTCTTCTTCCCTTGGAAGATTTATTCTTAGGACAAATCGACATCTTATTACACCTCCAATTCACAGATATTTCAACGGTCCAATTGAACCTGATTGTTTCAAAATCACGTACTTAACGATTATATACAAAATATGGGAAGTTTGTCAATAAATTTTTCCCCGTTTTTTACGATATCTTGATTTTTTGAGCATTTTCTAGTATATTAAATTGGTATGCGTGTGTAGTCCGCAGGGTTTTTCAAGAGTACCATGCGGGCGTAAATTTGGCAACAGACAGAAAGGTATTTTATGAAAGAATTCCTGCATGTAGCTTTGGACGGAATGGGCGGCGATTATGCACCCGGCGAAATCGTGCACGGTGCCGTGGATGCCGTGAACGAAATGGACCGCGTGAAAGTCACGATTCTCGGCGACGAAGCGGCCATCAAAGAAGAATTGTCCAAATATGAATATGATAAAGAACGAATCATTGTATATCCGACCACGGAAGTGATTGAAATGGCGGAGCATCCGGTGAATGCAATCCGTACCAAGAAGGATTCCTCGATTGTACGCGGCATGTACCTTGTAAAGAACGGGGAATGCGATGCATTTTTATCCGGCGGATCGACCGGAGCGATTTTAGTCGGCGGTCAGACCATTGTCGGTCGTGCCAAAGGCGTGGAAAGAAGTCCTCTGGTTCCGATGTTTCCGACGTTGAACGGATTTTCCCTGCTGATTGACTGCGGCGCAAACGTGGATTCCAAACCTTCGCAGCTGGTACAGTATGCGAAGATGGGTACCATATATAAAAGGGAAATGATGGGTGTCAAGAATCCGACCGTCGGTATCGTCAATATCGGTGCAGAAGAAGAGAAGGGAAATGCTCTTGTTAAAGAAACCTTCCCGCTATTAAAAGAGTGTAAGGATATCAATTTTGTCGGCTCCGTGGAAGCCAGGGACATTCCGTTCGGTAATGTGGACGTTATGGTCTGCGATGCGTTTGTCGGCAATGTGATTTTAAAATTATACGAAGGTACCGCATCCGCACTGATGAAAGCCATGAAAGAAGGCATGATGTCTTCCGTAAGGGGTAAAATCGGCGGCGCGCTCGTAAAACCTTCCCTGAAAAAGACTCTGGTAGCTTATACCGTAGCGGATCAGGGCGGAGCACCGATGCTGGGATTAAAGGGCCTTGTCGTAAAAATGCACGGCAACTCCAAGGCGATTGAATGCAAAGCAGCCATTCGCCAGTGCTTAAGACTTCATGATGCCGATATCGTGAACAAAGTCCGTGAGAATATGGCACCGCCCGAAAAGAGTAGCGAGAATAAAGAAGAAAGCGAACAGTAAGTATAAATGGAACGTGAATTGGAAGTGTTAAAGAATGCCATCGTGGATACGTTAAATGTTTATCCCGATGAAATAACGCCCGAGACCACATTTTTGGGAGATCTCGGTGCGGATTCTTTAGACGTTTATCAGATTGTTATGGCCGTGGAAGAAGAGCTGAATATTACACTGGACAATGACGATATCAGGAAAGTTACCAATGTAAGAGAAGCGGTTGCACTGATTCGTACGGCGGAGGAGAATCAATGACGGCAAGCGAGATTCTGCCTATCCTCGAAGAACGGATTGGATACCGGTTTAAGGATTCGTCCCTTGCGATATCCGCGATGACACATCCGTCCTTTATGAACGAGATGAAAATCAATAAATGGGAACATTATCAGCGCCTGGAGTACTTGGGAGATGCGGTTTTGGAACTCACCATGAGCGAGTATCTCTATTTTAAATATCCGACCATGCCGGAAGGAGAACTCTCGAAACTGCGTGCCTCCATGGTTTGCGAACCGGCGCTGGCTTTTTGCGCCAACAATTTAAACTTGGGCGAGCTGATTCTTTTAGGCCGCGGCGAAGATATGTCCGGCGGAAGAAAACGTGATTCGATTCTGTCCGATGTGTTTGAGGCGATTATCGGTGCCATTTATCTAGACGGCGGAATGGAGCGTGCCAAGAATCACGTAAACCGCTTTGTGCTTGACGGAATCGGCGAACGAATTCTTTTTACGGATTCAAAGAGCATTCTTCAGGAAGAGATTCAGAAGAC
>JAEEGL016904104.1_pt1 | contig 11296 bp, 8 predicted proteins | sample 9134231 | NCBI WGS metagenome assembly JAEEGL01 (sample SAMN16246548, study PRJNA631951) | gut metagenome | biome: gut microbiome; feature: rumen; material: fiber-attached | host: Bos | place: Iran: Karaj | collected 2018-10
CAAGAATGTTCAGATCACAGTCTTCACGCCAGTGCAGAAGAAACAGATCAATATGATCCGTTTTCAAAAGATCAAGACTTCTCTGGAGACTTTTATCAAACTGCTCTTCCGTGGCGTTTTCCGGCAGGATCTTGTCGATGATGTAAAGATTGTCCCTTCCAAGAACTTTTATGATTTCAGCCACTTCTTTTTCGCACTGTCCATACCCGTACATTTCGGCTGTATCTATGACATTGATGCCATGGTTTTTATAAGCATCATAAAAGACTCTTCTGGTTTCAGAATTACTGCCATGCCAGAACTGAGTCGTTCCTAATCCTAACTTCACAAACTACCTCACTGATATACGCATTATACCATGAAAACTGCGTTATTTAATAAACGGATTATGCTGTATCTCATAAGCTATGGTAGTCTCTTCGCCATGCCCGGGATAAACCGTCATATCATATGGCAGTTCATTGAGGCACTGCAGAGACTGCAGAAGCTGGGAGAAACTTCCGGAGTACAGGTCTGTCCTTCCAACTGATTCCCTGAAAAGCGTATCACCGCTGAACAGGCAGTTTTCATATCTCAGCATGATGCTGCCGGCAGTATGGCCTGGAGTAAACAGTACTTCAAAGTCAAAGGAGCCTATTTTCAGATGGCTGTTCTCTATCCATGTTATTGGCACTGTAATAACTGCTGACTCTCCGAAATAGGAGTTGTAGCGTACATCCGTCATGATCTTCTCATCTTCCCTGCAACCATATACCGGGCAGTGATATTTCCGGTGTAATGCATCAACAGCTCCGATGTGGTCAAAGTGTCCATGTGTGAGAATGATGCCCTTAACACTGCAGTCCGGATATTCGGCTACCGTATCAGCTATGCGGCGTGCTGAAGCACCCGGATCAATGATGACAATGTCCTTTTCATTGATCAGTATGTAGCAGTTTGTTTCTACTGAACCGACCGTAAGTTTTCTTATTTCCATAAACGTAAAAGAAAAAAGCCGCAGAGGCTTCTATTTCTTCTCCTTATGCGTAGTCATTTTATTGCAACGTGGGCAGAACTTTTTAACTTCCATCTTTTCTGGATGTTTTCTCTTATTACGGCTACCTAAGTAGTTTTCTTCTCCACATTCAGTGCATTTGAATATAATGTTTTCTCTCACAATAAACACCTCCAGTTTTGCTGCTTAATTATCTTAACATAGTTTCTATTTAAAAGACAATAGTTTTTTGCGGTATTGACAGTTATAATATTTAGGAAGGTGAAATTATGTTTCCAAGAGAAAAAACAAGACAGATAACAGTGGGAAACCTGGTCATGGGCGGTCAGAACAAGGTGATCGTTCAGTCCATGTGCAATACCCACACCAAAGACATAGAAGCTACGGTCGCCCAGATAAGGCAGCTGGAGGCATGCGGCTGTGAGCTGATCAGAGTCGCTGTACTCGATAAGGAAGATGCTCTGGCCATAAGAAAGATAAGAGACAGCATCAGTATCCCTTTAGTAGCGGACATCCATTTTGACTATCATCTGGCTGTTCTGGCGGCTGAAAACGGAGCTGACAAGATAAGGATCAACCCCGGCAATATCGGCTCCAAGGAGAACGTCAAAGCAGTAGTGGAAGCCTGCCGCAAAAGAAACATCCCAATAAGGATAGGCATAAACAGCGGTTCAATTGAGAAATCATTACTTGAAAAATACGGTCACTGCTGTCCTGAAGCAATGATTGAAAGTGCTCAGAAGCACATAGATATTCTGGAAGAACTTGATTTTCATGACATCTGTCTGTCCTTCAAGTCTTCCGATGTCAGAACAACCATAGAAGCCTACAGACTGGCATCAGAAACATGGAACTATCCGCTCCATCTTGGTTTAACAGAAGCAGGCACAAAGGATTACAGTCTGATAAAATCATCAGCCGCTCTGGGAACACTGCTCAATGACGGCATAGGTGACACGATACGTATTTCCATTTCCGATGACTGCCGTGAGGAAGTCAAGGCAGCGAGAAGACTTCTGAAAGCATTTGATCTTATCAAAGGTGTCCCTGACCTGGTGAGCTGCCCTACCTGCGGGCGTCTTCAGTACGATGTGCTGCCCATCATGCACAAAACGGAAGAATTCCTGGAAACGGTACATGCTGACATAAAGGTTGCCATAATGGGCTGCGCAGTCAACGGACCCGGTGAAGCCAGTGATGCCGATATCGGAGTTGCCGGTGGCAAGAATGAAGGTCTGCTTTTCAGAAAAGGACAGATCATTAGAAAAGTACCTCAGGAAGATCTGTTTGAGGTACTTAAGGAAGAAATACTGAAAATTGAAAATGAAAAATCCCGTAACTGAACGGGATTTTCATTTACTTTTCTTCTTTACTGAGATCGCTGAGTATCTTTTCGATACGGTTTCCTGTCTCCAGACTGTCATCGTGCAGGAAGATCAGATCCGGGCACTTTCTGGTATCCAGTCTTCTGGAAACAAAAGTTCTTATGCGGCCCTTGGCTCTCTGTAAAGCCTGTAAGCCGGCATCATTTCTTTCCTTCTTGCCCAGGAATGTGACATAGACTTTGGCAAATGACAGGTCATTCGTTACGTCTACATCAGTGATCGTTGCAAAACCGATCTTAGGATCCGATAACTCAGTCACCAGCATCTCAGAGATGCTCTTTTTAATTACACTAGCTACTCTTTCTGCCTTTAATGACATTATGCCTCATCCTTTACTTCCTGGTTTTCAAACGCTTCAATAACATCGCCTTCCTTGATGTCATTGAACTTTTCAATGGTAAGACCGCATTCATAACCGGCACTTACTTCCTTGGCGTTGTCCTTGAAACGCTGCAGTGAACCGATATTGCCGGTGTATACTACGATGCCGTCTCTGATCAGACGTACGCTGCTGGTTCTTCTGATGACACCGTCATCAACCATGCATCCGGCAATAGTACCGATCTTGGAAACCTTAAACAGCTGTTTTACGGTTGCCTGACCGGTTATTACTTCCTCATATACAGGAGCAAGCATGCCCTTCATCATGAGTTCGAGTTCCTCTAAGGCTTTATAAATGATGTTATGAAGTCTTATGGATACGCCGTTTTCCTCTGCCAGCTTCTTGATGGCGGCATTTGGACGGACGTTGAAGCCGTAAATGATGGCGTTAGAAGCATTTGCCAGCATGATATCACTCTCTGAGATAGCTCCGGCTGTAGCTCTGATGACATTGGTTCTCACTTCACCGACCTGCAGTTTTTCCATTGACGATCTGACTGCTTCGGCACTGCCGTTAACGTCGGCTTTTATAATGATGTTGACTTCCTTGATGTCACCTTCCTTGATCTGGTCAGCCAGGTCATCAAGGCTCATGGCACTTGACTGTCTTCTTTCTGACTCGATCTTCTGCTGGAGACGTTCATCAGCGACACGGCGCGCCTGCTTTTCATTTTCAAATACCTTGAAGTGATCGCCGGCTTCCGGAACATTATCCAGACCGATGATCTCTACTGGTGTTGAAGGTTTGGCGCTCTTGATCTCCATGCCCTTGTCGTCAGTCATTTTTCTGACACGGCCAATGCATGTTCCGGCAACAACCATGTCACCGGTATGCAGGGTTCCGTTCTGAACAAGAAGCGTGGCAACAGGACCTCTGCCCTTGTCAAGCTTGGCTTCAACAACGGTACCTGTGGCACTCTTATGCGGATTTGCCTTTAATTCCATGATTTCTGCCTGCAGCAGGATCATTTCCAGCAGTTCGCTGATACCGATGCCCTGCTTGGCACTCATCTTGGCGAACATGGTGCTTCCGCCCCATTCTTCAGGCATGAGGTCATAATCAGCCAGTTCGGAATAGACACGGTCAACATTGGCGTTGGCCTTGTCAATCTTATTGACGGCTACGATCATCGGGACACCGGCTGCACGTGAGTGGTCGATGGCCTCCTTGGTCTGCGGCATGACGCCGTCGTCAGCAGCTACCACTATGACGACGATGTCGGTCATCTTGGCACCTCTGGCACGCATGGCAGTAAAGGCTTCGTGACCCGGAGTATCAAGGAAGGTTACCTTCTGGCCCTTCAGGTCGACCTGGTAAGCACCGATATGCTGGGTAATACCGCCAAATTCGGTAGCAGTTACATGGGTTTTACGGATGTTGTCCAGCAAGGTAGTCTTACCATGGTCAACATGTCCCATGATGGTTACGATAGGAGCACGCACTTCGAGATCCTTTGGATCGTCCGGTGTATCGTCTTCAAGGCTGTTTTCCTCTTCTGACTCTTCCTTTTCGATGTTGATCCCGTACTGCATGGCTATCAGCTGAATTGTTTCATCGTCAAGAGTGGCATTGATGGTTACCATCTGTCCCATCATAAACAGAAACTTTATGATTTCCGCAGGTGATTTTCCAATCTTGTCTGCCAGTTCTTTTACTGTGATGCCTTCCTGGTATGTACAGTCCTTTACTTCCTCCTGTTTGCGTGGACGGTTGCCAAAGTCCTGCTTTTTATTCTTGTTCTTGTTGTTGTAGCTCTTGTTTTTATTTGCCATAACAGCACCACCTTTCCGTAAATAATTGTTAAGTTTAAATCATCTTTTCCAGCTCGTCATATAACTCGGCACCAACAACTGTTTCCAGTACACGGTCAAGAGTCTTCTTCTTGCGGGCCATGGCAATTACTTCCAGGTCCTTCTTAAGATAGGCTCCGTGACCGTTTTTCTTGCCGGTAGGATCGATCTGTACTTCTCCTTCTGGCGTCTTTACGACTCTGATGAGCTCATTTTTGGGAAAACGCTCATTGGTAATGACGCATTTGCGCATTGGAATCTTACGCATTTACACCACTCCTAGTCATCGTAGAACTCATTGTAGTCATCGTAGTCGACGTCGTCATCATCATACCAGTGATCATCGTCATCACTGTTGAATTCCTCGAGTTCTTCTTCTGAGTATTCAGGCTTGATCTCGTATTCTCTGTTCTTGAGAGCTTCGAGTTTCTTTCTGAGTTCTGCCTCTTCCTCGTCTTCTCTGGTATTCTTCTTCTTTCTTGAAGATGTCTTTTCCTGAGTTGATTTCTTGGCATCTGCGAGTTCCTCATATTTGGAAACATAATCGCTGGCCTTGATTTCAAGTTTAGGCTTACGTTTCTTGGTAACCTTTTCCTCTTCGGTCGGTTCTTCAGCAGGCTTGACCTCTTCAACGACAGGTTCTTCCTTCTTATCTTCCTTGATCGGTTCTTCAGCCGGTTTGACTTCTTCAACGACAGGCTCTTCCTTCTTTTCCTCTTCAACAGGAGTTTCAACAACAGGTGTTTCGACAACAGTTGTTTCTTCAGCCTTTTCTTCAGCTTCCTGTGCAAGTCTGGCCTGTTCTTCTTCAGCCTTTCTGGCCTCTTCGATAGCCTTCTGCTTACGTAAAGCTTCTGTCTTGGCAGCGAAAGCCATCATTTCGTTGTACCAGTCGATGCCTTCTGCTTCAACATCGCTCTGTGTCTTGATGTCGATCTTGCAGTTGAGGATCTTAACGGCTAATCTGGCGTTAATGCCTTTCTTACCGATAGCCTGTGACAGCTGATCATCTTCAACAACGATCAGGAGGTCCTTTTCATCCTTTGGCAGTACTGCCAGGACGTTAGCAGGCTTCATGACTTCCTTAACATATTCGATATAATTCGGATTCCATTCAAAGATATCGATGTTTTCATGTGACAGAGGATTGCCCTGCTGGGTGATCTCTTCAATAACAGCGATTACACGCTGGCCTCTTGGTCCGATGCAGGCACCGATCGGGTCAACGTTCGGATTCTTTGAATAAACAGCCATCTTGGTTCTTTCGTTGGCTTCTCTGGCAATGGCCTTGATTTCAACTGTTCCGTCATAGATTTCGGTAACTGTTGATTCAAACAGTCTCTTGACCAGCATGGCGCTGGAACGTGATACGATTACCTGAGCGCCCTTTGATTCCTTGGAAACGGACTTGATGACTACTCTTACTCTCTGACCGTCTTTCAGTTTTTCACCGGGGATCTGTTCGCTCTTCGGCATCAGAGCCAGAGTCTTTCCCAGGTCTATAAGAGTATACTTTTCTTCAACAGTCTGTACAACACCGTAGACCAGGTCATCAACCTTATCGATGAATTCGTCATAGACCATCTGCTTGCTGGCTTCCTTGATCTTCTGTAAGAGAACGTTTCTTACGAGAGTGACTGTTGAACGGCCGAACTCATCAATGCTGACTTCCTCTTCCAGAATGTCATCTATCTGTGCATCAGGCTTGATTTCGCGGGCTTCTTCCAGTGACAGTTCAATATCGCCGTCCAGAACTTCGCCGTCAATGACGCGTCTTTGCTGGAAGACTGAGATCTCACCCTTGTCGCTGACTTCTACTCTGACCTGAGCATCAGGACATTCAATGTGCTTGCGGTAGGCTTTTGCAAGGCCTTCTTTCAGGGCACTGACGACAACATCGTATGAAATCATGCGGTTTTCCTGAATTCCGGACAATGCGATTGCTAATTCTTTAACATTCATAATTTTCTCCTATAATTTAACAGCCAGCCTGATTAAGCGGATGTTGTCCTTTCCAATGGTTGCTGTTTTTTTCCTTCCTTTATCGTTATATTCGATTTCAAGGCCTGTATCGGTTACAGCCTTGAGTGTTCCCTCCAGTTTGTCGATTCCCTTTTCGGGATTCTTAAGATCGACATGGACATACCTGTCAACGGACTGGTTTATCTCTTCATCTGTTTCCAGAACCGGTTCTGCACCGAATGAACAGACATCCAGATTATAAGCTTCATTGCCGTAATCACACTCATCAAGCAGAGCTGATATTTCACGGCTTACGTCGGCACAGGTATCCATGTCCATGCTGCCGTCGGATTTCCTGATCATCACTTCCAGAGTTCCTGGTCTTCCGCTGATGAATCTGATCTTATGTGCAGCAATTTCATGTCTTTCGAATACCGGTAAGAACAGTTTTTCCAATTCCTTGTTATCCATATTACCTCCGGGAATAAATCAAGGAGTGGTCACACCACTCCTTGATACGTTGATATTTTATATTATTAAAAAATAGAATTCAAGTATTTTCGACTATAATAATCGCAAAAGTCTTTTATCAGAAGAGGCTTACCTGATCTTCATCACTCATGTCTTCCAGGATTCCCAGCTTTTCCATAAACAGCAGCTGGGTATTGTTGACAAGCGTTCTCTTCTGCAGGTCTTCCTTTGAGAAGAAATAGCGGTCCTGACGGGCATCAACAATGCTCTTTCCCACGTTTTCACCCAGACCGTCAATTGAACCGAATGACGGCACAACTGCCTTGGGATCATCAGGGTCAACTATGAAGTTGACTGCTTCACTCTTTCTCAGCGAAATATTGGAGAAATAGTAACCCCTGAGATACATTTCCAGACATACTTCCAGAGTAGTCTCAAGAGCGTTTTCCTTAACAGTAACATTGCGGGAATCGTTCTCCATCTTGTCTCTGATCTCCATAAGACGTTCATAGATTGCCTGTTCCCCTTTCAGCATCGTCTCGATCTCATAGGCATCGCAGCGGCATGAGAAGAAGATGGCATAGTATTCAGCGGGTCTGTGGACCTTGCACCAGGCTATTCGCATGGCGTTCATTACATAGGCAACCGCATGAGCCTTCGGGAACATGTACTTGATTTTCTGACAGGACCCGATGTACCACTCCGGCACGTTGTTGGCTCTCATGTCAGCAATCCATGTCTCCGTTAAGCCCTTGCCCTTACGGACTTTCTCCATGATGTCAAATGATTCCTTGGCAGGCATGCCCTTGGCAATAAGATATGTCATGATGTCGTCACGGCATCCGATAACATCCTTCAGAGTAAGTCCCTCATTAGCTATTAACTCTTCAGCGTTGTTAGCCCAGACGTCGGTACCGTGTGTCAAACCTGACAGAGAAACCAGTTCGGCAAATGTCGTCGGTTTAGTCTTGTCGAGAATACGGCGGTTATTATGAGTGCCGAATTCCGGCAGACCGGCAGCACCATTGGTCTCGTTATAATGGTGGTTAGGGTCATTGATATGTAAGGCTTCCGTTGAAGAGAACAATGAAATGGCTTCCGGGTCGTTCATTGGAATGTCTTTAGGGTCAATGCCGGTATACAGCTGCAGAAGTCTGATGGCTGTAGGGTCTACATGTCCCAGAATATCCAGTTTCAGCAGGTTGTCGTGCAGGTCACTGAACGCAAAGTGCGTCGTAAGCCAGTCGGCAAACGGATTGTTAGCCGGGTACTGTACCGGTGTAAAGTCATGAACTTCATATTCCTTAGGTACAACAACAATGCCTCCCGGATGCTGACCGGTGGTACGCTTTACACCTTCACACAGGTGAGACAGATATTCCTGGAAGGCGCTGGAAAAGATCGGTTTGCCTTCCCTGTCCTGCTTCTCGGTTTCCTCACAGTATCCCCTGATGTAGCCGAAGGCTGTCTTCTGGGCAACCGTACCGACAGTGCCGGCACGGAACGAGTACTGTTCACCGAACAGTTCACGTATCTGCTGCTGAGCCTTGCCCTGATACTCTGCCGAGAAGTTCAGGTCGATATCAGGTACCTTGTCGCCATGGAACCCCAGGAATGTCTCAAACGGAATGGAGTGACCGTTTCTGGTCATTTCCTCACCGCAGACCGGACATTTCTTCGGCGGAAGGTCAAAACCGTTGGCGTATTCATTGTTGGTAAAGAATTCGGAGTGCTTGCATTTCGGACACAGATAGTGCGGTACCAGCGGGTTAACTTCCGTGATGTTGGCCATGGTAGCTATAAAGCTGCTGCCGACAGAACCACGTGAACCTACAATGTAGCCATCCTCGTTGCTTCTCTTTACCAGTAAGTGTGCTATATAGTACTGCACGGAGAAACCGTTAGTGATTACGCTGTGCAGTTCCTTTTCAATTCTATCCCTGACAATGTCAGGAAGCGGGTCACCGTATAATTCATGGGCGTTATGATAGATCTCCTGTGTCAGAAGGTCTTCACATCCCGGAATTGAAGGAGTCTTGAGTTCCAGCGGGATCGGATAGAGTTTTTCAATCTGAGCTGCGATTCTGGCAGGATTGTCAATGACAAACTCCTTTGCCCGGCTGCCCGTATATTCAAAGGCTTCCATGATCTCACCCGTTGTCATCAGGTGCTGATCAGGAGCTACGAAGTTCTTTCTCTTTTCCCTGTTCATCGGATACAGCGGATGTCTGGTACCGCCGATGCGCTTTGCCATTATGTATATGTCTCTTGCGATCTTCTGCTGAGGATCGGTGTAGTAAACATCGTTATTGCCTATGATCGGTTTGCCCAGCTTATCAGCAATTCTGATGATATTATTTATGACCTTTTCAATTCTGGCCATATCAACGCTGCTGCCGGCTTCACACAGAGGACTGTAGCAGTTGAGAGGCTGTATTTCTATGTAGTCATAGAACTTCATGCATTCTTCCACTTCCGCATCACTGCGGTTCATGGCCATTTCTATCAGTTCAGAGTAAAGATTGCTGGAACCGACCAGTATGTTTTCCCTGCGCTTTTCGATTTCTCTTCTGATTATGCGCGGTTCTGCCACGACATCACTGTCGGCCTTCTTGGCATTCTCCTTGGCAAAATAGTTAAGGTATTTGATATGTGAGAGGCTGACAAGTTCATAGATGTTTTTGATACCGGCCATGTTCTTGGCCAGCAGTGTGACACTGTAACCGTGAGCCTTCTTGAATACTTCATTGTCCTGTCTGTTCTGCAAGTCGTTGAAAGTAACGGTGTGATATCCCTGAATGGTCGGAAGCATTCTTACCAGAATGTTGGCAAGAACCTGGGCATCATAATCCCCGCGGTGAGCAACCTCATCATCATATGAAACCCCATAGTTCTTCGCTATCAGTCCCAGTCGGAAATACTTGCGGTTCTGTATGAGAATCTTGGACAGATTAAGAGTATCCAGACAGATGTTCTTCAAAGGCTTTCGTCCCATCTGTACAAGCTTTTCATTAAGGAAATTGAAGTCGAAATCAGCATTATGAGCGACTATTACCCTGTCACCAAGGAAATCCAGTATCTCATCCACTGCTTCCTCAAAAGGTCTGGCATTGGCAACCATCTCGTTAGTGATGTTGGTCTTCTGCTGGATAAAAGGCGGAATAGGTACGGGAGGCTTGATGAACAGCTGTTTCTTCATGCCTTCCATAACGGTATTGTTGCGCACGATTATGCCGCCGAATTCGATGATATGATCGTACTTGGTTGAAAGTCCCGTGGTCTCCAGGTCTATTACAGCAAACTCGGAGTGTTCAACAAGCTGATCTGTCGGATTGTGAACAATACGCAGAGTTTCATCTGCCATCTTCATCTCAATTCCGTATATTACCTTGAAGTCATTCCCCGGATTCTTCTTGTCAATGTCCAGAAGCGCTCCCTGGGCATCAGGATATGCCTGAACAACTGCGGTATCGCATATCGCAATGGCTTTCTGTCCGAATTTGAATGCCTGATTTACCAGTTCCTTACATTCGGAAACACCATCCATTTCACTCTTGTTGGTGTGGACGTGCAGGTCAATATGCTTTTCGCCTTCCCAGTCATCGCTTCTCTTCCAGGGGTCTTCGTCCAATGGTTCTATAAGCTGAGGATCCACTGTAATGCAACGGTCATAACTGTTATAGGATACGTCACCATAAACAGCGACCATCATGCCTTCCTTGATCTTGTCCATGTCAATGGGCTGCAGATTCCTGCCGGAAAAACGGGTGGCAATAATGGCGTCATCGTAATCAGTGATGTATATCTTCTGCAGCTGGATCTGCTTATTGGTCTTCTTGCTCTTTATCTGCCGTGATTCAACATTAAATACCTTACCGGTAAACCAGATCTGCTTCTGACCGCTTTTAAGCTGGTTTATGGGCAGGCGTGTATAATCCTGTTTCTTGATGTCTTCCTCCGGAGTGCTGCTGCGACGCGGATAACGCTGCTGCTCCTGCTGAGACTGCGGTGCCACTGCAGCCATTTTAAGGTTGCTGAAATCAGGCTTTATCTCCAGATCTTCCGCTGAAAGTCTGTACCTGAAACCACACATTCTGAGATGCTTTTGCAACTGTTCCAGAATTATGGCGTCCTGTTTGATGTATACAACACCGTTGCGTATCAGAGGGATGGCGGAGTCAAGCCCCTTTATACGGTATTTTGCAGCAAAGTCATTGATATATGAGCCAAGATTATTAACATCTGTTTCATTCTTATCTGCTTCAATTCTGACCTGAACCGGTCTGTTCAGGTACGCAAAAGCACGTGAACG
>JAEEGL010780584.1_pt1 | contig 11295 bp, 5 predicted proteins | sample 9134231 | NCBI WGS metagenome assembly JAEEGL01 (sample SAMN16246548, study PRJNA631951) | gut metagenome | biome: gut microbiome; feature: rumen; material: fiber-attached | host: Bos | place: Iran: Karaj | collected 2018-10
TCCTAGTCCATCATCATAGCTTAGTGCATATATTTTTCTGTTGTAATACAAATCAACAACCGTTGAGCCATCTGCCGCAATTGTGGTTGCACTGGCGGCTGTAAGTTCACTGGAAGAAGGAGGTGCAAAGCCATAATATTCACTGGTTGGGTCTGTAGTATCTTTTGCTGTAATAGACACAGCTTGCTCCGTAGTTCCTGTTTTATCTTCGGTGCTCACACCGGTAACAAGTTCATAATTTGTTTCATTGTGTGCTGTACCTGCCCCAACCTTTTGCATCCAATGATTTACGGTATAAGGTGTATCTGAGTTTGGTATAAATCTTGCATAATAAGTTACTTTTGAAACAGTTACCTCTGTATATTGAGTTCCTCCTGTGTTTGCATCAAACCAGCCCAGAAAGGTGTAGCCTTGCTTTGTTAAAGTTGGAAGATTTGCTGTAGAAGACTTTCTTGAAAATAATGCAGGGCCAGCAGAGCCTTCAGAGATTGTACCGTCATTATATTCATAGGAAATATCATAAACAGGATTTGCAATAATAGTTATAGATTTTGTTGAGTTAAAGCCTGCAATTACATGAAGCTTATCTTTATAAGTATTAAGAACTATGCTGTTACCTGACGAATCCAGCATATTTTCGGCAATAACTTTAATTTCCATATCATAATCGCCGGAATCATAATAGTATTCATTAGCCGGTGAGAAGGTTACAGCTGTTCCGTTATAAGACTGAGGTCCAGGAGAAAACTTTTGGACCCCATCTTTATAAAGACTAAATTGTAAATTTATGTCTACATTAGAAGAAACATAGGTTTTATCTACGGATACTGCAATAGAAAAATTACCCTGATTGCTTTCTGCTGCTAAAGTAAAAGTAAGCGTGGTAGTACTTGAAGAAATTTCGACATCATCAAGATTTGCTGAAAATGCGCGACCATCTGCAGATAAGGCATTAAGCGTAAAATCCCAAGTACCGGTCTGTATAGGAATAGCAGAGCCGGAAATTTCAGCCCAGGTATCTCCGGAAGCTAAATTTCTATCGAATTCCTGCCCCGCCCATTTGCCAGATAAAACAAAGGTCGTAAAATTTGTGATATTTATAGCTGGATAAATATCACGGGCAGCTGCAGCTTGTAAATCTAATTTTATATAGGCAATATCGCCATCAGAGTTTTTGGGCTTGACAGAAGAAGCAGTTGCAATATTTTTACAACCTGTTATGAATAAAAGAATTAATAAAAAAACACTAAGCAAGACTTTAGAATTTCTTGTTTTCATATTTTCTCCTTGCAAAGCCTAGAACTCGTGGATGGCACAGACAAAGGCTGAAATATCTGTTGAACTTTTATCAACTTCTGCCCAGGCTTCGGAGCCGCTTTTTCCAAATGCTACATAACCAGCAAGATTTGCTTCATTTGAAGACTGGTATGCAGCCCAATAGTTATTTTTAGTGTCAAATAATGAAACACCTAAACTTTCAAATTTTGCCAAAACAGTATTAATTAATTCCAGATTATCTTTTATTGTTAATAACTCATTCTTCGATGGAAGATACCAGTCACCGCGATAAACTGATCCAGTTAAAAGGTCGCCTGTCTCTTTGTAATAATTATCCAGGGCATTAAAGACTGGATAATAGTTTCTAGAAGTTTCTAAGTTATAATCTGCACAATCATGTATTGCTTGAGTAAATACCTTACCACTATTATCATCCGAATTAAGACTTGCAGAATAACCAGCAGTACTTGGAGCAGCTATAAAAACTTTGTCAGACGAGAAGCTATTTCTTTGATAAAGACCTAATCCAAGAGGTTTATCACCCAAAGAGCCTGTTCCGTCATAGAAAATAACTGCAATTGCATTGTTTCGCATTCCGTTGGAAAGCTCAATTGAGAATGGAACTACTGTTCCGTCTACCAATATAATATCACCTACAGAACAATTTAATGATTGTAAAGCTTTTCGCGTAAACAAACCTGGAGAACCAGGTTCATCAATTTTTGCAGCTGCCAAATTGACAATTCCAATATTATCAAGAGAGGAAACTGTTGAACCATTTCCTCCTACAAGGTTATCACAATGAGTGAACATATCGCCACTACCACTATTGGAATTCGAAACTCGAGAGGTATTAAATTTGCTTGATACATAGATAGTTGTAAGATTAAATCCCTCATAGAAAAGCTGTGACATATTTTCTACATTTGATGTATCAAACATAGATAAATCAAGAGTAGTAAGACTATTGCAACCAGAGAACATAGCTGCCATGCTTGTATTCTGCGAAGTATCAAAATTATCTGCAAATGTAACTGATTCAAGGGCTGTACAACCATAGAACATATGGTCCAATGAGGAAGCAGATTTTACTCCTCTTAAGTCTATAGAGACAAACTTCGTGCAGCCGGCAAAAGCTTCGGTGTTATACTCCCCAAAAGCAAGGCTCAGATCTTCATAAATAATAAAGTTTACCCTTTGAGCTCTAGAGTTTTGTGCTGCATAAATCATAGAACCCGCGGTGGCTAAATTTCCAAGTTCTCCCAAAGAAATATTATAAAATGTTACCGTGATTTCTTCAGTTTCAGGTAATTCAGTCAATGCACCCTTTATATCGCCATAAGAAGAATAATAAGTATCATTCAATTTCGCATAATAAACAGCACGCCATCTGGTATAGAGTGTCAGATTTGATGTTATTGGCATATTACCAGGAGAGAACTCGTATACCAGATTCTTGTCTAAGAACCATCCATAGAATGTAAAACCTTCTTTTGTAGGTTCTCCTGGGTCAGTTATGTAGTCACCGTAAGAAACTGTCTGAGCTTCTATTTCTGAGCCACCTCTTGTATCAAAGGTTACTGTATAGGTATTGATTTCCCATTGTGCATACAGATTTATATCAAGTCCGCGCATAGGGATAGTCTCATAACCACCTATTTTTAAGATATCGTTAGGACTTTGGGCTTGTGTAGTTGCTGCCCAGCCCATAAATGTATAACCAGTTCTTGAAGGTTCTGTAGAAACAATGTTTGCTATATCTCCGACATAATATACATTTGAATCTACAGGCATTGCTATGGTTTGGTCTTCAACATTATCATTGTAGATTACATGACACGGGGTTCTATCATAATATAAATCAACAACTGTGTTTCCATCGCCAGCAATTGTGATTTGCTGGGCAGCCTCTAGCTCTTCCGTAGAAGGTGAACTAAATCCTTGAAAATAGCCGCTTGTTGTATCTTTTACTGTAATTGTTACCAGTGTATCAGTTTCGCCAGTAAGATTATCTACACCTTGACTTAAAGAAAGTGTATAATTTGTATCGTTGTGTTCAGTTCCGGCCGCATGAAGGTTTTGCTGCCAGTGATTTACAACATATGGAGTATTGCTGTTTGCCGTGAACTGGGCAGTCAGAATTTTGTTTCCTGTTGAGTTTCTTGGAATTGAAGTAATTGTGCTATTATTTTCATCAAGCCAGCCGCCAAAGGTATAACCTGCTTTTGTTAGTTCTGGTAATGTGATTGTTTCACTTTTGCGTGTATATTTTTCGGCATAGACATAACTTCCTCCTTGAGGAATTCCTCCATTGTCTTCCCATACAATGTTGTAGGTTTTATCTATAGCCCAATTAATTTCCGCAGAAGTTTCTATTCCACTTACAATACGAACCCTACCACTCCAAGTGTTTAATACAGGAAGAGTTATATTTGATGGCTCGGCATAGAAGCTTATAGAAAGATTATACTCACCTGGCAAAAGTCCTGTTTTTGTATATTCAACCTTACCACTTGAAAGGTCATTGTAGGACTGTGTATGGGTATTAGTTGAATCATCAACCTCTACAAATTGTAATTCTGCTGATGAAGCAGTTCCATAAGTTAAATTCCAGATTACTTTAAGAGAGCCTAAGCTGCCTGCCGGAGGCTGAAGTACAAAGCTTAAAGACTGGGTTGTATCTTTTGCAATAGTGGCCGTAAGACTATCTTCAAAGGTAATACTATTTAATTCTGCGGTAAGTACAAAAGTGTAAGAGCCGGTTTGCAATTCATATGGAAATTTGCTGTCAAAATCTTGCCAGGCACTTATGCCCTGGTCTGTATCTGCAGTTCCTCTAATAGTGCCGGAAGAAAGGCCTCCTGAATGCGTATAAGTCAAAGCAATGTTTGTTAGTTTATTACGCAAGACAGCATCCGATTCCGGAACAATGGAGCTTCTGGCATAAGTAGCATTTTTTACAGTTATATAACCGTATTCGATTTGAGGAGTTTGTGCTGCTGGCACCTTCTCTTCTTTAGGTGCTTTGTAAGTTAATTCACTCTTATTCCCGAATGAACAGGAAAAAAGAGCAATTGTAAATAATGCCGCAACAAAGGCTTTTATAAAAGTTTTATTTTTCATATCAGCCTTCCTTAGTTAGTCTTAACAAACTGACCAGTCCAAGTATGTGTTACTGTTGCGCCATTTACGGTCTTTGTTGCGGTAAGAGTGATGTCATATACACCCGGAACCGTTGCAATAGAAGCCATGTCAAGTGTATTTGTTGTAGATTCTACTGTATCATCAACCTTCCAACTATATGTAGAATAATCTGTTGCAGCTACAAATACTGTTTCATTTTCACCAGGTTCAGTTACCGAAATTGTACTTGTATCAATTCCAAAGCCTACATCAATGCCAGCTTCTTGATTTTCTACTACCCAAGTTGCAGTAAGAACAACATCGGCATCACCCATGATAAAGTCGCTCCAGCCCGTAGTTTCTGAGTAGATAGTACCATCAGGGCCAATCCAGCCATCGAATTTATAACCCACTAATGTAGGTCTTGCATCCATATTTACATCAACGGGCTTACCATAAGGATAAGTTTCTACTGTAGTTGGAACTCCTTCAGGATCATAAGATGGAACTACTAATACTCCATACTCTACAGACTTTCCGGCTGCATAAGTTACTGTATGTCGATTTCTGTCATAATAAATAGTAACTTCAGTATTGCCGGTTCCTGCAATTGTTTCTTGATTAAATGTTTTAGCTGTAAATCCTTCATAAGTCTTAGCAACTGCGGCTGTATTTTCGCCTGTAACGCCAGACAATGTCTGTTTATCATCAGTTACTTCTGTATAATTATTATCATCAACATTCTGCTTCATATGATGAACTGTATAATTTACTTCTCCGGCAACCCATTTTGCCCAAACCTTGAAAGGATTAGCAGTTGTACCAGCTGCAATTTCTGTAACTTCGGTTCCGTCATCAAAGGTTGAAGTTGTGAACCAGTGAAGTCCATAACCTGCCTTTATAACCTTATCTGCATCAGGAAGATTAAGTGCAACACCATAAGTATATTCTACAGGAGCTGTATATCCATCTTTCCAAGCACCACCATTTAGTTCATAAGAAATTTCATAGATATTTGCAGTCCATCTAGCATAAATAATAATATCTTCTGTCTTTTCACCTGCAGCCCAGCCAATAATCTCTGAGCCATCACCATTACCATCGATATCATAAGAAGTAAACCAGCCGTCAAAGGTGTAACCGGTGCGTGTTCCAGATGGAATCTGATCCTGCAAGTTTACACCTTCTGATTCTCTGAATTCCTGCTTAAGTGCAGAAATATCGATACCAGGGTAATCTATATTTCTATATGTAATTGTATGCTTGCCGTTTTCTTCCCAGATTACATAGAGGGTAAGCACGGCATCCTGCTCGCTTGTAAGATTGATGATTTCCGGGTTTGCATCATCGTATTCAAGATTTTCGGAATCTGCAGCAAGCGACCACTTTTTGAAGTGATAGCCTGTTGGTGGTGTAATTGTTGAAGCAGCCGGAAGCTCAATTAGCTTGTCGTATTCTGCCTGACAGCTTGTAACAGAGCCGGAACCTTCGCCCGAAATAGGATTATAATCAAATACAACCTTATAAGTAATTGGAACCCATTTTGCCGTAAGGGTAAGATCCATTGTAACTGGTGTTGCAAAATCAAAGTCTTCGGTATCATACTTCCAGCCCTTGAAAATGTAACCGGTCTTTTCCGGAGCCTTAGGCTCTTGTGCAAGCTCGCCATCAATTACAGTCTGCTCTTCTACGCTTGAACCGCCGTTTGAATCAAAGCTTACTGTATTCTTTACAACCTTAAAGTCATAAACAATTGTTCTTACCAGACGGAAGCCTACAGAATCACTTTTTTCTGAAGGGCTTGCTGCCTCGCGCAGTGCTATAATTGAATCTTGAGTTCCTGAGCTTTTGTATGAACCACCTTTAATAACACGCTTGGTTCCCTTGATAGGACCGGTTGCCCCTGCCTTTTGAATATCAGAAGCATACCAGTCATAGCACCATTCGCTTACATTTCCTAAAAGGTCACACAGGCAAAGCTCGTCGGCAAGCTTGTATTTTACAGAGTGAGTTTTGCCGTCTCCGTTTTCTGCATAGTAAGCAAGCTTAGTAAAATCGGTATTTGTTCGTTTTGCTTTTTGTGCTATGTAGGACCATTCAGATTCTGTTGGCAGTCTGTAGCCGTTTTGAGAACTCATATAAACCACAGCTGTTACATCTGTTAGTAGGCCCCACTCGTCCGGGTCTGTTGAATCGCCAACCTTATAGCAAGGATTCAAGCCTTCCTTTATGCTCAGCTTGTTACAATAAATAATTGCATCAAACCAGCTTACATTTTCTACAGGAAGCTTTTCTGCTTTATCGTTTTTATTGTTAGCAGGATTTTTTCCCATTACTGCCTTATACTCTGCCTGGGTTACTTCGTGATCACTCACATACAAATCGGCTACCTTTACAGAGCGGCCAGTAACAATACTATTCTGAACTGTCTCACCTGGAACCAGAACAAAATCCTCAAGCCATTTTGCATAGATTGTAATGTCATCTTTTACAGGGTCTGCAAAATTATAAGGCTTTGTTAATTCAGCATCAGAGAACCAGCCGGCAAATGCAAAATTTTCTCTATTATAAGGAGCTTTATCTGCAGGCTTTACAGGATTTTCCGGTTCCTGAGCTGCTGCTCCCGAGCGGATGACCTGAGCTTCTACAGCAGAGCCTCCGTTTGTTTCAAAGCTTACGGTTACCTTTGCAGTGGCAAGCTTAATAGTAAGAATGTTGCCTCTTTCACGAACATAAATCGGATCACTTTCTCCGCGGTAAACCATTATCCTTGATTTTTGTTCTTCATCCGTATATTTGTAAAGCTGTGCAGTTGCGTAAACTTTTGCACCAATTGGAATCTCTTCAAAATCAAGCTTTATGTCTTTTGTAATTTCCTGAGATTTTGTTTGAGTAGTTTCTGCAACGAGCGTTACATCAATATAATAGCCTTCGTATCTTGAAAGCGTTTCTTTTGTGGCGGCTTCGGCAGCGGCTTCTTCTTCATCAGTATCGTCGGTGGCATCAGTGTCATCAGCGGGGGTCACATCTGAAGGTGTAGTCGTTTCTGTAGTATCATCATCTGCAGCCCTGAAAACTGAGTTTTGTAAAAGCAGCTGCACTGTAGCATCATCAATATAAAAACTTACAGTTGCAGTTTTTGAACGCTGAATACCATTAGAACAAGAGAATAAAAACAAGCAAAAAAGCATTGTAGCAAAAACAGCAGGTGCTTTAAATTTTGCAAAATGTTTCTTGAGAATCATAGGCTTCTCCTTACCAGTTTAAATCACCGTTGGCATGCATGTACGCAAAAACAGAATCAGGTCCTACAAAATGTGCACAACCGGCAAAAACAAAAGTAACTCCAGGCTCTTCAAGATAATCAGCTATCTTAACAGCCCACTTTTCATTTCTTTGATTCAACAACAAAGAAAAATACTCTTCATATTTTGGGAACTTTTTAATTGCGGCTTCAAAATCTTTAAAATACAATTGTTCAAATTCTACTTCATCGCCAGAAAGGAATACTTCATAAAGGTCTGTCATTTCTTTTGCAGAAGCATCAAGATTCCTTAAATCTTCAAGCGTGTCGCGCAGCATGAGCATCTGTGTATTCCAGTCACCGTAGGCAATAAGATCAAGCTGAGTCTGCGCTTCATCAAGTCCGTCAAAGCCCTGATTATTTTTCTGCTTTTCAACATAATCCATAATCATTACATCGTAGGCTTTCTGGGTATCAAGGTCTGCAGCAAGCATTACAACAGGCTGAAGATAATTATTTAAAACCCACGGCTCAAAGCATACAAGCTGTGCAAAAGTTTGATTATCAATATACTGGCTGATTAATGTAATTTCTTCCTGAGTAAGATCATCAATAAGCGTGTGCGATAAATCGGTAAGGAAAGACTGCATTGTCAAAGCCTGCATCATATCAGGCAACTCGGCCCAGACTGTGCTTGAAAGCTCGCAGCAAAAACGGTCAGACTCATCAAGTGCATCTGCTACACACTGAGGAAATGTAAGCACGCGGTCATCACCTGCATGATAAGTTCCAAGCAGATAAACCTTTGAAGGCGTTCCATCCTTTGCAGTTCCGTCTATTTCCCAAAGCATTGCATCAGGATGTTTTATTAAAGTGTTTTCCTGTTTTGCCGGTTCTTTTGGAGAAGCTTCTTCCTGCTGCCCTGCACTCTTACAGCCAATTGCAGCAAGCAAAAATAAAATGAGAAAAACAACTGAAAATCTAGCCTTTAGTTTAAAGTTATCCCTAATAATATGCATGTATACTATTATAGCATACAATTATCAATGTTCAATAGAAAAAAATGAGCAGTTACAGCGGCCGCCTTGCTTTACATGATACAGCGCCTGGTCTGCCTGTTCTTCAAGAACTTCGTTGTAGCCCATTGTTGAAATTGCAACACCAACACTGAGCGAAACGCTTGGGATTTTATCTTCTACATTCTGGAGCGTTTTGTTGATTGTTTCAATTTTGCGCTGAATGATAAGCTCCGGTGTGTCACCGAATTTTGTCATGATTACTGCAAATTCATCACCACCAATTCTGGCAACATAGTCTGTATTACGGAACTGTTCGCTGAGGATTGCTGCTATTCGTTTAAGAACTTCGTCTCCAACAAGGTGTCCGTATTTATCGTTTACTGCTTTAAACAAGTCAATATCAATTATAAGGTAAGCAACAGGTTCTGCAGTGTCGCACAAAACTTCCTTGATTTTTGAAAATGCTTCGCGGTTGATAAGTCCTGTAAGCGGATCATGCTCTGCCTTGTGCTTTAATATTGAAGCTTTGATTTCATCTTTTTCGCGAAGTGCATTGTATGTTTTTGCGATAAGACGCATTTCGTAAGAACCAAGAACGTGCATCTTCTTTTCACCGCGGATGCTTTTTATATCATAATCGATTGGACGAAGAACAAGCACGCGAATTAAAATGAAAAGTCCTACGGATGCAAGGAAAAGCGCAATGATTGTACACAACTGAATGATTATGAATCGGTAGAAGCGTGTTTTTTCAAGATTTTCATTTGCAAGATGATCTCCAAGAACGCAGTCCAAAACCTTTGTCGTATAGCTGTTGATTTTTTGTTTTGATTCCTGATAATCCATTCCAAAAAGCATGTTTTCTGCAGCCGTAAGCTTTTCCATTTCGGAAAGCTGCATGTGCTCCACATGAATTTTTACATCTTTAAGTTCTGCCGGGAACATTTTTTCAGGAATATTCAGTGCATGGAAAATTAATGCCATTGCATAAATTTCTATCTGGGCAAGATTCTGCGATTCGTCTAAGGCATATTCCATGTTTGATTGAATTACATCGTCCTGATAATATTTGTTTATATGCTCAATTGATTTTTCACGGTTTTGAACTACATAATACTCATGAAAATATTGTTCTGCATAAGAAACATCCTGCTGAACTAGGAAAAGACGAACTTGATTTGTTAAAAAGTCTGAAGTATCGCGGAAGTCGTTTACAGCTTTTGTACAGCTGGCATACTTAGTCATGTTTTCCACGATTGCATTATACTTTGATCTGATTCGGAATGCCGAAAGAAAAACACCTGCGCACAGGATGCAACACAAAATAAGCATTGTAATGTTAATTGTGTTAATTTTGATTCCGTCTTTATTCGGATTGTAGTAGCGTTTGTTCATTTTTTCCCACCCACATTTTTGAATACGTTTAAATTCTAAATTTATTATAGACAAGAAATTTAATAATGACTAGAGTCGGACAGACCAAATTGAAGATTTTTTTTTACAATAATGATTTTTGAAGTGAAAGGAGTTTTAGAATTTTAAAAAAGATTTCGAATGATTGCGGAGTGAGCGATTCAAAATTATCCTGCGGGGTGTGCAGATATTTCCAGGTAGCAGGAGTTTGACCGTTGAGGACCTGCTGAACTTCATCAGACGGAAGCATTGTAATTGCAGTTGCGGGAAGTCCGTTTGCAATGAAGCTTGCGTTGTCTGAATAATTTACAGGCAGCGTAAACCATTTGCCGTTTGAAACAGACTGAAGAATTTGTTTTGTACGCTGCTCAAGCTCTGAATATGCAGTAAGAAATTTTGTAGGAACATCAGGCGGGATTTTTGCTTCTGCAAGAATTGGAACATCTCCGCGCCCCATGCAGTCAAATACATAAATGTCGTCGTTTGTAATTCCAAGCTTACGGAAAGTCTGCGCCAAAGGAAACGCTCCCTGTTGTGCTACACCACCATGTTCACCAAGTTCTTCTCCATCTGTAAAGATAAGGCGGATGTTGTGTGGTCCTTCGACAGGCTCAGGAACCCCACGACGCGGTCCCTGAGCTTGTCGAAGGGCCCACTCCATCAGCGCAAAAACTGCAGCAGAATTGTCGTTTGCTCCAATGCCAATTCGGTCATAATGAGCAATCACAGTTTTTATTCTAAACAAGGGATTGTACTGCTGCACCGGAAATTTCACAAAAATATGGTTTTTACCTTCCAGAGTAACAACCGCAGATTCCACTCCACCAGTTCTAAGGTAGTCCTGTATAAACCTTGCTCTGTCGCAATCTGGAGAAATAAATTCCTTAAACTCTTCTGGAATGGTGTACATATTATTACTATATACTATTCCAAAGAAATTCGCTAGAATACTACCATTATATTAAATTAAACATGAGGTAAATTATGTCTACACCATTGGAAAATTATCTTGCAGCCACAAACGGAAAACCAAATCCTGCCATGTGTGCCTATGTTGCAAATCTTCAGCAGGTTGCTGCTGTTGGTCCTGATATTGCAGCATCTATCGTAAACGAACTTGAAAATCAGCGCAGTCACTTAAAGCTTGTTGCAAGTGAAAACTACTGTTCACTCAACGTTCAGGCTGCTATGGGAAACCTTCTTACAGATAAATATGCA
>JAEEGL011964388.1_pt1 | contig 11295 bp, 9 predicted proteins | sample 9134231 | NCBI WGS metagenome assembly JAEEGL01 (sample SAMN16246548, study PRJNA631951) | gut metagenome | biome: gut microbiome; feature: rumen; material: fiber-attached | host: Bos | place: Iran: Karaj | collected 2018-10
CACCTGCTGGGGAGGTACAGATACAACGTATGATCAAACTCCTGATTGCCGTTGGGGCACTTCTGCTCGACGCTGAAGTGCGTTTCTCCGGCCTGGAGTCTGCCCTGTCCGTTGTAAACGGCATCGTCGGAACTGAAAACCAGCGTAAATTTGCCGGCGGGAGCCGAGAAGCCGTAGTCCCCAAAGGAGCCTGTCGGATTGAAATTCAGTGCAAAGATACAATTTTTCCGTAGGAAAACCAGAATTTGTTTCTCTTCATCTGCAGTGAGCAGCACCGGAGGCTCGCTCAGCAGGTGATTATCGCGGATAAAACGCACCATCTCCCGGTCAAATTCCTCGAGGCCCTTGAAAAGGAGCGAGTCATCATCCGCAATCGACCAGAGCCGCCTGGCATGGGCGTAGCTCCATCCGTTCCCCTCGCGGGGGAAATCTATCCATTCGGGATGTCCGAATTCGTTCCCCATGAAATTCAGGTAGCCGTTTCCGGCCGTGGCGGCTGTCACGAGGCGTATCATCTTGTGCAGGGCCACACCGCGTTCCACCGTCAGGTTCTGCCTGCCCTTGTCCATCGAGAAATACATCTCTTTGTCGATCAGGCGGAAGATGATGGTTTTGTCGCCCACTAGGGCCTGGTCGTGGCATTCCGCGTAACTGACAGTCTTCTCGTCCGCGCGCTTGTTGGTGAGTTCGTACCAGATTTCCCCGGGGCTCCACTGCTCGTCGGACTTCTCTTTTATCCACTTGATCCAATGGTCGGCTATACCCATCGCCATACGGAAGTCGAATCCCACTCCGCCCTCACCCTGCGGCGCGGCCAGGCCGGGCATCCCGCTCACATCCTCGGCAATCGTGATCGCATCCGGATCCAGCTCGTGGATCAGCCGGTTAGCCAGCCCGAGGTAGGCCACAGCGTTCTCATCCACCCCGGAACCGAAATAGATGCCGTAGTCGCCGAAATCGGTACCCAGACCGTGGTCCCAATACAGCATGGATGTCACTCCGTCGAAGCGGAATCCGTCCAGATGATACTCTTCCATCCAGTACTTGCAGTTGGAGAGGAGGAAATACTTCACTGCATCCTTGCCGTAATCGAAGCAGCGGGACCCCCATGCGGGGTGATGTCCGGCCTCCCCGGGATAGAAATAGAGGTCCTCGCGGCCGTCGAATCTGCCCAGGCCTTCTATTTCGTTGGAAACCGCGTGGGAATGCACGATATCCATGATGACGGCGATTCCCCTGGCATGGGCTTCGTCCACGAGTTCCTTGAACTGCTCGGGAGTGCCGAAACGGGAACTCAAGGCGAAGAAATTGCTCACCTGGTAGCCGAAAGAGCCGTAATAGGGATGCTCCTGCAGGGCCATGATCTGGAGCACGTCATAACCCAGCCTGTGCACGCGGGGCAGCACCTTGGCGCGGAAATCGTCGAAGGTGGCGACCCTTTCTTCCTCGGAACTCATGCCTATGTGGCATTCGTAGATGAGAGGGTTGGGACGGCAGCCCGGCTTTTTGTGTTTCCAGACGTAGGGTTTCGCATCCCATACCTGAGCGCTGAAAACCTTCGTTTCCGGGTCCTGGACAACTCTGGTGGCATAGGCGGGGATTCGCTCCGCGCCGCCTCCGGGCCATTCGACGAACAGCTTGTAGAGTTCGCCGTGGCGGAGGAACATGGCAGGGATGTTGATTTCCCAGTTGCCGTTGCCTACGGGCTTGAGGGCCCAGGCATCCGCCTTTTTCCAGTTGTTGAACTCGCCGGTGAGCCAGATGCGGGTGGCGTTGGGAGCCCATTCGCGCAGCACCCATCCGTCAGCAGTCTTGTGCAGACCATAATAAAGATGGTTGTTCACTGCATCGGCCAAAGACGGGGCGTCTTTCTGAATGCCTGCGATTTCTTCTTCAAGGCGTTTCGAACGCGCGTCAATCGCATCCTTAAAAGGCTCCAGCCAGGGATCGGTTTCGTAAATCTTCTTCATATTATCTTGTCCGCCATGCTGCGGGCGGTACGCAGGTATTCGCGGCAGGCCGCAATGAGTTCATCGGAGCGCGCGATCATCTTGTCTATATCCCCCAACGACGTGGAAGGGTCCTCCACTTTCCTGGCGATGGCTTCCAGCTCCTCCAGCGCTTTTTTGTAATCAAATCCGTTTTCCATAAACACCTGTATATCAGCGTATTACTCGAAAGCCTCCAGTGCAGATGCACCGGGGCTTTGCGGTAAGTTATTGAGTGTCAACTATCTGGGCGCCGACGGTGCCGTCAGCGAAAAGGATGCGAAGGATACGCCCAGGGCGCAGGCCGGCGGCAGAACTTACAACCACCCCCCGCTCATCTGTCACAAGGGAATAACCGCGGGAGAGGATGTTCCTCGGATCCGCAGCCTTTATCTTCTGCTCCAAAAGGGCCAGCGTGTTTTCCATAGCGGATATCCTGCCGGACAGCGCGAGGCGGAGGCGGTTGCCGAAAGCGCTGATGCGCTCGTCTTCGGCGGCGAAGCAGTCTATGAACAGATCTGCAAGGGCAGTAGGGGTCTTCACATATTCGAAGGCGACCATGTCCGCCACGGAGAAATCCCGGTCGTGGCCGATTGCAGTAAACACGGGAATGCTGCAGTTGGCTATCGCGAAAGCCAGACCGTAGTCGTCGAAGCAGGCAAGATCCAGACGGGACCCTCCACCGCGAAGGATCAGAGCCGCGTCGAATCCGCCTTCGGCCTCAACCTGTTGAAGAGCATCTACTATGCTTTCCGGAGCGGATTCCCCCTGCATGGTGGCGGGAAAAAGCTCCACCTGGAACCTGAAGCCGAACTCATTCCCGGCCAGATGCTTGCAGAAATCCCCGAAACCGGCGGCATCGGCCGCAGATATGACCGCGAGGGAATAGGGAAGGTCCGCCAGCGACAGTTCTTTCTGCCTGCCGGTCAATCCCTCCTTTTCGAGACGCTCCACAGTTTTCCGCTTCTCCAGTTCAGCCGCTCCAAGGGTGAATTCGGGTTCGAGTTCATCTATGACCAGGGTAAGGCCATAGAGCTCGCTGTAACTGGCCTGCACGCGGGCGAGGATCTGCATCCCGGCAGCGAGTTCGCTCCCGGTCGCCTCCACGAAGTATGCGCGCAATGCGAACCAGATACTCTTCCAGATAACTGCGCGGGCCTTGGCAAGCAGGCGGCCATCCTCGCTCTGGGAAAGCTCCAGATAGCAGTGCCCGTTTCCCTTGGCCTGGATGGCGGCAACCTCAGCCTTTATCCACAGTTTATCCGGAACTGCGCTTTCCACGCCGTCCCGGATTATTTCCTGCAGTTCCAGCAGGCTGATTTCCTGCCTGTCCATGATTTATTTCTGTCTGCAGAAGATCTGCACCGGGCAGCCGGTGAGATTGAAGTTGGCGCGGAGCTGATTCTCGAGGAAGCGTTTGTATGGTTCCTTGATGTACTGGGGCAGATTGCAGAAGAATGCGAATGAGGGGAACTTCGTCGGCAGCTGGGTGATATATTTGATTTTCACGTATTTGCCCTTCCATGCCGGAGGAGGAGTCTCTTCGATTATCGGAAGCAGCGCCTCGTTCAGGCGAGCCGTAGGAATCTTCTGAGAGTAGTTTGAATACACCTCGGCCACGGCATCCAGCACATCCTGGATGCGCTGCATCTTGACAACGGACGTGAAGATGATGGGCACGTCGTCGAACGGGGCCAGCCTGGACTTGAGGGCGGCGGTGTATTCCTTGAGGGTCTTTGAATCCTTCACGAAGAGGTCCCACTTATTCACCACCAGCACGCAGGCCTTCCGGTTGCGGATGATAAGGTTGAAGATGTTCATGTCCTGCGCCTCCATTCCGGAAGTGGCGTCGATCATCATAACGCACACGTCACTGTGCTCGATGGCGCGGATGGAGCGCATCACCGAGTAGAATTCCAGGTCTTCGTTCACCTTGCCTTTCCTGCGGATGCCCGCGGTATCCACCAGCATGAACTCATGCCCGAACTTGTTGTAGTGGGTTTCGATGGAGTCGCGGGTGGTGCCGGCCACGGGGGTCACGATATTGCGTTCCTCGCCGAGCAGCGCGTTGGTGATGGAAGATTTGCCCACGTTCGGCTTTCCCACGATGGCGATGCGGGGCAGACCGGCATAGGGATCCTCGGCCGAGGTCTCCTCGGGAAGAGCCTTGACTATGGCATCCAGGAGGTCTCCCGTGCCGCTGCCGTTGGCCGCGGAGATGGAATAGACCTCCCCCAGGCCGAGCCCGTAGAACTCGTAGGCATCGTACATCTTTTCGCCGGAATCCACCTTGTTCACGCAGAGGATCACCGGCTTGCGGGAACGCCTGAGCACATCCGCGATTTCGGAATCATAATCGGTGATACCTGTGGCAGCCTCGACCATGAAAAGAACCACATCGGCCTCGTCGATGGCTATCTGCACCTGGCGGCGGATGGCGCTCTCGAAAACGTCGTCCGAGTTTGTGGTGTATCCTCCTGTGTCAACCACCGAGAATTCCCGGCCGTTCCAGTCGCTCTTGCCATAATGGCGGTCGCGAGTTACTCCTGCCGTATCGTCCACAATCGCCTGGCGCATTCCCACCAGGCGGTTGAAAAGGGTGCTCTTGCCTACATTCGGCCTACCCACTATTGCTACTAATCCGTTCATTTCTTATATAGATTACAGTCCTTGCAGGCGTCCGAGAAGTTTCCGGAACATGCCTTCGGGCGGTGCAGGGCCGCGTCTTCATCCTTGTAGCAGGTGATTCCGCGGGCCTTCAGCTTTTCGTTGCTGCCGACATCGTACTGGGGGAATCCGCGCTTCATCAGAATGCCCACGCTAAGCATCAGCACACAGATCCCAACCAGTATGAGCGCAGCAAGAAAAACCTTCATGACTATTTGATTTCGAACTCGGTGCTCACCGGCTCATACATATAGACCCGGCGCATGATGGTTGCGAACACGGGAGCGATGCTCAGGATCTTGATCTTGGGATCGTCGGCAAGTTCGGGATGAGGTATGGTGTCGGTGATGAAGACTTCGTCGAGGGCGGATTCCGAAATACGCTTGGCGGCGCCTCCGGAAAGCACTCCGTGGGTGGCGCATGCCCGCACGGTCTTCGCTCCCATCTTCTTGAGCACGTCGGCAGCCTTGCAGAGGGTGCCTGCGGTATCTATCATATCGTCCATGATCACCACATCCTTGCCTTCCACCTCGCCGATAGCCTTGATTTCGGCCACCACATTGGCCTTTTCGCGTGTCTTATGGCAGATGATCACAGGGCAGTCGCGGCGCTTGCTGAAGAACTTGGAATAGGCATTCGCACGCTTGGCGCCCCCCATGTCGGGAGCGGCGATGGCGAGATCCTTGAACTTGGTGGATTCGGAAATAGCCTTGACGAACACGCTGCTTCCGTAGATATGGTCCACCGGGATATCGAAGAAGCCCTGGATCTGGTCTGCATGGAGGTCGCAGGTCATGATGCGGTCTGCGCCTGCCGCGCGCAGCAAGTTGGCCACCAGTTTTGCGCCAATGCTGACGCGGGGACGGTCCTTGCGGTCCTGACGCGCCCATCCGAAATAAGGGATGACAGCGATGACCTTGTCTGCAGATGCGCGCTTTGCCGCATCGATGCACAGCAGCAGTTCCATCAGATGGTCCGTGGGAGGGAAGGTGCTCTGGATGAGGAATACCGTAGCGCCGCGCACGCTGTCCCTGAAGGACGGCTGAAATTCTCCGTCGCTGAACTGGTCCACATCGAGAGCGCCGAGCTCCACCGGTTCACCGTCGGCTCCACCTGTTTCCTGAAGATACTTTACAACCTGTTCTGCGAAAGCCTGAGAGGCCCTGCAGCTGAAAACCAGCATTCTGTGTTCGTGTTGCATAACTATTTACCTGATAATAAAGAATCAATGTAAGCAAGTATTTCCTCCCGTCCGGTCTTCTTCGCAGAAGAGCTCGTGAACAGGGGAGGCAGTTCTTCCCAATCCTGCAGGAGGATGGCCCTGTCTTTCTCTATCTGCGCAGATGTGGCCGCAGCGCTCTGCTTGTCGCATTTGGTGAAGATAATCGAAAAAGGCACTCCGTTCTCCCCTATCCAGGCCAGGAATTCAAGGTCTGCCCTGGTTATGTCGTACCGGGAATCCACCAGCACGAAAAGGCATACCAGATCCTGCGATTCGAGAATGTAGCCGCTGATTATCTGCTGCAGTTCCTCCCTGGCTTTCCGGCTCATCCTGGCGTAGCCGTATCCGGGGAGATCCACAAGGTACCAGTTGTCGTTGATGAGGAAGTGGTTGATCACCTTGGTCTTGCCCGGAGTGGAGGAAGTCATGGCTAGCCGGCCGTTGCCGGTAAGCATATTTATCAGAGAGCTCTTCCCCACGTTGGAGCGGCCTATGAAGGCAAATTCCGGCAAACGGCGCCTGGGCCCATTGGAAACCCTCGTGCAACTTCCCGCGAATTTTGCCTCCGTTATCTTCATACCACAAATATAACGAAAAGCACGCAGAAATCAACGGGGGATTTTCAAAAATTATCCTCTCGGATAAAGAATTGTGAAACACGCCCCTCCAAGGGCGAAAGAACGGCTGTAGGAAATGCTTGCGCCGCAACGTTCCAGCACGCTCCGGGAGATGGCCAGGCCGAGCCCGCTGCCACCGTTCTTGGTAGTGAAATTAGGGGTGAACAGCTTGTCCACGTTCTCCTCGGCCACACCGGGGCCGCTGTCCTCGAATACTATGTCGTAGAAGCCTTCCGTGATGGAATTCCGGAGGCTGATGCGCAGGGTCCCTTTCCCGCCCGTCTCGGTCATGGCCTGCACGGCATTGTTGATGAGGTTGACAAACACCCGAGTCAGCTGGGGTTTGGGCCCCATCACCCTGACTCCTTCCAGCCCTATGAACTCGAACTTTATGTCTTCCCTGTTGTCGAAGATGGAAATCTCCTCCTGGAGCATCTGTGAAAGGTCTATTTCATCCGGTTCCTGGGTATAGAGCTTCGCAAAGGTGGAGAACTCGTTTGCGGTTTCGCTGAGTATCTCGATATGGTCCAGAAGTATCCTGCTTATCTCATCGAACTTCTCCTGCCAGCTGTCGTCCCCCTTGCCTTTGAGGCGGATGAGCCGCTGGATCTGGAGTTTCATCGGAGTGAGCGGATTCTTGATTTCGTGGGCGACCTGGCGTGCCATTCCGCTCCAGGCCTTGTCTCGTTCCGCCTGGGCCAGCTTCCTGGTGCTGTCCTTGAGTTCCGTCACCATACGGTTGTATGCGTTCACCAGGCCGGAAATCTCATCGGAATTATGATACTCGATGGTTTCAAGATCGAGTTCCCCCTCGCCAGCGGCGTTCATCTTGGTTCCCATCTCCACCAAAGGCTTGAACATCAGGGCGAGCACCCGGCTCACCATGAAGGTGGCCACGAGCAGCAGGAAGATAAACAGCGACACTATCATCAGCGAATGGCTTACCACGTAGGATTCAAAGTCGTAGCTGGCATCCGTATATGGCGCGGAGATGATGGCCAGCACGGATCCGTCTTCCGCCATCAGCGGAGCGTACATGCTGTAGAACGTGTGGTTGCCTATCCTCTCTTTATGGATGAAGTAGCGGCTCGTGTTGCGGGCGATGGACACATAAGCCTCAGGGTCCATCCTGGGCTCCACTATCATCTGGTAGAACACATCGGGGGCGGTGGACATGAGCACCATCCCCTCCGGGGTGTAGATCGTGATATCCGAACCAGTATTGTTCCCCACATCCCCTATCATGCGCATCATCTCCGGAGTCCGCAGTTCCTGCGCGGTCTTCACTCCCCTCACCCTTGCTGAAATGGATGCCTGGATCGAGTTTATCTTCTCGCTCATCAGTGTGTTCCGGTTCACTTCATTGCGGTTGAACACGAAGGCCACGCTCATCACCGCCATGGTAACCAGGGTCACCACCAGGGACGTAAGCACCACCAGGCGGATGCGGGTTTGGAAATAGGTTTGCCCGAAGGCCCTGCGGCGCGCCTTGCGCATGGACACCAGGGTGAAGAACACAAAGCACAGCAGCCCTATGAAGATTATGGAAATGATGTAGTTGAGCGGTTTGATGACAGGGCGGGAGATGACCACGGTCTCGGTGGATGTGACCTTGTAGATGAAATGCAGCCAGCCGCCCCGGGTCATGCGGGTATAGTCCTGCGACCAGCCGGAAGGCATCTTCACCGAATATGCAAAATTGCCCTTGTAGGTCAGCAGGCGGCCGTCGTCGTAGCGTGCGAAGGAGTATTTGGACGGAATCAGCACCTCCCCCGGCAGGGTGGGGCCGATGATGCTGGCATAGCCGCTGTATTTCCAGTCGGTCTTCTGCTCTACGCTTATCAGCACGCGGCTGTAGCCGTAGTTTTTTATCATGTAGAAGAAAACGCCCACATAGCGCACGAAGCCGTTGCCGGCATCCACGAAAGAGAAGTGGGACTCGGGGGAGATGGGCTCGGCGGCATTCATTACCGTCATGTCTTCAGGGCGCAGGGAGACCGTCACGTCGTAGTCCTGCATTATCCGGCGCAGGTAGCTTTCTTCCAGGCGGTTGCTTATGCTGGCGCTGCCGTTTTCCAGGACGGAAAGCGAAGCGATGATGGGGTCGGCGGCGATGCGGTCTTCCACGGAGCGGAGACGCATCTCCAGGGAGATATCCCGGCTCACGGCCAGCCTGCGCGCCCATACTTCCAGGCTCGCTTCTTCCTTCTTCAAACCCAGCGAAGCGGTCAGGAATACGAACAGGAGGCTCCCGGCCAGCGACAGCAGGATGCGCGTTCCGGCCCGCCTGGAAGCGAGTGGAGTGAGCATCTGCAGGAGCATCAGCACCGCGGTCAGCAGCAGGATGTAGGAGAAGATGATCGCCGCGCTCACCCACGAGAAGTTCTCCAGTTTATAGAGTTCCAGTGATATATTGGAGTTCAGCACTATGCTCCTCAGGGCCGCCACGGTATAGGCCACAACCCCGACGATGGCCACGCTGATGAATACCGACCACAGGATTCGCAGTTTCCTGGTGCGCAGGCGCCGGAATACATCGCGGCGAACGATGTAGAGGAAACTCACGGAAAGGAGGATGGCGACCAGATAGTTGAACTGCGCTCCCAGCGAGTAGAAAACCCCCGAATCCGCATATACCGTGGGCGAAAACAGCGGAATCTCATTCCCTATCTCCCTGCCCCAGAACTGAAGCGCCGCCATCACCGGCAGTATGGGGACGAAGGTCACCCAGAAACGCTCCAGAACAGGTTTCGCAAAAAGAAATACGAATCCGCTCAACGCCAGCAGCACAAGCGCGACGAAGAGCAGTCCGGAGTTAACCGTGATGGAGGCGTTGGCCGATTCGAACGCGATCTTGAACTTGGGTTCCCCTTTGATGCAGACGACATTGCCTTCGCTGTAGGAAATAGGCTGTACGGTGTATGGCCTGGCTTCCCCGCTATTGGTGTTGATGATTTCCAGGCCGGCCACTATGCGCACGTTCAGACTGTCCGCAGCCCTGGCAAGATACCATTTCGGACCCAGATTGCAGAAGCTCACTTCCCGCCCTATGCCGGCAAGAGGAGACCTGCCGGGCGAACGCGGATTGGTTATGGCATCGAACACCATCCCCGCCCGGATATCGTCGTTCATTACCGGAAAACGGTTGCACCAGCTCTGGAGCGAATCGTTCACATAGCGGTAGATAACCATATCTTCCGGGAGACCGTCCAGCTCCATCCATTCATCCGCGGGGACCTCGAAGGCCCTGGCAACATAGGAATCGAGCTTTGCCATGCGATGGTTCAACCTGCGCTCGATCTTTCGGGCTGCCACTTCGGAACGCCGGGAAGGATAGCTGCCGAAACTCGACAGGGCGGCAAGGATAATGCTGACCGCAAGAAGGCAGCCGGCAACGATATCCCTTATGTTACGCCTGTTCATTCGTGATGGTATGGTTCCCCTTTGATGATAGTGAAAGCCCTGTAGAGCTGCTCGGCGAAGATGGCCCTCACCATCTGGTGCGAAAAGGTCATCTTGCTGAGCGAAATCCTGCCGGCCGCCCCGGCATACACCTCGGGCGAAAAGCCGTAGGCTCCGCCGATGACAAAGGAAATGTCTTTTCCTCCCCGGTTAAGCCGGTTCTGAAGTTCCTTTGCGAAGTCCAGCGAACGGTATTGAGTGCCGTGCTCGTCCAGAAGTATCATGTCCGTGCCTTCCGCCTCTTTGAGAATCAGGGCGCCCTCCTTCACCTTTATCTGCTCTTCGCTCAGAGCCCGGGCGTTCTTGAGTTCCGGGATTTCCCTTATATCGAAACGCACGTAATGCTGAAGGCGGGATGCATACAGCTGCAAGCCCTCCCTCACCCATGGCACATCCGTCCTTCCTACGGTAATCAGCGACAGTTTCATTCTATTGGACCCGCTCTATCTTGAACTGCTGGATTTCATTCTTTTCTTCCGTGCAGTAAACGAAGATTGTAACAAGATAGGTTTCGCCTCCCGCGCTCAGATTGCCGAGGGCGTATTTCATGTTGGCGCGCCCTGCGGTGTAGGTAACCTCGAAAGAGCGTGGGGTGTGGGAACTGAAGAACCCGTTGACTATCTGCTTTGCCTGCACCTTGCTGGAATTGCCGCCTTTGGAGAGAATGGTAACGTCCAGATTATCGGAAAACCATGCCGAAAGGGCATCTGCGTTACCCTGCGCAAGGTATTTGGAAATGGGAACGAACACATCGTAACTCCCGCTCTGGGCCTTTGCTCCAAGAGTGGCCAACAAAAAACAGGATGCTGCAATCAATGTCTTGATATCAAGTCGCATACATCCTGTTATTTCTGCAAAATCTACGCCAAAGCGGCGGAACTAAACGCGCTGGCCGTAGCTGCGGTCGGTGGTGTTCACCGTGATCACGTCTCCCTGGTTGATGAAGAGAGGAACCATGATCTTGGCTCCGGTCTCGAGAGTGACTTCCTTGAGCGCAGAAGTGGAGGCGGTGTTGCCCTTCACTGCAGGCTCGGCATAGGTGACCTCGAGAGTGACGTAGGTGGGGAGTTCGCAGGTGAGGCAGCGCTCTTCGTCTGCCACGAACATCATCTCCACATGCTGACCTTCCTTCATGAGGTCGGAATTCTCGACCACATCGTGAGGGAGGTGGATCTGCTCGTAGGTTTCTTCGTGCATGAAGTTGAAGCCATCCTCATCGCCATAGAGGAACTGATAGGGACGACGCTCGACATTGATGGTCTCGATCTTTGCACCGGCGGTGAAAGTATTTTCGAGGATGCGGCCGTTCTCGAGGTTGCGGAGTTTAGTCTTCACGAAA
>JAEEGL014477760.1_pt1 | contig 11295 bp, 10 predicted proteins | sample 9134231 | NCBI WGS metagenome assembly JAEEGL01 (sample SAMN16246548, study PRJNA631951) | gut metagenome | biome: gut microbiome; feature: rumen; material: fiber-attached | host: Bos | place: Iran: Karaj | collected 2018-10
ACCGTATCCAACAGGCCTTCAGGGACAAGGTCGACGGAATCGTATTCAACCCGGGAGCATATACCCACACCAGCATAGCCCTTTTGGATGCCCTCAAGGCGGTCGGAATCCCCTGCGTGGAGGTTCACATAAGCGATCTTCATTCACGCGAAGATTTCCGCAGGATAAGCTACATACGCCCCGCTTGCAAAGCATCGGTAATCGGTCACGGTATCCGCGGCTACCTCGAAGCAATTGATATCCTGCTTGACAAATGAGTCGCTGCCACATAGCAAAGAGCACCGCAAGCGGTACGGTGTGCGCCCCGCCCTCGAAGAGCTACGCCCACCGGTTGCTGCTGGCTGCATTTCTCTCTGCCAAGCCCACCCGCATCGGCAATATAGACCTCTCTGACGACATTTCGGCCACCATAGGCTGCATTGAGGCACTTGGCGCTTCTATCAGCATATCGGGCCGCGAAGCGACGGTTGCCCATCTGTCTGCAGGAGAATGCAGGCCGCTGGAATGCCGCGAGAGCGGTTCCACCCTTCGGTTTATGATCCCCGTAGCCCTGGCAAAGTGCGGCAAGGGGTATTTTACCGGCAGTACAAAACTCTTTTCACGCGGCATTGGTGAATACCGCAAGTTATTTGACAAGCAGCGTATCTGTTTCTCTCAAAGCGGGAATTCACTCACCGTCGAAGGGGAGCTCAAAAGCGGGACCTTTACTATAGATGGCGCCACCAGCAGCCAGTATATCACCGGGTTGCTGTTCGCGTCGCCTCTTCTTCAGGGGGACTCCACAATAGTTGTGACACCGCCCGTACAAAGCCGGCCGTATATCGACATCACGCTGGATGTGCTCCGTATGGCTGGCATTGAAGCCAGGTTTGATAACAATGAGATATTTGTTCCGGGGAACCAGACATACCGCCTCCCTGACTGCTCGGTGGAGGGCGACTGGTCCAACGCCGCATTCCTTGATATTTACAACCACCTTGGGGGAAAAGTGACAGTTACCGGCTTAAACCCGCAATCGCTTCAGGGCGACAGGGTATACCGCGAGCTGTTCCGGAAAATTGACGACGGGTACTGCACAATAGATATCGGCAACTGCATAGATTTGGGGCCGGTTCTCTTTTGCCTTGCAGCCGTCAAGCACGGAGCACGGTTTGTCAATACCGCCCGCCTGCGGATAAAAGAGAGCGACCGGGTTTCGGACATCCTCTGCGAACTCAAAAAAATTGGTGTCAATGCCACCGCAGAGGACAATTCCGTTGATATAAAACCCATATCCGAGGCAGGCCCGGCTGCCCTTGAATGCAAAAGTGTCGTCTTTTCCGCCCACAACGACCACCGCCTGGCAATGAGCCTTGCCGCGCTGGCAAGCATTTTCGGTGCAACAATAGAAGGGAGCGAGGCTGTCAGCAAGAGTTATCCCGGGTTCTGGGAAGATGTTAAACATCTGAATATTGACATTTGTAATGGATAGGCAAAGCAAAATATTAATAGTTGGATTGGGGATGATAGGGGCTTCCTACGCCGAGAAACTGCATTCCCGCGGCTGGTTCGTCGGTGGGATATCGGCTCGGCAGAGCACGGTCACAAAAGCCCTTGATTCAAACATAATCGACTGCGGCACAATTGATGTAACAAAAGAGTTTGTATCCAAATTCGACATCGTCGTATTCGCTCTGTACCCGAAATTGTTCATAAATTGGGTAGAACGGTATCAGGATTGCCTCAAAAGCGGAGCATTGATTACAGATGTAACAGGGGTCAAGGGGGCGGTTGTCTACCGCATCCAGGATATTCTCCGCAGTGATGTCGAGTTCATAGCTGCACATCCGATGGCGGGCCGCGAACTTTCGGGAATAGACAATCGCAATTCAAAAGTGTTCGAAGGGGCCAATTATATAGTGACCCCTACTGAAGCCAATACCCCCAGAGCCATAGAAAGTGCCAAAGAACTCGGACGTGAACTGGGCTTCGGGAAGATATCAGTCCTCTCACCGGAAGAGCACGACGAAATGATTGCCTTCCTTTCACAACTGACTCACTGCATAGCAGTATCGCTTATGTGCAGTAAAGATTCAACACATCTGGCAGATTATACAGGCGATTCTTTCCGCGACCTGACCCGCATCGCCACCATCAACGAGAATATGTGGCCGGAATTGTTTGCGATGAACAAGACCAAACTGCTGGAGCAGATGGGGCTGTTCGAGAAAGAGTTCTGCCGCCTGAAGGAGGCCATTGCCAGCGATGACCTGGACACAGTAAGAGAGATGATGATTACCTCCACCGCGAGGAGACAATATTTTAATAAAAAGTAATGAACCTCGAGATAAAGAAAGAACTGCCCAGCGCAGAAGAGATTAAACGGCAATATCCGCTCACGGAAGGCCTTGATGCCGTCAAGGCAGAAAACGACCGCAGGATAGAAGACATTATCTGCGGCCGCAGCGGCAAACTGCTGCTCATTATCGGCCCCTGCTCTGCCGATCGCGAAGACGCCGTCCTGGAGTATGTATGCCGCCTGAGAAAGCTGCAGGAAAAAGTTGCCGATGTCATTACCATCGTACCGAGGATATACACCAACAAACCCCGCACTACCGGCGAGGGATACAAGGGGATGCTGCACCAGCCCGACCCGCACCGCAGCGCCGATATGCTCGGCGGCTTGATAGCCATCCGCCACCTGCATATGCGCGTCCTTGCCGAGAGCGGGTTTTCCGGTGCCGACGAGATGCTCTATCCGGAGAACCACACATATCTCTCAGATATGCTCTCGTATGTAGCAGTGGGCGCCCGAAGCGTAGAGAGCCAGATACACCGCCTCACCGCCAGCGGTCTCACCATCCCCGTCGGGATGAAAAACCCCACCAGCGGTGATATGAACGTGATGCTCAATTCAATCCACGCCGCTATGCTGTCCCACACTTTCATATATCGCGGCTGGGAGGTCACAAGCAAGGGTAATCCCCTCACCCACGCCATCCTGCGCGGCAGCGTGAGCAAGAACGGCCGCCATATTCCAAACTATCACTACGAAGATTTGATGCTGCTTTGCGAGAAGTACGCCCAGTCGCAACTGCCCAACCGGGCGCTCATCGTGGATACCAACCACTCCAACAGCGGCAAGCAGTCCGACCAGCAGATCCGCATAGCCAAGGAGGTCCTCCACTCCGCCCGTCACAGCGCCGATATCAATGCTCTTCTGAAGGGCCTGATGATAGAGTCATATCTTGAGGACGGCTGCCAGAGCGGCGACGGCGGCGTTTATGGCAAATCCATAACCGATCCGTGCCTTGGCTGGGAGAAGACTGAACGCCTGGTGATGGAGCTCGCAGACCTGCGCTCATAGCGGCTTCCCGGTGCCATAGTTGATTTTTTTTATTATCTTTGGGGTTCGAACCGGCAAAAGAGCCGGATCTTCCCAAAGATGGAGAAAATCAACCAAAACAAAGATCTAAGATCTGTCATATATCCCTGGCTGGTAGTTCTTATTCTCTTTGTTGCCGCAGCATTGAACCAGTTGGACCGCTCTATGATCGCCACGATGCGACTTTCGATAAGGGCGGCAATACCGATGACCGACAAGCAGTACGGGCTGCTGTTCTCTGCTCTCTTGTGGGCATACGGATTCACCAATCCCATCGCCGGCTACCTGGCCGACAAGTTCAGCCGGGTCAAGGTGATTATCATCAGTCTGCTGTCGTGGTCTGTTATCACCTGGCTCACGTCGCGCGTCACCACTTACGAGCAGTTGCTGGCCTGCCGCATCGCCCTTGGCATAAGCGAAGCGTGCTATCTTCCGGCAGCGCTCGCACTGATTATGGACTATCATAAAGGGCGGACTCAGTCCACTGCGACCGGATTGCATATGTCGGGTCTGGTACTGGGCGGAAGCCTGGGCTTTCTCGGATCACATCTTGCAGCCATCCATCAGGACTGGAGTTATGCATTCTTCCTCTTCGGAATAGTCGGTATCGCCTATACCATCTTCGCCTTTTTCACACTCAAAGAGGCTCCGAAAGATCCCAAGCCAGAATTAGTCATAGAAGCGCCCTTGGAAAAGAAGCCCTCTTTCGGCGAAGCGTTCAAACACCTTTTCACCAATCCGTCTTTTATTTACCTTTCTATATTCTGGGGTATCGTGGGCATTTTGGCTCAGGTGGAGGGAAGTTGGCTTCCCACTTACTATCAGGAACAGTTCAACCTTCCCGAGACCAAAGCCGGTATGCTGGCCACCCTGTTCCTGAATCCCTGGCAGATACTCGGACTGCTGCTGGGCGGACTGATTGCTGACATCTGGAGCAAGAAGAACAGATACGCCCGCATCAACATACCCATAATAGGCATCTGCATCGCTGCTCCGGCCGCATTCTTTGCCGGCTACAGCGTGGTGCTGTGGGTTGCAGTGGGATTTATGGTGGTATATGGCATAAGCCGTATGTTTGTGGATACCAACCTGATGCCGATCATAGTCGCCACCACGGACAAGCGCTACAGGGCAACCGCCTATGGTATGATGAATATGTTCACCACCGTAATCGGCGGCCTGGGAGTTTACGTGATAGGCATACTCCGTGACCATCAGGTGAATATGCGTCTGATACTTCAGGTGGTAAGCCTTACTGCCCTTGCCAGTGTGGTATTCCTGGTACTTATCAAGCGCAGTGTAAAAAAGAAAGACCGACAGAATCAATAAAAACAACAAGATATGGTAGACAATATGCGTAAAAGCCGAGTGCTTGAAAAAATGAGAGCGGGACAGGTTGCAACCTGTTTCAAACTGAATATGACGGGGATGGAGGTTGCCGAAATAGCCGCACTCAGCGGTTTTGACTGCCTCTGGCTGGACCGCGAACACTGTGTAAACGGTTGGCAGGACATAAAGGCTCAGATCCTGGCGGCAAAGGCATACGGCGCCGACACGATGGTGCGGGTCTCCCGCGGTCCCTACAGCAATCTCATCAAGCCATTCGAGATGGATGCAACGGGCATTATGGTGCCGCACGTAATGAGCCTCGAAGAGGCAAAACAGATAGTTTATTACACCAAATTCCACCCGGTAGGAAGACGCCCTATAGACGGCGGCAACGCCGACGGCGCATACTGCCTTCTGGACGGTGCTAAATATATGCAGCAGGCCAACGAGCAGCGCTTCACCGTGCTGCAGATAGAAGACCCGGAGCCGCTGGGAGAGTTGGAAGAGATTGCCGCACTTCCCGGCTACGATATGCTGTTCTTCGGCCCGGCCGATTTCAGCCAGGGCATCGGCGACCCGCTCAATTTCGCCAACCCACTGCTCAAACAAACCCGCAAGCGCGTTGCTGAACTGGCTCACAAGTACGGAAAATTCGCAGGCACCACAGGTGGTGTGCAGGGAGCGCCCGAACTGATTGATATGGGTTACAACTTTATCAGTATGGGTGCCGACGTAGTCGGCGTAGGTGCATATTGCGCTCAGATACTTGAAGATTATCATAAACTGACCGGCAGATAATGAAGGCTGTAAAAGGTAAGATCGTTGCCGAATCCGAGATAGTAGACGGCTACCTGGTGCTGGACGGCGGCAAAATAGCAGACATCACCATTGTTAAACCCCAATGCAGTATAGACGACCGCTCTGACTGCTATCTCGTGCCGGGATTCATTGATATGCACATCCACGGCATCCACAATTTTCTGGTGGACGATGGTCCGGAGGCGCTGGCGGGAATGTGCCGTACTTTGCCGCGCTACGGCGTAACGGGATTCCTTCCCACGGTTTCTCCAAGCCCGATGGGGCAGGATTCGGCCTATCTAAAGACTCTTTCCGCCACCTCGCCCGAAGGCACCCACATTCTGGGATTCCATCTTGAAGGGCCTTTCCTGGCACTCACGGGTGCCTTTAACAAAGACGCCATAGGCGGGGGCGGTGCCGACCGCGTACGCGCCCTGATAGAGGCTGCCAAGCCCTACAAATGCATCTTCAGCATTTCTCCCGACGTGGAAGGGATATTTGACCTGATTCCCATTATGGCCGAGGGCGGCAACCCGGTCTTTATGACCCATACGGCCGCCAATGTGCAGCAGGCACAGAAGGCCATAGAACTTGGGGCTCGCCACTGTACCCATTTCTACGACGTGTTCCCCTGCCCTCCCGTCTCCGAACCAGGCGTACGTCCCAGCGGCATAGTTGAGGCGGTTCTGGCCGACCCCCGGGTGAGCGTGGATTTCATCCTTGACGGAGTACACGTAGATCCGATTGCCGTCAAGATGGCGCTCGTTGCAAAGCAGGGCGGTCCCGGCAAGGTATGCCTCATTACAGATGCAAACGTGGGCGCCGGCTTCGAACCCGGAACCTACACCTTCGGCAATATGGGAGATATCTGCTTTGACTATCCCGGCGCACCGGCCCGCAGTGTAAAGGACCACACCCTTGCCGGCAGCGGCCTCACCCTTGACGTGGCACTGCAGAATGCAGTCAAGTTCCTGGGACTCGACCTGGTGATAGCCAGCAAATTGCTCAGCTACAATCCGGCAAGCGTACTTCACCTTGAAAATGAGAAAGGTCTGCTGGCCTCAGGTTACGATGCCGACTTCGTGGCTCTGGATTCTAACCTCGAGGTTCAGGCCACCTGGATTTCCGGCGATGAATATTACAAGAGATAAACATTTAAAATCATAAACTATATGTCAGACAACAAGTTCATATACCAGCCTTCGCAGTGGGTTCCCTTCAGGGACAAGGCTGTGATAGACCGCGTGGCGGCCATCAAGAGAGAGGATATGGAGAAACATCCAAATCCCGATTATAAGATCCGCGTAGTGCCCGACGCTTCTGTAGAGCACTTTATGATAGAAGATATGGTCCGCAGGCTCAAGGAGTCCTCCGATACCGGCAAAAAAGTGGTGATGATCCTGCCAAACCCGGTAACCACCTACCGCTACGTGGCACGTTTGTGCAATGCCCTCAAGATAGACTGCCACAACCTCTATGCATTTGCAATGGACGAGTATGCAGACCAGGACGGCAACATCGCTCCCGAGACCTGGGAATGCGGATTCACCTACGCGATGCTGCACAACTTCTATTATGAACTTGACGAGAAGTTGCGTCCCGAGCGCAGCCACTTCACCGGCTTTACCAACAAGAACATAAACGACTACAGCAAGATGATAGAGGATGCCGGCGAGGCCGACATCGTATATGCGGGTCCCGGCTGGACCGGCCACCTGGCTTTCATTGAGCCCGATGCACCCGAATTCCAGGGGAGTCTTGAAGAGTGGAAGCAAATGGGCGCCCGCGTGTGCACCCTCTCCCCTTTCACACTGGCACAGAACTCACTGCACGGTGCATTCGGCCTCAGCGGCAACCTTGCCGCCGTACCACCCAAAGCAGCCACCATCGGCCCGCGTGACGTAATCGCCGCGAAATACCGCCACGATACCCACGCCATCACCATCCACGGCACTTCATCGGCTTGGCAGCGTTTCACCACCCGACTGGTGCTCCACGGCCCTGTGAGCCCGCGCATCCCCGAATCCATTATGCAGACGGTCCCCACAAGCGTATTCGTATCGGAGACCATCGCAAAGAACATCGAGCCTGATTGGGTAAACGAGTATTAAGATGACAAAAGAAATACTTAAAGCCGGTGCTGCGACAGAAGAGATAACCCCGAAAGACTCGCAGTTCCTCTACGGATATCCTTATGTAGAGCGTATGAGCGAGGGGGCACACGACCCCCTGACCTGTACAGCCATCTATCTGGACAACGGCAGCAAACAGGTATTTTTCATTACCCACGACATACTCTATCTCAACAAAGAGCAGGTGGCCGCCATCCGTTGCGGGATATCGGCAAAGACGGGTGTACCTCAGGGCAACATTATGGTTTCCGTCACGCACACCCACTCCGCCCCTACTCCTTTCGATGTCATTATCAGCCGCAACGACAAAGTCGTGCCGCCATACGACAAAGAGTATATGGGATTTGTGGTGGCTCAGTCAATCAAAGCCGGAATCAATGCATACGGTAATGCCCGCGAAGCAGAAATAGGCTTTGTAACTGGCGATGCCACCGGTCTTGGCACCAACCGCCACGACCCCGCGGGCCCCAAGGATATGGAGGTCCCCACGATGCTGGTGCGTGACCTTGACAAAAAATACATTGCCGCTATGACGGTGGTTTGTATGCATCCTACAGTATTGCACGAAGATTCCAGACTCTGCTCTGCAGACTTTCCCCACTACACCCGCGAACTGCTGCGCAAGCAACTTCTGGGCAAAGGATGCCCGGTGGCATACTTCACCGGCACTTCGGGCGATCAGAGCCCCAGGCACGTGACTCACGGCAACAATTTTTCCGAGGCTCAGCGTCTGGGAGAGATTGTCGCCGCGTCGATTATCTCAAAGGCCGCAGAGGGCGTTGTCTTCGAACGCAGCTTGGATATAGCCGTGGCCTCCATAAACCTCGATCTGCCTCACCGCCAGTTTCCCTCCGTGGAGTGGGCGGTAGCAAACCGCGACCGCGCCAAGGCACATTTTGAAGCGCTCAAAGATAATCCTGATGCGGACAAGCGAGAGACCCGCACTGCAGAAGTCGACTGGTTCGGCAGCGAAGAGGCGCTGCTGCTCTCTACACTTGCCGCAAACGGCCAGCTGGAGGATGTATATGCCTCCTGCCTTCCAGCTGAGATCCAAGTCATCAAAGTGGGCGACCGCCGCTGGGCCGCCTGGCCGGGAGAAGTATTCGTGGAGTTCGGTCTTGCTCTCAAAAAGGCTTTCAGGAACGTCTCGCTCATCGGCTACGCCAACGGCGACCTGCAGGGCTACGTAGTGACCCGTGAAGCGGTTGAGAAACGTTATTACGAGTCCGGCAACTCTTTCTTTGACGTTTCTGCCGGATACTTGATGCTCGATGCAACACAAAAACTGATTTCGAAACTGGACTAATGAGTTTCTATCTGGGCATAGATCTGGGGACCTCATATTTCAAGGCAGGGATATACGACACCGACGGACGCCAGTACGGCCTGGGACGGGAAGCCGTTCCAAAAGTCATCTCCGGCAACCGTTGCGAACTGCCCATAGAACAGTTCTGGAATGCCATTGGAAAAAGCATACGTCTGGCCCTCGCCGATGCACGGATAAGTCCGGCAGAAGTGACGGCGCTCTCCTACTCTTCGCAAGCCAACAGTTTCGTGCTGCTTGACAAATCAGGCTGTCCTCTGACCCCCCTCATTCTATGGCCCGACCGTCGCGCCGGAGACGACTGTGAGCCGCAGAAGCGGCTCAGCACCAGGTCTGACTTTCTTGAAAAGACCGGTATCGGAGTCACCCCTGACGGCGAGTGGATGCTGGCCAAACTGGACTGGTTCCAGAAGAACGAGCCTCATACCTGGAGCCGTACAGCATTTGTAATGAGCATATCGGACTATCTCGTCTACTCCCTTACGGGTTTAGCGGCAGGCGATACGAGTACCGCATCGATGTCCTGCCTTCTTGATGTCGGCAAAGGCAAATGGTGGCCGGAAGCTCTGGATATAATGAATATCAGAAAGGATATGCTCTCCAAGCCGCTCCCGGCTGGCACGAAGGTGGGAACCCTGACGGAGCAAGGTGCAGAAAAAACAGGCCTTTCTGCAAGCATAGTGCTTTACCTGGGCTGTCTCGACCACCACGCAGTGGCCATCGGGGCAGGCATCCTCAAAGGCCGTAGGATAAGCGAATCCACCGGCACTGTGCTGGCCGCCGTGGGCTACAGAGAGGGTTACGCACCCCGCAAAGGGATAATAACCTCCCCCGGTCCCGACAACGGCAGCTTTTTTTGCCTTGCTTTTGACAGCAACGGCGCCACCGCCGTGGAATGGTACCAGAAGAATTATGCGCCGAAGAAGACCATTTCCCAGCTCGAAAAGGAGGCGTGTCAGATACCGGCTGGCTGCGACGGCCTCACAGCTCTGCCCAGAAGCGACACCTATCCAGGATTGGAAGGTTTCAGGAACGTCAGACCGGAACACACCCCGGCTCATTTCCTTCGTGCCATATTCGAGTCCACCGCTAAATCGCTGGTACAGCTTATAGATGCACTGGACCCGGACAGGCAGGTCACCGAAATGATTCCCTCCGGCGGCGGAGCCCGCAATCCGCTGTGGCTGCAGATTAAAGCAGATATGCTCAATAGAGCCTATATTCCCCAGCCTACGGGTGAACTGGCCACCAAAGGAGCCGCTATGATTTGCCACGATAAACAAGAAATCAAACAACAAACACAGATATGAAAATGACCAGACAACAAGTCATCGAAAGGGCCAAGGAATCAATCCAGATAGAGGCCAAGGCCATTGCGGATATCGCAGGTTATCTCGACGAAGAGAGCTTCTATGAAGCCGTCAAGGCGCTTGCCGCTGCCCCGCGTATCATCACCTGCGCCAGCGGTTCTTCAGGTATCGCCGCCAAGAAGTTTGCCCATTCGCTCTGCTGCATAGAGCGCGGAGCACAGTTCCTCTCCCCTGCAGAGGCCGTGCACGGCGGTATGGGCTGTATGAAGAAAGGTGACGCAGTGGTAATGGTGTCCCGCGGCGGCAAGACTGCAGAACTTCTCCCAATTATAGACGTCTGCAACAAGAAGGGTGTCACCCTTATCGGTGTCACCGAAAATCTGGATTCCATCCTGGCACAGAAGTCCCAGATTGTGGTTCCCATGAAGATAGAGCGAGAGAGCGACTGCCTCAACGTTATGGCGACCACCAGTTATGTTGTGACTGTTGCTATCTTTGACGCGATGCTCAATGCACTGATGGTTATGACAGATTACACCCTGCAGCAGTTCGCCCTGATACACCCCGGCGGAGCCGTAGGTGACAGATTGAATAAATAAAGAACTATGTATAAAGGTTTCAAGATAGAACCGCCGTTCTTTGAGATAGGTCCCAAGGCCTATATGTACGGCGAACGCCTGCTCAAGCTGGCAAAAGCCGCCGATGCGGCTGCAGAAAAATATGATGTGCGGATACTCTTCACTCCGCAGCCCAGTGACATCTATATGCTGGCCCACGAGACCAAGAATCTGGTGATTGTGGCGCAGCATATCGACCCTATCCCGGTAGGACGTGGTCAGGGTTCGATTCTGGCTGAGGCCGTCAAGGCTGCCGGTGCCCACGCAGTAATGCTCAATCACGCAGAGAAGCCGGTGACCCTGGCTGACCTTGCAGCAAGCGTAAAGCGCGCCGACGAGGTCGGTCTGGTTTCCATCATCTGCGCCGACTCCCTTAAAGAGGCAGAAGCAGTCGCGCTGCTTAATCCCAACATCATAGTGG
>JAEEGL014592729.1_pt1 | contig 11295 bp, 7 predicted proteins | sample 9134231 | NCBI WGS metagenome assembly JAEEGL01 (sample SAMN16246548, study PRJNA631951) | gut metagenome | biome: gut microbiome; feature: rumen; material: fiber-attached | host: Bos | place: Iran: Karaj | collected 2018-10
CGTTCCGAGCCTTGGAATGCTGTTCGGCGGAGAGACAAAGCCCTCCGCCAACGAAATTCTGGCCCGGAGACCCTCTGTCGTCGAAAGAGACGGCAGCTTCAACCGAGAGGTCCTCAATGACGTCTCGGATTATATCGCCGACCGCTTTGCCTTTCGCAAACAGCTTATTACCGCATGGGCGCATTTGAACGCCTCGGTTTTCCACAGCTCTTCGGAGGAGCAGATCGTTCTCGGCAGCGACGGATGGCTGTATTTCAAGCCAACGCTCGACGACTATATGGGCAATGCCATGAGCGATGAGGATCTCGATCGTGCGGCGGCCTATCTTCTGTCTCTTCAGCAGGAGGCCGAGAGCAGGGGAGCGTCCTTTGTCTTTACCGTCGCGCCGAACAAAAACAGCCTGTACGCTGAGCATATGCCCGCCTTTATCCCCGAAAACCACGCCGCGTCCAATGCGAAACGACTGGAGACATATCTGAAGCGATACGGCGTGAACTACGTCGACCTGTTTGAGGTTTTCTCCGCTCAGAGTGAAACGCTCTATTACCGCAGCGACTCACATTGGACGGATCGCGGCGCAGCGCTTGCGGCTGATGCTCTTCTTGCGGAGATGGATAAGCCCTCGGACTTTTTTGGCGGCTCGTTCACGGAAGGAGAGCCTCACCGAGGAGACCTTTACGATATGCTCTATCCCGCCGGAAACGGGAGCGAGCAGAGCGTGAGATATACGCCCGGTTTTTCCTATACGCTCACCGGGGATCCCGACGGCGGAAACGCTCTGAAAATAAACAGCGCTTGTCCCGGACAGAGCGGGACGCTCCTTTGCTGGCGCGATTCCTTCGGCATCTCGCTCTACCCCTATCTGGCAGAGCGCTTTGAAAACGCTGTTTTTCTGCGAAGCTCGTCCTACGATCCGGACGAGATCGACAGGATTGGCGCAAACACTGTTCTGCTCGAGTTGGTCGAGCGAAATCTCCCCCGGCTTGCCGATGCGGGGAAATGAAAGGAGAAAACGATCATGCTGGATTTTTTAAGACGCGAAGGGATCAGCTATGAGATAATTCACAGAATTGAGTCTTTTCGCGAAACATATCCGCCGGAGGACGGAACGCATCATCGCATTCCGAAGCCGTCGTATCGTTATTACGGCACGGAGATATGGGAAAAGGCGCTCACAGCGCTGCTTTCGGGAGAAAACCTGCTTCTCGTCGGCCCAAAGGCCACGGGAAAAAACGTCCTATCGGAAAACCTGGCGGCCGTTTTCGGCAGGCCGGAGTGGGACATCTCCTTCTATCTCAACACCGACGCCGCTTCCCTGATCGGCACAGACACCTTCCGGGACGGAAAAGTAACGCTTCGCCGAGGCCCGATTTATCAGTGCGCGGAGCTCGGCGGATTCGGCGTGCTTGACGAGATCAATATGGCGAAAAACGAGTCTCTCGCCGTGCTTCATGCTACGCTCGATTTTCGGCGTATCATCGACGTGCCCGGCTATGACAGGATCACGCTCAGCCCCGCAACGCGTTTTATCGCCACGATGAACTACGGCTATGCAGGTACCAGAGAACTCAACGAAGCCCTGATGAGCCGATTTATGGTCATCAACATGCCGCTCATTTCGCAGGACAACCTGAAAAAGCTCCTTCTGGCCCAGTATCCGGAGCTGAGAGACGAATACGCCGAGCAGTTCTGCGCTCTCTTCGGGGAGATCCGGGCCAAATGCGAAAGCGGAGAAATATCGACCAAGGCGCTCGATCTCCGCGGTCTCATCGCCGCAGTCAAGCTCATCCGCAACGGACTTACTGCCGCGCAGGCGCTGGAAATGGGCATCATCAACAAGTCTACCGACGATTTCGAACGCCAGATCGTGGCGGACATCGTCGCGGCCAGAATCTCCGGATTGATCGGAGCGGCAGAGCTTTTCGACACGAAATGACCGAGGTAAGCGATCTCCAGAGAAGGAGAGCGGAAAACATCATCTGGAACGCTGCCAAAAGCCATGACTTTACGCCGGACTTCAAGGCCTATGACGCCGACGCGCGCGCCGAACTCTATTGGAACACGATCATCGGCGCGGTACGCAGGCATTACGACTATCCGAAGATAGAAGAGGTCTTCCGCAGCTTTCAGACGGAGGAGGATTCCGACGTATACGAAGGCCTTTTCTGGCTCGGGCTGGAGAATGCCGTCTTTGAAAAGGAAAAGACGGACCGTCCCGTGCTCGGATCGCTGCGGAGAAGCTATGCCCAGCGTTATCTCTCGCAGCTGACGACGACGCACGATCTTCCTTTTTATGATACGATGGCTCTTGCGCACTATCGCCGCGTGCTGGGGCTTGAAAACAGACTTGACCCCTACACCGGAAAGCTGCTCGACGAGCTGGAGTTTTCCCGGGAAATGAGTACGGACGAGATCGTCTCGGCCGCGAAAGAGCTCTTTGCACGCTGGTTTCAGATCCGTCTGAAGGAAAAAAAGGCAGAGAAAAAGAAACGGCGCCTTCCGTTCGGGATCCGCAAGGGCAAGACGGCCAAAGGCCGCTATCGGAAGTTCGGCATCGGGTTTGCCGATCATCCAAGCTATATATACGGCGGGCAGCGCGTTGACCGTCAGGGCGACGAGGCACAGCGGGTCAGCGGTCTGAGCGCAGCCGAGCTTCGGGCCTTTATGGAGGCAAAATACGGCAAGAGCGCCTATAACAAGCGGGAGACCGCGCAAATCGAACGCAGCGTCTGCATCGGCAACCACGCCGCCTGTCATATTCTGATCACAAAAGGAGACAAGGGAAGCGCGGCTATTCAAAACGGCTTTGAGGCGCTGCAGCGCGAGCGTGAAGCAAAACAGATCGCTGCTAACCGCAGATTCTTTACCGATCATGTAGCTCAGAGACGGACAGCAATCGAAAGGCTAAGCGGGAAAATACAGAATTCAGTCCTGCTGCATCTGCAGTCTTCACCCGTCCGTGCTTATTCCGGCACGCTGGAGGGCGGCCGCGTTTGGCGGGCGATACAGCTCAACGACGCGCGCATTTTCAAACGTGATGAGCAGAGCGATATGGGCGATCTGAGCGTGGATATCCTGCTGGACGCCTCTACCTCGCAGAAGTACAGGCAAGAGATCGTCTCCAATCAGGGCGTCATTATTGCCGAGAGCCTTGATCGCTGCAATATCCCATGCCGCGTGATGTCCTTTTGCTCGATGACGGGCTACACGATCCTTCGCATCTTTCGCGATTATCACGAGCGCGGCGCAAACGACAGGATCTTTGAGTATGTATCCAACGGGTGCAACCGGGACGGACTCGGTATACGGATGGCGCATCATCTGATGCAGAAAGAGCTCTGTGATCACAAGATACTGATCGTCCTGTCCGACGCAAAGCCAAACGACGGCGTCAGGATGCGCCGGAAGGAGAGCGGGGAGTTCGTCAACTATGAGGCCGGACAGGGTATTCGAGACACCGCTTTCGAGGTGCGGAGCGCAAGGGCGGACGGCATCGCTGTGATCTGCGTTTTTACAGGCGACGACGAGGACGTTTCATCGGCAAAACTGATATACGGGCGTGATTTTGCCCGGATCTTTTCACTTGACAAGCTGGCAGACACCGTCGGTATGCTTCTGCAAAACCAGATTAAAAACATGTAGCGATTGATCATTTTGCAGTTATCGTCGGAGCAACATCCTTTTTCAGCCGTAAAGAAAAGCTTTCCTGTTGATAAGCGGCCGTGCATATGATAATATCAGATAAAGAAAAAAATTATTTTGTATTTAGATCCAGAATAAAAGGATAGGTTTTGGTATCCGGATATGATTAAAGAGAACCAAAAACTTTTGAATCGACTGAATGTGCTCAGCGACGCATTCCTGTTCTACGCGCTGCTGCTGCTCTCATACTGGATCCGATTCAAATTGCTTCCAGGCGGTATCGAGACCGTTTCGCTCGTCAGTTATATGCGGATCGGGATCGTTCTGACTTTGCTTCAGCTGTTCACGTATGCGGCTTTCGGCCTGTATCAGACGTCGCGCAGAACACGCATCAGAGTCGAGGTTTCCCGCCTGATCATGGCGAGCGTTTTGAATATGGCTCTGCTGCTTGGCGCACTGTATATCACGCGCTATATAGACTATTCCCGCGGACTGCTGCTCATCTTTTATTTTCTTGTCATTTGCGTGCTGGGCGGCAAGCGGGTCATCCTCAGAAAAACGCTCAGAAAGCTTCGGGCTGAAGGGAAAAACCTGAAGCATGTTCTGATCATCGGAAACGGAAAGCTCGCAAAAAACTATCTTTCCGTTCTTCAGACAGACCGGGAACTCGGCTATCAGGCTGCCGGTTACATCGCAAAAAAACCGGGCCCCGGCTTTACGATCCCATATCTCGGCGGATATGAGGCGCTGGAGCATGTTTTGGAGCGTCTGGAGCTTGACGAAGTCATTTCGGCGATCGAAATGACCGACTTTGAGCTGACGCCGCATATTATTGAGCAATGTGAAAAAGCAGGCGTAAAGCTTTCTATCATCCCGTTTTATACGGAATATATGCCCGCTCACCCACAGTTTGACGATGTCGACGGCATCCCGCTGCTCAACATTCGCCGCATTCCTCTTGACAATATTGCCAACGCGATCGTCAAGCGTGCAATGGACATCGTCGGCTCGCTTCTGATGATCATCGTTCTCTCCCCGGTGTTTCTTGCCTGCGCCATCGGCGTGAAGTGTTCATCTCCGGGACCGATCCTGTTCCGGCAGGAACGCATCGGGAAAAACAGAAAACCGTTTACCATGTATAAGTTCCGATCGCTTGTCGTTAACAACGAGGAAACGACGGCATGGACACACAAGACCGATGATCGCCGCACGAAATTCGGTGCATTCATCCGCAAGTATTCCATAGACGAATTGCCGCAGCTTTTCTGCGTGCTGGTCGGAACCATGAGCCTGGTCGGCCCTCGTCCGGAGATCCCGCATTTCGTCGATCAATTCAAAAATGAGATCCCTCTGTACATGGTACGGCACCAGGTTCGTCCCGGAATCACCGGGTGGGCTCAGATCAAGGGATTCCGCGGAGATACGCCTATCAAGGCCCGTGTAGAGCACGATATCTGGTACATAGAGAACTGGAACATTTGGCTCGATGTCCAGATCCTTCTTCAGACGGCTTTCGGCGGATTTATCAATCATGAAGAAACGTTGAAGAAGAAGGAAGAAAAAACAGTTCAGGAGACGAAAAAAGAAGAAGTTACCGTATGAAGATCACCATTGTAGGCGCCGGCTATGTAGGGTTCTCACTCGGCGTACTGCTTTCCATGTCGGCGGATGTCTGCCTGCTTGACAACAATGAAGATCGCGTGAGGATAATTTGCGAGGGAGGTTCTCCGATCCGGGACGCCCAGATCGAAGAAATGCTGAAGTGTGGGCCGCTTCCGATCGAGGCAACCCTCGATCCCGAGCGCGCTTATCCCGGCGCAGATTGGGTCGTGCTCGCCGTGCCGACCGACTATGACGAACGCCGTTCACGGTTGAAGACCACGGTCGTTGAGCAGGTCCTTGAACAAATCGCCGCTTTGAACCCGAATGCTGCTGTCGTTATCAAATCAACATTGCCGGTCGGAGTCACGCGTGATCTGAACGCTCGATTCCCGAATCCGATTCTCTTCTCACCGGAGTTTTTGAGAGAGAATCATTCTTTGCAGGACAACCGAGAGCCGGATCGCATCATTGTCGGATACCCTCCCGACGAGCCGCAGCTGCGCGAAACAGCCGCGAACTTCGCGTCCCTGCTGCAGCATGCCGCAGACAGAAAAGACGCGCCCTGTCTGATCGTTACAAGCGATGAGGCGGAAGCCATCAAGCTGCTGACGAACACTTATCTTGCCATGCGCGTTGCGTTTTTTAACGAGCTTGACAGCTTCGCAGAGGAGAAGGCGCTGGATCCAGCGGCTTTGATCGCCGGCTTGAGCTACGACCACCGCATTGGAGATTATTACAACAATCCCTCTTTCGGTTTCGGCGGCTACTGTCTGCCGAAGGACAGCCGGCAGATGGCCTCGCAGCTGGAAGGTCTGCCGTGTTCTTTGATCCCGTCGATCCCCGAAGCAAACGAACGGCGCATCCATGCGATCGCCGATCAGATCCTGAAAAAAAAGCCTCGCTGTGTGGGGATATACCGCTTCAGCGCAAAGAGCGGTTCGGACAACTGCCGCAGCTCGAGCAGCGAGCGCGTGGCAGAGCTTCTTGCCGACAGAGGCGTGGAGGTGTTGGTTTATGAACCGCTGCTCAAAGACCGGGAGTACAGCGGCTTTCATGTCTGCCCTGAGCTGTCGGTTTTTCTGGAACGCGCCGATCTGATCCTTGCCAATCGCTATCATAGAGATCTGGATCCCGTTCGCAGCAAGGTATATACACGGGATCTCTATTCCCGGGATTAATCAGGCAAAGCCCGGACCATACATGTTTGCATGGAAATCTCCGGCGGGATGAAACAGAAGTCTCTTTCATCCCGCCGTTGCCGCTATTCAACTGTTCATTTATCGCTTTGAGGCGAAATGCGGTCATCGTGGCCGGCAAAAGGAGGGCTTGTTTTGGAAAACAAGGTTCTGTTTGTTGCTTCGACTTTTTCTCATCTCAGAAATTTCCACAAGCCGTACATCAAGGCCTTTCACGACCTTGGCTGGCGCGTGGACCTTGCCTGCGGAGGAAAGCCGACCGAGATCCCGTTTTCAGACAGATCGATCTGCCTGCCTTTTGAAAAAAGAATTGCTTCTTTGAAGAACTTTAAAGTCGCGGGTATTCTTCGAAGAGAAATCCGAAAAGAGCGGTATGCCCTGATCTGTACAAACACATCCTTGGCGTCGTTTTTCGTGCGCCTGGCTCTCGTCGGCATGAGGAGACGCCCTTATCTTTCCAATATGGTCCACGGCTATCTTTTCGATGAAAAAACAGCCCCGCTCCGCAAGGCAATCCTTTTTGCTGCCGAAAAGATAACTGCTCCGCAGACAGATCTGCTTTTTACCATGAACCGATATGATCATACTTTGGCGGAGCGTTATGCGCTGGGGAAGAAGATCGTTTCCATTCCCGGCGTAGGCGTCGACTACGACTCGTTTGACGAACAGCGAAAAAACAGTAAAAAAAGTATACGCGGCGAACTGAAGATTGGGGACGATTCGTTTGCACTGATCTATGCCGCGGAGTTTTCCGCACGAAAAAGTCAAACGGTTTTGATCGAAGCAATGTCGATGCTTCCCCGGAATGTGGTTCTGATCCTTGCCGGAGAGGGAAAAACACTGGAGGAATGCAGAGCTGTTTCCAAATCGCTCGGCCTGGAGGAGAGAGTTTTTTTCCCCGGCTATGTGCAGCCGATCGGAGCATGGTATGAGGCTTCGGATGCTGTTGTTTCCTCCAGCCGCAGCGAAGGCCTGCCCTTTAATGTCATGGAGGCGATGCATCTCGGCCTTCCGATCATCGTCAGCGATGTGAAAGGGAACTCGGATCTGATCCATGACGGAGAAAACGGACTGCTCTATTCCTATGGGGACGCGAAAGCTTTTGCCGATTGTGTTTTGCGTATCCTTGACTCTGAAGCTCTTCGAAAAAGGCTCGGAGAACAGGCCAGAGAAGATGCGGATCGGTATTCGCTTGAACAGGTCTTTCCGCAAGTCTGGTCACGGCTTTTATCTGCGGCAGAAACAAGTACTGAGAAAAAGCTTTCATAAAAAAGCACACAAAGACGCTTTTGATTCCGCGAGCGTCTTTCGCTTTGTTCTCGAAGCATTTTTCGGTAATAGGCCGATAAACGCTTTTGCAATGTAAAGCGGTTAAACAGACTTGCAATAAACTGCCAAGTATGATACATTATAAAACATTGAAATAAAGGATATTGGGAATGCCGCTTCGTCAGAAGGGCGGACGATGCCCGATCCTTAATCGTCCAGGTCACCGTCGACAATGATGGCCCCACGGGTAAAAGAGGAAACAGCGATGGATCGTCCATTCCTGAGTATCATTATCCCCGTCTATAACGCGGCCGCGTTTCTGCCTGATACGCTCGAGCGTATTCAAAAGGCGGGATTGTCCGGGACAGAGATCCTTCTGATCGACGACGGCTCACAAGACGAAAGCGTCGAGATCTGCCGCGGTTTTTCCGTGAAAACAGATTTGTCGGTCCGCTTTTTCCGGCAGGAAAACCAAGGCCCTTCTGCCGCCAGAAATCGCGGTCTGGATGAATGCCGAGGAGAATGCGTGGCTTTCCTCGACGCCGATGACGTGCTTGATCCCGAGTCTTTCCGCCGAGCCGTCTATGCAATGAGAGAATCGGGAGCCGAGCTTCTTGCCACTGATTTTTTTCGCATTTCCCGAGAAGGGTGCGTACTGGACCGCATTTGCCAGATCGAGGATTCGGAAGAGCCGATCACGGATCCCGCATATATGCAGCATTTCCTCTCTGACGGCGAGGTCGTCTGGAATGTCTGGAGATTCCTGTTCAGGCGCGATTTTCTGATAAAAAATGAACTGCGCTTTATAGAAAACGTGAACTGCGCCGAGGATCTTGAGTTCATGATCCGCGCGTTGACCGCCTGTGAGCGCCCTGCTTTTCTCCACGCACCTTACTATTCCTACCGCGTGTATCATGCCGATTCTCTGTCGCGGCGTCTCACTGCGAAGAGAATGGATGATCTGATGCGGATGCTGAGTCTTTCTGCGGATCGCTTGAAAAAGACAGAGGGCGAGACGGCGCGGCAGCTGGAAAACAAGCTTGCCAAAGAATATCTGCTGAACCTTGCGATCCTTTGTGAAATGCCGGCTGCGGAACGAGCCGAAGCGCTCGACGCGTGTCTGAGAGCGGAAAGCGTTCTCGACGGTGCTCGAAGCGGGATCGTGAAAGCATCCGCCGTCTTTACGCGCCTTGTCGGTCTGCGGGTTGCCGCATGGCTGCTGCTTGCGGCAAAAAAACTAAAACGCGCGCACAGAAAGAGATTGATCCGATGCTACAACAAAAGGAAATAAAAGTCTCCGTCGTCATCCCGGTATACAATGCTTCGCCCTACCTCCGGGAGTGTCTTGACAGTGTGCTGAGCCAGAGTCTGAGCGAAATCGAACTCGTCTGTGTGGATGATGGGTCTTTGGACGACAGCCTGCGGATTCTTACAGAATATGCTGAAAAGGACAGCAGAGTCAGCGTCATAACACAGTCTAACAGCGGCGCCGGTAAGGCGCGCAATCATGGCCTTGAACAGGCGGCAGGCGAGTATGTTCTGTTCCTTGACGGCGACGACAGCCTCCTTGAAGGAAGCCTCGAAAAGCTATGGGACGAGGCAAAAAGGCACAGGCTCGATGTCCTGAGGTGCCGCGCGCTGGACTATGACAATCAAAGCGGAGCGATCTCATACGGCGTTCATAATGATCTTCGCCGCGTTCCGCCCTTTCTGTTTCACATCCCGCTTCGATATCCGTCTGCGGCCTGGCTTTTTCCTAAGGTCAACGCTGCTCCATGGGGAGGAATATGCCGCCGGGCTTTCCTGATGGAGAATTCCATTCGCTTCAACGATCTCGTCTGCGTGAACGACCGCTCTTTCTTTTGGGAGACCGTTCTGAAGGCAAACAGGATCGCGTTTACAGATGTGCGGCTCGTCCGTTACCGGATGAACCTGTCCTCATCTCTGGTAGGCGGACGGCTGAGACATTTTGATTGTCACTTCCGATCATATGAGTTGATCGAGGCGATGTGTCGGGATTACCCTGTCCGATATCGCCGCAGCATCCTGAACGGAGAACTTCTGGATCTGGCCAACTGGCTGGAGAAGGGAATGAAGACGCCGATTGCCGAAGATCTTCTGAGACAGACGGATGCTTTTCTGAAATCGATCGACCTCAGCCCATGGCGCGGAAAAACCGAGAGCACAAAATGGCACAGGCGCATTGCCGCCTGCCGCCCGTGCAGATAGTGTTAGCAAGTTATTCACAAATAAAAGAGAGGAAAGCAGTTCAATGAAGGTAAAAGAGAGACTCAAAAAAGAACGCTTTGTGATCCCGCTGATGATGAAGGGATACTCCCGCAGCATGGCGAACAGTTGGTACGGGAAAACCCAAAGCGATTTGAAGTACTACCGGAACGAATATGGAGTAGACGCTCTTGATCATTGGCACAAAAAGGGTTATCTTGCATCCAGCATCAAGCGTTACGACCTGATCGATAACCCGGAGACAGATTACATTACCGATTTCCAGTATCTCTATATGAAGCCCTTCAATAGCTCTCTTGGTAAGTGGCTCGATGATATCCAGACCACAAAGCGTGTGCTGGAGCACCATAATGAGCACTTCCGTGAGGTCTATTTCAGCATTATCCGCCGCGAGGGAAAGACGCTGCTTCTGCGTTCGGGAAATGAGGACAGAGAATACAGGTATGAAGATCTGATCGAGCTGCTGCGCGAAAAGGGCGCTCTCGAACTTCGTCCTGCTTTTTGGGAAAGCAGCAAAAAGCGTTGGCTCCTTACAGTCCAGTATGACCGCGCGATCAATGAAGAAGACAACGAGGAATCGGGCGAAGAGAGCGATGAGTCCGACGAAGATTACTTTGGCGTCAAGCAGGACGATCATTCGGCAACGATGACTTCCGATCGTGGAGAGGAGCATTTTTTTGCCAACGGCGAGCCTGCTACTGAAAAATGGCTGCGACGTACGCTCAGCAAACTTGTGGCCAACTATGTTGTCGCCGATCCCGTTCCGATCCATGCCTCCTTTGACGGAACGGTGTTGGATCATGCGCTCAAGTTTTGGATCACTAACGACTTTGATGGCGGCCCTCAGCTTCTCAGCGCCATGATTAACATATACTATAACGATGAGGAAACAGGTAAGAGATGCAGCACAGTCTCATTGGTTGATCTTCAGAGCGGCGAATTTGAGTTCCTCGAAGACTATTATCAGGTGCCTAATTGGGACATGATCAAGCGAGAGATTTGCCATGTCAGCGCGGATATTCCGCAGATTTCTTTCTTTACGGCCTCAATCGCACTGCAGGACAACGCTCCCTTCCAGTTTCTGCGTTTTTCGAATTCCCCTGCGCTTCCCGCCGTTGCGTTCAACAACGAATTGAACGATTATCTTAAGGATCGCTTCAAGCGGGGATTCAGAAAAAGAAATCTTATTGATCGTATCAGAGGTCTGAAAGAGCGGCGTTTGGCAAAAGAGGTAAAAAAACACGCACGCAAGGGTATGCGTTCTTATATGTACAAAATCTGGAAGGAGACCTGCCGCAGCGATTTCTGGCACACGAAGGGTGTTTCCTTTAAGCAAAAG
>JAEEGL016274035.1_pt1 | contig 11295 bp, 15 predicted proteins | sample 9134231 | NCBI WGS metagenome assembly JAEEGL01 (sample SAMN16246548, study PRJNA631951) | gut metagenome | biome: gut microbiome; feature: rumen; material: fiber-attached | host: Bos | place: Iran: Karaj | collected 2018-10
AGGACTTATTAATTCAGTCGGCTTCTTATTAACAGTTGCTGGTGGAATTGTTATGTTTGTTGCTCATAGAAGAGAAATAGCTGCATATACTACACAGCAAGTAATGCCTGTAGCTCAAGAAGGCATTGAAAAAATAACTCCAACAGTAGCTAATTCAGCCGGAGAAATAGCTAAAAGCGTTAGTGAAAACATAAGAAAAAATTAGAAGAAGACGTTGGTCTTCTTTTTTTATGCAAATAATATAATTAATTGATGAAAAAGATATTAATTATTATATTATTAATTATTCCTATTAAAGTATGTGCAATAAGTGCTTCAAGTGCTATTGTAATGGATATAAATAATAATCGAGTTCTGTATGAAAAAAATATTGATGACCAAAGATTAATAGCAAGTATTACTAAAATAATGACTTGTCTTGTAACAATAGAAAATATAGATTTAGATAAAGAGATAGTTGTAGGTGAAGAAGTATTAAAAGCATATGGTAGTGCCATATATATTGAGGTAGGAGAGAAATTAACAATAAAAGATTTACTTATGGGTTTAATGCTTAGAAGTGGAAATGATGCAGCACTAGTAATTGCCAAAGCAGTTGCCAATGATATGGATAGTTTTGTTATATTAATGAATAAAAAAGCTAAAGAAATTGGTATGAATAATACTATTTTTTATAATAATCATGGTTTAGAACAAGAAGATGGAAAAGGTAATTTATCTACGGCATACGATATGGCATTATTAACAAGTTATGCTATGAAGAATAATACTTTTAAAAAAATATTTGGAACTAAAAAGTATACTACCAAAACAAATTATAAAAGTTATTCATGGAAGAGTAAAAATAAATTAATTCATCAATTGGATTATATAACTGGTGGTAAAACAGGATACACAAAAAAAGCTCGACGCACACTAGTAACTACTGCATCAAAAAATAACATTGATTTAGTAATAGTTACTTTAAATGATCCAAACGATTTTCAAGATCATAAGTCTTTATATGAGAGTATTTTTAATAAATATAGTTCATTAGTAGTTTTAGATAAAGACAATTTTATAATAAAAAAAGATGATTATTATAAAGATAAAAAATTATACATAAAAAACAATTATTTTGTAACAGTTACTGATGAAGAAAAGAATAAATTAAATATAAAATATATATTAGAGAAAAATAATAGAGTAAAAAATGGTGATATAGTTGGTAAGGCAAATATATATTTAGATAATGAATTATTGCATACTGAAAATATATACGTAATGGTTAAAAAGAAAAGTTTTTGGCATGGATGGTTTAAATGGTAAATTATATCTGGATTATACTAATATTTATTGGTATTATTTTTTCATTATTAACTGGTAATATTGATACTATTAATAATAGTATATTAACTAATGGCAAAGATGCTTTGGATTTAGTTATTTCTATTTTGCCAATTATTGTACTGTGGACAGGTATAATGAGAATCGCTGAAGATTCTGGTTTATTAAATAAATTTGCCAAACTAGTTGAACCAGTTTTATCAAAACTTTTTCCAACAGTTCCTAAAGACAATAAAGCTCTTGGTTATATAGCTTCTAATATAGCTGCGAATATGATGGGGCTGGGTAGTGCTGCGACTCCATTTGGTTTAAAGGCTATGTCTGAATTACAAAAGATTAATTCTAATAAAGAAGAAGCCTCAGTTCCAATGATTACTTTTTTAGTATTAAACACAGCTGGTGTAACAATTATACCTACAACAGTATTAGCCTTACGTATTGCTCATGGTTCAGTTAATCCTTCTGAAATAATAGCTCCAGCTATAATTGCTACTTTTTGTTCCAGTATTGGGGGATTAACCTTAGATTTCATTATAAGAAGGAGAAATAGTAAATGAATAGGTTATCAAGCATAATAATACCTTTATTTGTACTATTTGTTATTTTCTATGGAGCTAAAAAGGAAGTAAATGTTTATGAATCATTTTTAGAAGGGGCCAAAGAAGGATTAATAATTACTTTTAAAATATTCCCAGCTATTATGGCAATGGTTTTTGCTATTAATATATTCTTAGATAGTAATTTTATATATTTATTTTTAAATATATTTAAAGGACTATTAAACATTATAAATATACCCATAGATATAGTACCTATGGCTTTATTAAGACCAATATCTGGGACAGCAACTTTAGCAATTATGAATGATATATTTATTAAATATGGCCCTGATTCATTTTTAGGAAGGTTAGCATCAATCCTTCAAGGATGTACAGATACAACAGTTTATGTTATCGCACTTTATTTTTCATCAGTTGGTATTAAAAAAATACGTTATGCATTAAAAGTAGGTTTATTCGCGGATTTTGTTGGTATTCTTATGGCATTTATCTTAACGATGTTACTTTTTTAGAAAATATGTTATAATAATAAGCAATTAAAGGTGATATTATGGAGAGATTACAAAAAGTAATCGCAAATTATGGATATACATCTAGACGTAAAGCTGAAGATTTAATTGAAAAAGGTAAAGTTGAAGTAAATGGTGAGATAGTCACAGAACTTGGTACTAAGGTAAACCCAACAGATATTATAAGTATCGAAGGTGTGGTAATTAACAAGGATGTTAAACATGAATATTATATTCTTAATAAACCTCGTAGTGTAATAAGTAGTGTAACAGATAAAGAGGGAAGAATAACTGTAGTTGATTTAATTAATACAGATGCTCGTATTTATCCAATTGGTAGATTAGACTATGATACAACAGGATTAATATTACTAACTAACGATGGCGAATTTGCAAACTTTTTAATGCATCCTTCATTTGAAGTAGAAAAGACATATATTGCTAAAGTTGAAGGTTTAATTGATAAAGAAGATATTGAAAAAGTAAAAAGAGGTATAGTTGTTGATCAAAGGGAAGTTGAAATAAGGAAGTTTAAAGTAAAGAAAAAAGACTTAAATAAAAAAACAACAATTGTAGAAATAACTATTGTTGAAGGCCGTAATCATATTGTAAAAAAAATATTTAGTGAATTAGGTTATTCAGTTATTAAGTTATCACGTATTAAATATGCTTTCTTAAATATTAATAATTTAAAATCAGGTGAATATCGTTCACTTACAATAAAAGAGATAAAAAAATTATATAATTTAAAAAATAACTAGCTTTAAACTAGTTTTTTTCTTCAACAGAAATTGCTGATGTTGGACATGATTCCATAGCATTTTTAATACCTTCAGAATCAATATTATCTTGACTTACTGCATGTGATAATCCATTATCACCAAATTCAAAATGTTCAGGATCAATAGCTACACAAGCTCCACATCCAATACAAGCTTCTTCATTTACAGTTAATTCTTTCATATATCCTCCATATACATAATTATAGTAAAGTGTCATGTAAAAATCAATCTTTATATTTGAAAATAGTGTAAACTGTGTTATTATTTACTTGAGGTAATTGCCATGGATTCAAGAATGTCTAAATATAAAGAAGAATCTGCTCCTGCATCTCGAGTAAGCAGGAATGCCGAGTTATATAAAGAAATCAACAATGCTGAATTGGAGAATTTTAATGTGCGTAGCAATTCAACAGTTATTGGTGATCAAAATCAAGAAATTGATATTGAAAAGTTAAAAAAGATATTAGATACAAGATATAGTGCAAATGCACCAAAAAGAAAAAGTATTAAACTTGAAAAAGTTGAGGAAGAACAAGTTGTAGATGAAGCTCCAACCAAGGAATATGATTTAAATGTAGTCTTAGAACAGGCTAGAGACGAGAAAGATGAATCATATCAAGAAGCTAGATCAAAAAAACTAAGAGATACGCAATTTGATATATTAAAAAGTTTAAATATTGAAGAAAATGATGATGGCAAAACTAGGGAAGAAGCAGAATTAGAAGAATTAATTAATACTATTGCTTTAAATGAAACAAAAAATATTACTCAAGCAGAATCTATTGAGGAATCTGAGGAAGTTGAAGGCGAATATGAAGATCCTTTAGATTTATTTAGTGACTTAAAAGGCAGTGGTAACACTGAAGTATTGGATGGTTTAAAAGAACAAATTGAAGAAATTGAAGATACTGATAAAGTTGCAGTAACTAACACTAAAATAGATAATTCATTTTATACAACAACTAATTTATTTAAGAAAGAGGATTTTAGCGACGATGATGAAGACGATAAACTTAGTTTATGGATAAAAATCCTTATTGCTCTAATAATAATTGTCTTTTTAGTAGGATTATTTATATTTTTGAAATCTACTATTGGTTTTTAATTCATACATTTTAGTATGAAAAGAAGAAAGAGAATAAAATTATCAACGAAGTTATATATAATAATTAGTTTGATAATTTTTTTTACGTTATTTTTATTAAATAGCTACTTTAAGAACTTAAATCCTAAAATAATAACTGTTACAAAAGAAAAGATACGTGATGTAACAACAAATTATTTGAGTGTAAACGTTGCTTATGATTTATTTAAAGATATTAATATTAATGATATTTTAATAATTAATACCAATGATGCTGGGGAGATACTATATGTTGATTACAATATTGATAAAGCATATGAGGTATTAGAGTTGGTTACTGATGAAGTAATATCATCTATTTATAAATTAGAAAAAGGGTATATTATGCCTTCTTATTACGACCAAAACTTAATAAGTACTCCCCATGGATTAATGTTAAGATTACCTATGTTAATATCTAGCAAAAACGCATTACTAAGTAATTTAGGCCCCCAAATATATTTAAAAATAAATCTTTCAAGTAGTATTCTTACAAATATTAAAACTAAGATTACTAATTATGGTTTTAATAATGCCTTAGTTGAACTATATGTAACATTAATTATTAAAGAACAAATATTAAGCCCAGTAATCAAGGATACTGTTGATATTAATTATAATGTATTGGTCGCAGCTAAGGTAATTAATGGTCGAGTTCCGGAGTTTTATGGTAGTGAAATAATCAAAGAAAGTGGATTATATGAAAATAGCATATTTGATTAAAAATAGTATTTTCTTAATTAATAAATTATGCTATAATTTATAATAGGTGAATGGGTATGAAACCAGTATACATTAATGAAGCCTTTACAAAAGCAATTAATGATTACCTAGAAAATAAAGATAGACGCGATGGAGTTGTTTATAATTCTTTTCTAGTGGTTTTTATTCGCCTACTCGCAATTATTTATAATGAGCTTGATATTGTTAATCCTTATATGATAGGTAGTATTGAAGCATTAAGAAGCAATTTAACTAAATATGGTTATCCAGAAACAAATATTAATAAATTACTTGCTGAATTACAATTATATTATGATATTGAAAAAAATAATGCTAAACTAGAGATTAAAGAAAACAATCCACATTTTATAAATGTACAAAAGCAATTAATTGATATGTTTATTGCTAAAAAATTAAACTTTCATGTAACTGAAAAAGAAACAAAAGAGTTTTACAATTTATTGTATACACAAAATTCAAATATTCCATTAATAGTGTCATATAATTATTTGACTGCGAAAGATGTTAATGAAATCGATGAATATTTTCAAAAAAAGATGAAGGAAAACAAAAAAGTTTCTCCAATTCAAGAAAAATCTTTATTAAATTTAAAAGCTTATGAAATAATTGGTTATAGTTTAGAAAATGTTAATGCAATGGATGCAGATGCTGTTGATAAATTAAATCATCAAGTATATGACTATTTCAAAATAAGAGAAAATGCCATAAATAAAGAATATTTATTGGAAAAAGCAATCGAAGCATTTACAAGAGAACAAAATAAGGTTACTAGTGGTAATGGTTATGTAGATATATTGTTAATAATGGGTATTATAACAACATTGGTAATGTTAGGAATTATATTAAAAGTATTAGTGTTTTAGTGGGGGATTATGGAAATAACAGTTAATGAAAAAAAATATGAAGTAATTGAAGGTAAAGATGCAATAGATACAGAACTATTGCAAGAAAAAATAACAGATTATTTTGATGACTTCGATTATATTTTAGGTGATTATGCCTATGGTAAATTACGTTTAAAAGGCTTTAATGATAAAAATAATAAGAATTTTAAACCTATGAATGATTATGCTAAAATACATGATTATATTAAGAATAATTGTGCATATGGCTGTAAGTATTTTATCTTAAAAAAGAATTGAAAAAGATAATTGTTTTTGTTATAATTGGAAATAGATAGAGAAGGGATTGATAAGTGTGAGCAAGATTAAGATTAATGTATCAAATGGAACTGTATTAGAAAAGCCTTTAGTAACCGCTTTTAAAGGCAGTTATGGAACCTATATGGTATTAGATGATGAAAGAACTGGTAATATGGGATTACCTGTTATTTTGGTTTGTAAAATTCAAGATAACAAAGTAACTAATATTATGGATCCAAATGAATGGAATGCTGTTAAAGAAAGCTTGAGAAACTTAATAAATGGTATTCAAACAGATTATATTTCTGTTGGTACTGAATATAGTGCCGATGAAAATTATTGTTCACAATTAACATTACCTGTAGATTATTTTGATAATTTAAAAAACAATTATAAACCAGTTGATGGTATTAGTTTAGAAAGTACACCACTTGCAAGTGATGTTGGACCAGTTGATCCAGCAGCTCCAGTTGGCGATGCGCCAGTGATGCCAGATGTACCAGTATCTTCACCAATAGTTGAAGAACCAGTACCTCCAGTTGCTGCTCCTGAAATGCCAACACCTCCTGCAGAAGCTACTCCAGTTGTTGAACCTGTAGCACCTGAAGTTCCTAAGCCTGCAGATGCAGCGCCAGTAATGCCTGAGGTTCCAACTCCAGATCCAACACCAGCCCCAGTTGAAGCACCTACAGTAGAAGCTCCAACTCCTGATGTTAATCCATTACAATCTGTAGCATTAAATAATCCAACACCACCGGCTGTTGAACCAGTACCTGAAGCACAAGCAACACCAAATGTTGATTTCTCTCAAGATAAAGAAGCATTCCTAAAAGCTTGTGAAAATATGTTTGATGCTTTAGTAGCAAAATTTACAAATAAATAAATTACTTTTCAAAAGTAATTTTTTTTTCCGCAAAATATATAATTTAATATGAAACAGACAATTAATTATTATTATAATTTAGATATTCAAAAATTAGATGAATATAATGGGAAATATCATTTTATTAATAATAAATATGATTATTATTTTATATACTATAATCGTTTAATAGATGAATTAGATGACATTATAAATTGTAGTATAGATTTACAACAAAAAGGAATTAATTGTCATAAAATAATCTTTAATATAGAAAATAAACCATTAACTAAAGTAGGTGAATATAATTATATTTTACTTAAGACTAGTAATATAACTGAAGAATATGACTTAATAGATATAATTGATATGCAAAAAAAGTTAGTTTTAAATCCCAATAAAAGCAAATTATATCGTAATAATTGGTCAAAACTATGGAGTGATAAAGTAGACTACTTTGAATATCAAATAAAAGAATTAGGATTAGAAAAAAATGCTGTATTAAAATCTTTTAGTTACTATATTGGCCTTGCAGAGAATGCTATTAGTTATGTTAATAATACAATAGAAAAATACCCATCATCAATAAATGATAAAATAACCTTATCACACAGACGTATTTATTATCCTAATATTAAACTAAATTATTTAAACCCACTATCATTTATCTTTGATTTAGAAGTACGTGATATTGCTGAATACTTAAAAGCATTATTCTTTTCTAACTCTGATATTAATCCAGCAGAAGAATTAGAAACATACTTAAAAATGACTAAGTTATCAAACTATGCTTATCAAATGCTTTATGCAAGATTGCTATATCCATCTTATTATTTTGATATATATGAACAAATAATGGATAATAAATTAAGTGAAGATAGCTTATTAAAGGTTATAAATAGAGTTAATCAATATGAGCAATTCTTAAAAAAAGCATATTTAGAAATATCTAAATATGCTAATATTGATAGAATAGAATGGATTATAAATTTACATTAATTATTCCTTCAATTTCTGGTATTTCACTTTGAAACATTTGTAATAATCCATCATTTACTGTATTATCCTGAAACATACAATCTACACATGCACCAGTTAATTTTATATATACATAATGATCTTCATATTTTATAAATTCTATATCACCACCATCCATATTTAAATATGGACGCATTTTATCTATCATTTCTTTTATTTTATCTTCCATTTTCATCACCAATTAAATTATATTATTTATTTATATACTTAGCAAGTTGTTAATTTTTAATTTTTTTGTTATACTACCCTTGAGGAGATTAAAATGGCTGATTATAAAGAGGGAGATATAATAAAGGCTCAAGTATCAGGTATAACAAAATATGGAATCTTTGTACACGTTGATTCAGATTATAATGGTTTAATTCATATTTCTGAAGTATCCAATGATTTTGTAAGTGACATAAATGATTTTGTCAAAATGGGCGAAGTTATTTATTGTCAAGTTTTAGAAGTTGATGAAATAAAACTACATTTAAAATTATCAATAAAAAATATTAATTATAAAACAGAAGTTGGCCCTAACGAAATAGAGGAATCAAGACTTGGATTCTTACCACTGAAGAATAAACTAGATGAGTGGATATCTGAGAAAATGCAAGAAATTGATGAAAATCAAGAATAAAAAACTACTTGAATTAGTAGTTTTTATTATATTGACAAAACAATGTATTAATTGTAATCTTATAATAGAGGTGTGATAATGGAAGAAAAAAAGAATAAATATATTTGGATAATAGTAATATTACTAATTATTATTTTAGGTTTAATGGGTTTTATTTGCTATGATAAGTTTTTTAATGTATCTACGCAAGACAATAATGTTGTAGATCAAAAAGATAACAACAATGTGGTTGATAACGAGAAAGAAGAATCTATAGTTATAAAAGAAGTACTATATGATACATCAAAATATGTAGGTGATACACCAGTATTAGTTGAATTAACAAATACTGGCAAAGTATTAGCAAGTTTTACTGATGAAAAAGATACTTTTCATGATAGAGAAGTAGTATTTACTGATATTAATAAGGCTGCTCTTGTACATTTTGGCAAATCTGATGTATGTGCAGGAAATGCTAGATTAGTTTTTATTATGAATGATACTACTTTATCAGATTTGGATATTGATATGTTAGTTTGTGGTAGAGAAATAAAAACAGAAACTAATATAGCTGGTTTACATGGAATAGTTGAAGTATATGAAGAAGAAGAGGAAAATGTTCCAAAGTATGAGCCACAAGGATATAGAGTTTTTGCTAAAAGCACTAGTGGCACAGTAACAGAAATAACAGATTATTTTAAATAAAAAAATCCTAATTATTAGGATTATTTTTTTTATGGTGCCCAAGGCCGGACTTGAACCGGCACGGGTTATAACACCCGCAGGATTTTAAGTCCTGTGCGTCTACCTATTCCGCCACTTGGGCGGGCACTGTCTTAATTGATAAGACATGTTTAGTATAATATAAATATAATATAATTTCAAGTATTTTTTAGAGTTTGACAAAAAAAATACATTTGTGATATTCTTAAAATAGTGAAGGGTAAAAAAAGAATGAAGCAGTTAATAAAAGTATTATCAGTTTTTATAATTGTTATTAGTTTGGGCTTTGTTATAACTAAGTTTTCTATTGATAATAAAGAAAGTAAAACAGTTATACTTTTTTCCCATGAATTTGATAAGAATATTGAAGTTTTGGATTTAAGCCAAGAGGATATAAATAATGATAGTGAATGGCCTAATAAATTAAAAGATTTTTCTAATTTAAAAACAGTAATACTTGGTGACAATATTATACCCATAGAAACTAAAAATAATTTAGAAAGAGAATATCCTAAAATACATTTTGATTCAATTGCTATAGTTAATCTTTATAATCAAAAAATATATGATAATGCTGAAATAATTGATTTATCTGGTAAAAGTGTTGATAGTAGTATAATTGACTATTTAGAATTATTTGATAATGCTGTGATGGTTAATTTAACAAATACTAATCTTACTAATAGGGAAAAAATAGCTTTAAGAGAAAAATTTCCAAATATTAAGTTTGTTTGGGATGTTTTAGTTTTAGATATGAAGGTTGATAGTTCTATAGAAGAAATAGATTTAAGCAATAGAACAGATGTTGATATAAATAGTTTAAAAGAAAGTTTAAGTTTATTACCTGAATTAAAAATACTTAGAATGAATAATACCAATCTTACTAATGAAGAATTGGGTTCAATTAAAGATTCATTTTCTAATGTAAAAGTTATATGGACAATAAAATTTGGTAGATGGGAGATATCAACAGATACTGTTGCTTTTTCAACAGCTAATACTAATGTTTTTCCAGATGCTTTAAAATCTGAAGACATAGAAGTATTAAAATATTGTACTGATTTGAGAGCTTTAGATTTAGGCCATAATAGAATAACAGACATATCAGTAATAGGTAATAATTTAAAAGAATTGCGTATATTAATATTAGCTGATAATAAAATAAGCGATATAACACCGTTAGCTAATTTAAAAAATTTACATTATTTAGAGTTATTTATGAATAATGTTACTGATTTTTCAGCTTTAGCATCCTTGAAAAACCTAGTGGATGTTAATCTTTGTTTTGATAAAATTGATGATATAACGCCGCTTCTAAATCTACCAAAGTTAGAAAGACTATGGATTGTTGGTTGTAGTGTTGATAATCAAATGGCCTTATTAAAAAGTACTTATCCTAATGCTCAAATAGTTAATTATGGTTATGGCTCAACTGATTCTGGATGGCGTACACATGAAAGATATTACGCTTATATGGACATGTTTAAGAAGAAAAATTATATAAGTGATCTATTTACAAAATATGACGAATAGCCTTTAAAAATATTGACACATTATTTTTGGTTATGTTATAATCTATATGCATTGAAAAATGCCATGGAGGAATACCCAAGTCTGGTTGAAGGGACCGGTCTTGAAAACCGGGAGGTCGAGCAATCGGCGCAGGGGTTCGAATCCCTTTTCCTCCGCCATTAAGATATTATCGCGGGATGGTAGCAGTTTGGTAGCTCGTCGGGCTCATAACCCGAAGGTCGTAGGTTCAAATCCTACTCCCGCAACCAGGGAGTTTTGGTTTTCTCTTTTCGATGTTCTCCCAATAAAAATTGGAAAAGAGTCGGCTATTAGTTCTCCGATGCTATTGCACAAATGAACTAATTATATTATG
>JAEEGL016441709.1_pt1 | contig 11295 bp, 8 predicted proteins | sample 9134231 | NCBI WGS metagenome assembly JAEEGL01 (sample SAMN16246548, study PRJNA631951) | gut metagenome | biome: gut microbiome; feature: rumen; material: fiber-attached | host: Bos | place: Iran: Karaj | collected 2018-10
CGGCATTATGCGTCGCACCCTGCGTTGCGACCGCAAGCTGCGTCGCTTCCGTGAACGTGGTCGGATCCAGGGTCAGCGCGTCCTTTTCGATCGCGACCTTCTCCGCATCCGTCAGCTGGGCCGCGGTGGCCTTCGTGATTGCAAGCAGTTTGCATCCCTGGTCGCACTCAGGCTTCGTCGTATTGTCTTTTTTGTTGAGATAATTCTTAAGTTTTCCCTTGACCGTGATCGTGTCGCCGACCGTGATCGACTTGACCTGCTCCAGATTGTCGCCGGTCAGGCGGTAGCAAAGGATCGGCTTCGCTTCGGCGCCGGGCACCGCGATCACCACGGAAATGTTCGAGAACTCATCGCTCCACGCCGTATCGATCTTCGTGACCTTGCCGGTCAGCGTGTAATCGTCTGATGTGGAAAGGAATTCGCCTGCCGGAAGCGCATAGACCGCATTGACGATCTCCACTTCGGAATTGAAGGTGGGGCCGGTTTCGGCAGCGCCTTCCGCGTCACGGCGGACCAGCACGCAGCCCGAGTCAAATTCCTTCGTGCCTTCGTAATCCTTCAGCGCGCCCTTGACCGTGATCGTGTCGTTCTTCTTGATCGCCGCAACCAGCGCAAGGTCTGAACCGGTCATCCGGAAGCACTGCACGGTCTTGCCTTCGACCGTGATCGTCACGGTGATGTTCTGGAACTGATCGCTCCACGGCGTATCGACCTTCGTCACCACGCCGGTCAGCGTGTATTCATGGCCTTCCGAAAGCGATTCGTTCTTGCCGAGCGCATACAGCGCATTGACGATCTCCGCCGGCGTATTGTAGACCGTGACGGCCGCCTGCTCGCCGACCTTGTCCAGGCTGACCAGCACGCAGCCCTGATCGAATTCGATCGTGCCCTTGTAGTTTTTGAGCAGACCTTCGACCGTGATCGTGTCGTTCTTCTTTAAGACTTTCAGTTTCTCCGCGTCGCCGGTCATACGGTAGCACTGGATCTCCTTGTCTTCGCAAACGATCGTGACCGTGACGTTGTTGTTCGCTTCACTGTACTTCGTGTTGACGGTCTTGATGACGCCCGTCAGTTTGTACTTCGTCGTCGCGGAAAGGTACTCGCCTTCCGGAACCTTGTACGCGGCTTCGACGAGCTCCTTCTGGGAGGCGTAGGTCGTTTCCGCTTCGGCCTCGCCGACGACGTCGATGCTCACCAGTTCGCAGCCCTGGCCGAATTCGATCGTGCCGTTGTAGTTCGTCAGCGTGCCCGTTACGGTGATGACGTCGTTGACCTTGATCTTGTCAACGCCCTCGCCCTTTAAGCGGTAGCACTGCACCGGCATGTCATCCGCGCCGTCGCAGACGATCGTGACCGTGATGTTCTGGTTCGCCTCGCTGTAGACCGTGTTGATCTTCGTGATCTTGCCGGTCAGCGTTGACGGAGACGACATGGACTTGCCGGGCTCCAATGCGTAGGCCTGCTTCAGGATGTCCATCTGGCTGACCAGCTTATAGAGGAAATCGATGGCGGCCTTCAGCCCCTCCTTCGACACCGTGCCGGTCACCGTGAATTCCGTTCCGTTCTCCGCGTTCGGATTCAATGCGATCGTGATCGTGTCTTCCTTGTCGCTCTCCTTCACGGAAGCCGCGTCTTCGCCCTTCGTGATCTTCCACTCGACGTCCACGTCCACGCCCTGATACTTGACCTTCGTCGGAAGCTCAAAGTCCACGGACACCATGTTGTCCTTGCCGGGCTTGAAGAATTCGTAGACCATCTCAGCGGCTTTGTCGATGAAGGCCTGATCGATGACGATCTCGTCCCCCTCCGCCGGCGCCGTGGTCTGTTCCTGCTGATCCTGCGGCGCAGTCGTCTGATCCGCCGGGTTCTTCTTCTTGCAGGAAGCCGAGAAGACCAGCAGAAGGGCTGCCATCAGGATCGCTAAAATCGGCAATACTCTCTTCATTTCATTCTCCTTGTCTGTTTGTTGCTTATTCTACAATGCATTTCTTCAAATGCATATTAGGTTCATTCGCGGACGGTGATGTCCTTGACGGAAAAGACCTTGATCTGGGCGGCGCCGTCGTAAAAATCAACGATGCCGCGGACGTCGATGGTCTTGCCGGCGTACGCGTCTTCCGTGACCAGTTCCTTGTTCTCATCGTAGAGAACGACCGTCCGGACGGGCACCAGCGTGCCGTCGGGCGCCTCGCAGGTCAGCGTCATCGCGCCCTTCATGGAGCTTTCTTCGTTCTTTGTCGTATAAATGCTCTGGACCTTTAAGTCCTTCATTTCGACCGACGTGGTGAGCAGCAGCTCCGACAGAGCGAATTCCTTTTCGAATTCCAGGCTGTCGCCGCTTTCAGAGGTCTTCTCGATGATGACGCTCTTCTTCCCGTTCAGGAACTCCGCGGGATCCGTCAGGACGTAATCGATCTCGTGTCCTTCGGAAACGAGCTGACAGGATTCCTCCGGTTTCCTCGGCTTGTACTGAAGGCCGGAGACCTGATAGGTGCCGCCCGCCTCGTAGTACTGAACGCTGCCGACGAAGCGCACCCGGTTTCCGATCTTCATGAAGGCCAGCGCGCTGGAATTCATGTTGAATCCGTAATACACCGGAATGCCGTAATAAACGCCGTCTTCCTCGTCGTATTCCTCGACGTAAAGCGTATTGCTGTACTCCCGGACGATCACGCCTTCGAACGCGACGTTGATGCCGACGAGCGGCGCGGGATCCGTCCGGATGGCCTTGATCGTGACTTCCTTCGTGTCGCCTTCGTAGAACAGGGGGTCGACTTCGTCGGAATGCACGTGCAGTCCGAGCGCCTTTGCCTGGGCAAGGGCTTTCAGCATCGTTTCGCCGTAGCGGTTGCCGCCGGAATTGCTCGCGATCGCATAGCCTTCCTGCAGGATCTCGAGATTCAGGTTCCGGTAGTCGGACTGCTCGTCCGGCTTATACCAGATAAAGAGGAGGCAGCGGTGGCTCGACGTGTTGTCGAAGTTCCACTGATCGTCGTCGGATTCCACCAGGATCGCCGCCGCGGTGCTCAGTTTCTCCCGCGTAAACTTGGAAGCCGCCTTGCCCCACTTTTCGATCGTGCCCGTCGATTCCGGCGTATTGATGCCGAGATAACGCGCTTTCAGGATGCCGCTCTCGGAAACGTCCGTCGGGACGTTGAACTGCGTCGTGTCGCCGTCCACGTAGAGATGGACCGTGACCTCCTGTTTCTTGGTGTTCGAATTCATGTCGAGCTTCAGCTGTCCCGCGTAGTCGATCTTCTCGTTCGCGGCATTCGTCTGCTCGGGCGCTGCGGTGGTGTCTTCCGGCGCCGAAGTCTCCTTGCCCGTTTCCTGACAGGCAAGGAGAGTCGTCGCCGCGAGGCAGATCACCAGCAGAAATGCAATGATGTTTTTCAGCTGTTTCATTGGATCCACCGTATTCCTACAGGTGCTTTCAGGACATTAATCCTGATATTCGCACTCTTCGATCGCGTCCTCAAACGCTTCTTCGATCTGTGCTTCGATCTCCGCGTCCGTGCCCTTGAAGCCCAGGCACTTGACTAAGAGTGAACCAACTTCCGTACGGGCAGTCGAGGAACCGACGAAAGGCGGAGACACGAACTGCGCGCCCTTCGTTTCCCAGGTGGTCTTCATCGACAGTCCCGCGATGAATTCGCCGCCGTCCGCTTTCTCGAGTTCGTCGGCAAACTGCTCATCGCTTTCGACGGACTTGATGACCGGGACGTATCCGGATACGATCGCGAAGTCCGCCTGGAACGCGGGTGAAGTCGTCAGATACTTGAGGAACAGCCAGGAAGCGTAGACTTCCTGCATGTTGGCCTTTTTGAAAATGCAGACGCTCGGGCCCTGAGAGATGATCTTCGGGTTCTCGGGGTTCACCTGCGGCGGGATCGTGATACCGACTTCGAACGGGAATTCGCCGTCGACGCGGTCCGGACGCTGATAGGTCGCGCCTGCGGAAGAACCGATGCAGATGTAGCACTTCTTCTCCTTGAACAGGTTCGAGGTATAGGAGCCGGACAGGGTCTGCGTCGTCGCAAGGTCCTCACGGTACCATTTGTTCAGTTCCTTGACGAAGTTGCGGTTCGTCTCATTGTTGAAAAGATAATGCGGTTTCTCTGCGCTCGTGTAAGCAGAACCGTACTGCTCCGCCAGCGTGATGAACCAGTTTGCTTCAGAGTCGTAGCCGAGCGGATAGACTTCCGGATCGTTCACGATCTCTTTGATCTTCTTGCAGACTTCGTACATTTCATCCCAGGTCGTCGGGACCTTCAGACCGTTCTCCTCAAAGAAGGTCTTGTTGTAGTACATGACTTCCGTGGATTTCGAGAAAGGAATCGAATACATCTGTCCGTCGCCGTAGGAGGAACCTTCCGCGTAGTAGTTCTCGACGTAATCCGCCACCTGCTCCGCCGTCAGGCCCATGATCTCCGTGGTGCCGTCCGCGCGCGTCACTTCCGCCGTGGAATTGATCAGCGAATCCAGCGTCTGGACTGCGCCCGCCTTGTTGTACAATGCGACGTGGTCCGGATAGCAGTACGCAAGGTTCGGCTGGTTGCCGACCGTGATCTCGGTCTTGATCTGGTCGCGCACGTCGTCATAGCCGCCGACCTGTTCATGTTCGACCGTGATGTTCGGATAGATCTTGTTGAATTCGGGAATGTACTCGTTGAGCACTTCCTGCAGCTTCTGACCCATCGTATGGTAGAATTTGATGGTCACGGCGCTGCCGTCATAGCCTTCCTCCGCTGCCGGGGCCGTCGTCTGGGGCACGTCGTCCTTCGTCGGATCCGCCGGCTTGTCTGTGTTGCAGGCCGTGAACAGAAGCCCGACAACAAGTACGAAGGCCAGTAAAAAGCTTAGTTTTTTCATTGTCTTTTTCCTCTCCCTTTAGTATTTATTTTTATTCTTGCAAAATAAGAATCCTTGTGTTGATCACTTTACTGCCCGCAAAGTGAATTATCCCTTGATGCCCGACCGGCTGACGCCCTTCATGATGTACTTCCTAAGGAAAATGAAGACCAGGAACAGCGGCAGGGACACGAGCGCGACGGCCGCCATCTGCACCGGGTAGTCGATGTTGCCCGACGTATCCGCAAACGCTTTCCGGATACCGGCGGTCAGGAGGCTGTGCTCGGGGTCGTTCGCGACGAGGCGCGGCCAGATGTAGGAGTTCCAGGCGCCCATCATCTTCAGGATCGTGATCGAGATCAGCGTCGGCATCGACAGCGAGATCATGACTTTCCAGAGGTACTTCAGGTCCTTCGTGCCGTCGACCTTCGCCGCGAGATAGAGCTCGTTCGGGATCTGCAGGAAGTTCTGACGAAGGAGGTAAATGTAGAACACGCTGACCAGGAACGGAACGATCAGGGCCGTGTACGTGTTCATCCAGCCGAACGAGTTGACCGTCGCGTAGTTCGTGATCGTGAAGAGCTCGCCCGGGATCATCATCGTCGCGAGGAGTCCGGCGAAAAGAATGTTCTTGCCCTTAAACTCCAGCCGCGCAAACGCGAACGCGGACAGCACCGTCACGACGAGCGACAGGAGCGTTGAAATGACGCCGACGATGACCGTATTCCGGAACAGGGTCAGAAGGCTCGCGGTCTGGAACGCCTCCAGATAGTTGTTGAGATCGAGGACCTTCGGCCAGAATGTCGGGATCGTGTAGCGGTATTCTTCCAGCGTCTTGAGCGACGAGATCACCATCCAGTAGAACGGGAAAACGACGATCAGCGCCATGATGATGAGGAACAGGTACGTGACGATCTTCGCGATCACGGTACCGACTTTTGCTTTTGCCTTCAGAGCGTGCATGCTGCCTTCCCGGACAGCGGTTTCCTGAGTATTCGCCATTGGATGCACCCTCCTTTCAGTAATGTACTCTCTTCTTGCTGACCCAGAGGTTGATCAGGGTCACGACAAGAATGATGCCGAACAGGATCAACGCGGCCGCGCTGGCCCGTCCCGCATGTCCGCTGAGCGCGTCGTAAATGAAGCCGACCATCGTATTCAGCCGTCTCGCGTCGCCGGCGGGGCCCATCGTTTCGCCGAAAATACCGACGATGCTCGAATATTCCTTGAAGCCTCCGATGAAGCCCGTGATCACGACGTAGGCGATCATCGGGGAAAGCAGCGGGACCGTGATGCGCCAGAACGTGCGGGCGCGGGAGGTGCCGTCGACCTTCGCCGCTTCATAATACTGCTTGTTGACCGACTGGAGACCGCCGAGCAGGATCAGGATCTTGAACGGCAGCGCGTTCCAGACGATGTAAATGATCATGACGATGATGTTGCTCGTGTACGTCGATCCGGCGTTGATCCAGTTGACGTAGAACGAGCTGTTGCCGGTAATGAACTGCAGGAAGTTGTTGATGATGCCGGCGGACTGGATCGTCGTGATGCCGGTCGCGTTGCCGACGATGTTGAACATCGCGGCGAAGACCATGCCGATCGCGATCGAGTTCGTGACGTACGGCAGGAAGAAGATCGTCTGCAGGAACCGCTTCAGGGGTCCGATCGAATTCAGCGCGACCGCGATGAGCAGCGCCAGCATCGTCGAGATCGGGACCGTCGTGAAGCAGAGGATCATCGTCGTTTTCAGGCAGGAAACGAACTTCTTGTAATTGACGACTTCCGCGAAGTTGCCGATGCCGAACGCGAACTTCTCGCCCCCGACCGCGGACATCGTGTCGTATCCCTCGAGGAAAGCGATCCGGACCGTATTGATGATCGGCCACACGGTGAAGATCCCGAGCAGAATGATCGCCGGCAGCAGATAGATCCACGCCTTCCATTTGTCAAAGCTTTTCGCTATCTTTTTGAACATGACGCACCTCACAGAAGTCTTTCTTCCGTTTCACCGTCAAAGATGAAGAGCTTCGCGGGCTTGATCGAGAACCGGATCGTGTCGGTGCCGACGAGCGGCTTTGCCTCGGCGGAAATGATCGAGCGGACGATCGGCGTCACCGCGTCCTCGTGCGTCGAGACGACGCTGATGTCGCGGCCCATGACGTCGACGCCCTGGACATTGCAGCAGAGCGGACCGTTCTCATCGATCACGAAGCCCTCCGGCCGGATGCCGACGAAGACCTTGCGGTCGCTGATGCCGGGCGCGTCCTGCAATGCGGAACCGCCGACGTAGAGTTTGCCGTCTCTCACCTCGCCGTTGAAGACGTTGATCGGCGGCGTGCCGAGGAACTTCGCGACGAAGAGGTTGATCGGATTGTCGTAAACGTCCTGCGGCTCGCCGATCTGCTGCACGACGCCGAGTTTCATGACGACGATGAAATCCGAAATGGACATCGCCTCTTCCTGGTCGTGCGTGACGAAGATCGTCGTGACGTTCGTTTCACGCTGGATCCGGCGGATCTCTTCACGGGTCTGCAGGCGGAGCCGGGCGTCGAGATTCGACAGCGGCTCGTCGAGGAGCAGCACCCGCGGCGCCTTGACGAGCGCACGGGCGATCGCGACACGCTGCTGCTGACCGCCGGAAAGCTCTGACGGCTTCCGGTCCAGAAGCTCATCGATCTGCACGAGCCTGGCGGCGTCTTCCGTACGCTCTAAGATCTCGTCCTTCGACAGCTTCTGATCGCCCTTCAGGTTCTGCAGCGGGAACATGATGTTCTGCTTCACCGTCATGTGCGGATACAATGCATAGTTCTGGAAGACCAGCCCGATGCCGCGCTTTTCCGGCGGAAGCTCCGTGATGTCCTCATCGCCGAAAAAGATCTGGCCGGAGGTCGGCTTCTGCAGACCGGAGATCATGTAAAGCGTCGTCGACTTTCCGCAGCCCGAAGGTCCGAGGAGGCCGATCAGCTTGCCGTCCGGGATCTCGAAATCGAAATTATTGACGGCAATGACTTCCTTTTTCTCCTTCTTGTTGCGGCTCGGAAAGATTTTCGTCAGATTTTTCAAGACAACTTTCATAGGGCTTTTCTTCCTTCTTTCTATAGTTTTACGTTACCGTTTTTTTGCAAATTTCCCGCGTCACTTTTGGAAATCGTGGTAGGCCGCGGTGCCCTCCCGGACCGCTTCCTCATGCTTCGCGGTCTTGTAGGCGATCATCTCTTCCTCGGTCTCAAAGATCTTCTGGCTTTCGAAATCGACGACGACCGTCATCGCGATCAGGTCGTGGATCGGGCAGTTGTTCTTCGTCGCGATGATGAGCACAATGTTCACGATCGGGACCAGCGCGAGGAGGATCATCATCAGAATGTCGGCCTTGCCGAAGACGAACATGATCAGGATGAACGCCGGGATCATCGTTTCGATCGCGTATTTCCCTAGGATCGCGCGGATGAACATCACCGGTCCGGAGACCTTGACGAAATTGTTCCGCATGACCGCGAGCCCGAAGACCCGTTTTCCGAGCGTCCGCCCGTGCTTCAGGATCAGCGGCAGAATGAATTCAAAGATCAGGATCGCCAGAAGGAGCGAAAACGTGACGATCAGGACCGCGACGTTATTGAGGAGCAGATAGAGCCGCACCGCTTCGTCGTTCGCGTTCAGCGCGTCGTAGGCGGCGTCGTAGCGCGCCTTCAGTTCCGCGTCAAACGCATTATATTCCTGTTCCGTCGTCGCAAAGGTAATGTCGTACTCTTCCTCGATCGAGGTGCGGATCTCTTCGTAGGCATCCAGCTTTCCGTCGTAATCGAAGATCAGGGAGAACAGTACCGCGAACAGCACCGCCGCGATCGAGACCGTGATGAGGTCCAGAAGAAGCGCGGAGATCCGCTTCCAGATATTCCCTTTTTGAACGTCCAGGTCCATGTTCCGATCCTAGTTTCATAAAAAAAGTTGCATTCAGGACGTTCGTCCGTGAATACAACTTCAGCGGGTAGAATGGCTCCGGCACAGTTCCGCGCCTGCGGTCCCCTGCCACGTTTTAACCGAATTGATCACGATCCCGGTCATTTTTGGTGCTTCCTTCCCATTGATAATTTGGTTTCAAATTATCAGTTTCATTGTAAAGGATGAGGCACAAAAAGTCAATGATTTTGGGCACGTTCGGCGATAGGAAAATATGGTAAAAACAAGGGTTTTGACGACCTACGGCGCACGCCGGCCGACTTCAAACAACGCCCATTTTTAGGGCTATCTTTTCTCCGCGTTTCATAGTATAATGATTCAACCACGTACAAATCGCGTGCAAGTGCGCCGGAGGAAAAATGGGAGAAGGGGAAAAAGAAACATTCTATTACAAAGGATTCCGTCTGCGTGACATCGGAACGCCCCGCTACCGGCACGTCTTCATGGTCCTCTGGTGGGCGATCTATTCGCCGATCTTCATGCTGGTCGGCAAGCACGCCTACGAGACCGGCATCTATACGGTCATCCATTCAACGCTCGACGACATGATCCCGTTTCAGGAGGGCTTCATTCTCTTTTACGATCTTTGGTACGGCTTTGTCGCCGGTATGCTGGTCTACGCGCTGCTCTTCGACGTGCAGGCCTTTAAAAAAGGCATGTGGTCGTTCATCCTGTTCTTCACGTCGATCCTGATCGTCTGCATCGTCTTTCCGACCGGCCACGACTTCCAGCCGAAGACGTTCCCGCGCGACAACTTCCTTACCGATCTCGTGAAGATCCTGTATTCGCTCGACCGGCCGACGAACATCCTGCCGTCCGAGCACGTGATCGGCGCCTGGATCGTCGTTTTCATGGCCTCGGACTCCAAAAAACTCTCCAAGCCGTGGATCCTCTCGCTGTTCATCTTTGCCGCGCTCGGGATCACGCTTTCCGTCGTCTTCGTGAAGCAGCATTCGGTCGTCGACGTCTTCGCGGCGATCCCCGTCATCGTCCTCTGCTATTTCGTTTGCTTCTTTAAAGGCGACCGCTCGCCCGTCATGCGGGCTTCAAAAAAACTGTTTGGATTCTGAATGTAAAACATATTATCAGGAGGGTATAAACCATGGCAGCAAACGTATTTTACCTGCCCCTTGAAGTGGATCTCATGACCTGGCTGCAGAGCATCATGCCGGCATGGATGACCACGGTGTTTTATTACGTCAGCATGTTCGGCGAGGAACTGCTTCTCGTCGGCATTCTGGGCTTTCTCTATTGGAGCTACCGGAAGGAATTCGGCAAATACGCCGGCACCATGATCATGACGGCGAGCGTGCTGAACCCGCTCGTGAAGAACATTGCCCTGAGAAAGCGTCCCTATATGGTCCATTCCGGGATCAAGTGTCTGAAGCCGGTGGATTCGAGCGCGGACATCATGGACATTTCCGCGCAGGGCTATTCCTTCCCGAGCGGACATTCGCTGAATTCAACGGTAATGTACGGCTCAATAGCACGCTACACGAAATCGAAGATCCTGACCGTGCTTGCGTTCGTCCTGCCGCTTTTGGTCGGTATTTCCCGTGTCGCGCTCGGCGTTCATTATCCGACGGACGTCCTTGCGGGCTGGGCACTCGGCGCGCTCATCGTCTTCTTTGTGCCGTGGCTTATGAAGAAGCTCCCGAAGGAATGGGTCTATTTCGCCATCGTCTGCACCGCCGGTCTTGCCGGCTTCTTCTACTGCAAGACGACGGATTTCTACACGGGTTACGGGATGCTCGTCGGCTACTTCCTGGCCATCCTTTTTGAAGAGCGTTTCGTGAAGTTTACCGACACGAAGCGGATCCTCGCGAAGATCATCCGGCTCGTTCTCGGCGTCGGAGTCTATCTTGGTCTGAATGCGCTCCTGAAGCTGCCGTTCCCCAAGGAGTTCCTGAGCTCGGCCACGACGGCCTCGTTCCTCGTCCGGACGGCCCGCTACATCGTCGTCGTCTTCCTCACGGTCGGCGTGTATCCGCTGCTCTTCGACCGGATCCCGTTCATGCATGATAAGAAGGTAAAAGAGTGAATGGGGAGTAAAACTTAAGAGATAAAAATGATCAACAACGCTGCTGGCGCTACCTCCTCGGTAGCGCCAGTAACGTTCTCACCCGTCTTCCGATCTGCGCTTCGATGGCTGTGAGCCTTTCTTCAGGCAGATTGATCGACGGATGCCTCGTGAACCGGAATCCCAGGAGCCGCCGGAGCTCTGCGCGTTGTTTCGGTCCCATGACTTCCCTGCAGACGTCCTCAAACGGGATCCCGTACGGCGTGGTTCTGGTTTTCGCATATTCTTCCAGATGACGGATATCGTCTTCCGTCGCGTAATTGAAGAGCGACAGTCCGTGGTCAAAGACTGGAGCGGCCGCAAAAACCCGGCCCGTGTGATTGTCCCGCAGCACGCCGAAATTGCCGAAGTGACGGTCTTCATTGTAGATGACCGCATCGAAAACAAGCATGCTTCGCACGTCCTCC
>JAEEGL017076935.1_pt1 | contig 11295 bp, 6 predicted proteins | sample 9134231 | NCBI WGS metagenome assembly JAEEGL01 (sample SAMN16246548, study PRJNA631951) | gut metagenome | biome: gut microbiome; feature: rumen; material: fiber-attached | host: Bos | place: Iran: Karaj | collected 2018-10
ATGAAGGAAGAGCGGGACACAAAGATCATCTCCGAGCGGGAACGAGATGTTGACTCGGTATCTTTCCTGTTCTTCACCGGTATAACCGTTCACGACAGCCAGTCTACGGTATGCATATCAGACCGGGCGATCAACAGCGAGGCTTCTCTCGGACTGTTCATGATAGGCAGCCGTGAGGGCGGACAGAACAGAAGAAGGGTAATGTCGTTTGTCGAGAAGGCATTCGTATACGGTTTCTGTACCGGTATACACATGCCGCTCGCAGCGGGACATACGCTGGTCTTGTGTGCAGCACACGACCGCGGCTTCCCCGTGCCGGAGCTGAACTTCTACAAGCCTGATGTATTCGTGGGCTATCCGAGTATCGTAAGCGGGTTTATAGGGAACAGCAGAGTGACGGATGCCGCTCTTCAGTCTTTGAGGACCATACTCTCGGGCGGAGACCTTTTCGGCGGTGCAAGCCTTAACAAAGTCGGTTCCTATCTGGCCGAGCGGGGATCGTCTGCCAAGATCTATCAGACATACGGTATTGCCGAGACAATGTCTGTATGTATCTACAAAGACAGTAATGACGATGACGGAAGACTTCTCGGGATCCCGTTGCCGGGTGTTGCCGTTAAGGTCTGTGAGCGGGATACGATGGGAGAGATGCCGATAGGACGTAAAGGCGAGATCTGTGTGCTCACGCCCGCAAGGATAAACGGTTATCTCGATGATGAGGACGCGGATAACAGGACGATCAGACATCAGCCTGACGGAAGAGTCTGGATCATGACCGGGGATATCGGACATATAGACGAACGGGGGATGATATATTTCGACGGTAATTCCGGAAGGACATTCGAGAGGCTCGGAACACAGATCTATCCGCAGCTCATCGAATCGGAGATAAAGAATGTGTATGGTGTGACGGATGTTTGTGTCGTCCCTGTCGACAACGAGGACGGAAGCCGCGACATCGTCGCAGTCGTCGTACCTGTATCCGATTATCTGTTTAACAATGACAGGCTGCGTAACATCAAGAGCAGCATTGAACTGGAATGTTCGCTTATGCTTCCTCCGCCCATGCGTCCCGATCAGATCGAGTTCCGTGCCTATATACCAAAAAGAAGCTATGGCAGCCCCGATTATGAGCAGATCGCCAAGAGCGTAGCGGAGAATCGCCTTAAAATTACCGAAAAAAACGAGTGATTTGTGCAATAATAGTATCTGTGGATATTTTCAGGAGGTAGATATTATGAACAAAAGGATCAAGAAGATAGTGGCATCTGCTGTCTGCATTAGTATGGCAGCATCGATCGCTGCATGTTCCACAAGCGAGAACAGGGATCATGACGGTCCGGCAACTCCGCTCCCGTCTGCGGCATCCAAGCCTACGGAGACCACTGAGGCGCCCACGGATCCTACAGACACGGATGTGACAGATACGACTGATACGACAGCTACTTCCGCAGACGTTACGGTTGCACCTACAACAGCGCCCGGATCGGGTCAGGTAACTATCTCTTCGGATCTGACTTATCCCGATCACATCCCGACATATGATGAGGTCCATCCTGCTCATGAGCCGGGTGACATAAAGGGACAGGAAGCGTCCGACCTTCTTGAAGAAGTTGAGCATGACATGCTCGTTCACGGGATAGACAATTACTTTGATGCCGTCATCCTGTTCGAACACCCCGAGGATTATGGGATAACGGTTGATGATGTCAGCTGGGGTGATTTGGAATATGATCACAACGAGGAGATAGGCTTCTGCGAGTTTGTTGCAGAGAAGCTCTATTCGATCGATTACGAGGATCTGGACTTCCAGGACAGAGTCTTCTACGACAAGGTGCTCTTCGATATCGAAGAGTCTCTCTATGCCCTTCAGTACACCGCTTTCGATTATTATGAGTCGGCACTTAATCCTCTGACGAGCTTCCAGAATGATGTTTTGTTCCTTCTTGAAGTACTGCCGATAAACACCGTCGAGGATGCTGAGAAGTATATCGAACTTGTTATCGATACGGAGAGATATATGGCAGAGATCTGCCAGTTTGAAGCTGACAAGGCTGAATACGGTATGCCGCTGTCTGCCGATACATATGAAGCGATCGCGGAGACATTTGATGATCTTGTTGATCAGACGGACACATGTTTCCTCTATGAATCATTTAACAACAAGCTCAGTAATATAAGCGGACTGGCCGATCGTGACAGGCTCGATCTCATCAACAGGCATTATGATGCCATGACGCAGCACTTCTTCCCGGCCATGGAAGCCGCTGCCGAGAGCATGAGAGCACTGAAGTCTTATAATGCAGAAGCTCACGGTCTGAGTGACTACCCCGGAGGCGATGCTTACTACGCATCTATCATAAGGCGCGAGAGCAATAAATTCAGTGATCCTGAAGAATGCCTTGACAGGGCAACACAGGCCTTTGAGGACCTTATGACTGAGACCATGACCATCAGTACGAGCGGCAACTATGATATCAACGAATATATCGATCCGCCGTATTCGATGGGTGATATGAGAGCTAACCTGGATTATCTCTATGAGAAGATACAGGATGATTTCCCGGCGCTTCACGAGCACAGTTACTTCACTATGGATGTTCCTGAGGAGTTCGAGGACAGCTTCTCGCCTGCTGCGTTCCTCGGATATCACCTTGATACATACGACTCGAATATGATCATCACGAATAATTCCGGCGTTGACGGAACATTCGGTATCACATGTGCACACGAAGGATATCCCGGACACATGTTCGATTCGGTATATCACAGAGAGCACGATGAGCACGAGTATATGTATATCTTCAATTCGATAGGTTATTCCGAAGGCTGGGCAACATATGTCGAAGGGTATTCACACAAGTATTTCGGTACGGATGAGGGTGCGAGAAGACTCACACAGCTTGACGATGAGATGAACCTGTACTTCGGTACTGTTCTCGATATCGGCATCAACCTTGAAGGCTGGGATCTTGACGAGTGTGCCGATCATATCAGTGATATCCTGGGTTACACTATCAGCCCGAGCGCACTTGAATATGCATACAATCTGTTGCTGTCTGATCCTTGCTACTATGCCAAGTACGGTCTCGGTTTCATAAATACATGCGACGTTATCAATCAGCTTCATGCGGATTTTCCTGATGCTACCGATCTTGAGATACACACGGCGTATCTTGATGCTCAGGAAGGAACATTCGATCAGATCTATGAGCACGCTCATGATCTGCTTGAGGGCTGATCGCGACAGAGTATTCTGCTGATCAATGAACAAAGGGCTTCGGGTGGTGCCTCCGGGGCCCTTTGCATTACTTCTCGAAAAGTTTGAAAAATCTGTAAAATACATTTGTCAAATTATATGTTGTGCTATAATTAACAGTGAATATATATACGGAGGATTGTTTGATGGCAACCTTAACACGCCTGGCAAGTACATTGACAGCGAAGTTTTTCCCTTCACAGACGTTAACAGACGCTTTCTATAGCGGCGGTCGTCTCTTCGGTAAGAGAGAGACCAGACAGGCAGATATCACGATAGACAAAGAGGAGAGAGGATTCTTCTTCTCAGTATTTGCTCACCCAAGGATCCCTGAGTATGAGCCCGGCATGATGCCGCCTTATGAGCCTGAACTTCGACATACCATCAATGAAGTTAAGTTCGGCCGCAAAGAGATCGACGGAATGATCGAGGGCTTTCTTACTACGGCGGTAGACGTTACCGGTAAGATGAAGCTTGCCGACAGCAACAGCCGCAGTCCTTACTTTGCGGGTGTTATCGTAAGAGATGCCGAGGCATTCGCAGTTACGATCGGAAACGGTCTCGCATTCCTCTACAGAGATGATACTCTTTTCCCGCTGACTGATGCGGGTATCCCGATGGAACCCATTGACGCCAATGGCGACAGGGTAGGCGATTTCCTTTACTATTGTTCATCCAAGACTGCTAATGCATTGTGGTCCAATTTCTTTACACTCTCTCCTGATGACTGCATCATCCTCTGTAACAAGGAGATCTACGATGCGCTCGGACAGCGCGAGATCCTGAGGATCTTAAACGATGCCGAGGATCAGTGTGATGCCGCAGGCGTTATCATCACACAGGCTTCTGCAAGGATGCCTAATGTCCCCATGCAGTTCTCTATTTCTTTTGTAGAGAGTGTAACGAGCGATGAGAAGCGCGGATTGTTCGGCTTCCGTAAGAAGAACAAGGAAGAAGACACATCCGATATGAGTGTTAAGTCCACTCTTGAGGGCGGTGTTGTAGGCGCTGCAGCCTCTGCGGCAGCTGATGCCGGATTCACGGGCGGACTTGCAATGACCGATGCAGAGGATGTTACCGGCGCCGCTTCTCTTGTTTTCGGAGATAATTCCAAGGGGCCGTCAGCTCCGGTCGCCAATCAGCAGGCTTCTGCCGACAAGGGGATCGAGATCGGCGGAGCCGCTTCGGGCAGTGATGCGGATATACAGTTCCCTGATGCTATGGCCGGAAGTGCTCCGGTAGAGGAGATCAGTGCTGAAGATATGATGAAGAGCCTCTTCGGAGCAGGAACTGCTGCTTCTACGGCAACAGCCGCGGCTGCAACTGCTCAGGCAGAAGAAGTGACAATGGCTGCTTCAGAACCGGCTGCCGGGGGCAGTCCTTTCGTAGCCACATTTAATCCTTTCGATGAGGTAGTTCCGCCTGCAGGTGAGATGAAGACCGTATCGGAGACTGCATTCGAGATCCCTCAGGATAGTGACGATCAGGCAACAAAGCCGGTCGAGAGACTCGATTCCGATTTCCTGATGTCTCTTCAGAACAATAACAGCATCAAGTCTGACGGTATAATCGAGGCTGCGATCAGAGAGATGAGCGGTCAGACAGAGACTGTCGAGCCTGTCGCCGAAGAGACGACGGTCATTCCCGAACCTGCCGCACCCGAAGAAGTAAAGGAACCCGAGATACCCGCTATGTCCGATAATGGCGAACTGGTCTTCACCGAGGCATCCGTATCTACTGAGTTCGGAGGGATGGAAACACCTTCAGCCGAGGAGGCGTTTAATCCTTATAGTGTCGGCTCAGGAGAAGAGATGCAGAACGCGGCACCTCTGGTATTCGGTGATGACGGAACAGCCCCTGCTCCGGATTTTGGCAATGCCGAGAACGCCGGAGAAGATGTTCCGGAGTATCTCTTTACAGCCGAGAAGCCGGTACTTACAGAGGATGACAAGCTTCCTGTCGATTTCCCCAAGGAAGAACCCGTTCCGGCAGCTGAGGCTCCCGCTGAAGAGCCGGCAGCAGCGGCAACAGCTGCTGCAAGTGAGTTTACACTTCCTTTTGCAAATGCCGTAGAGACGATTCCCGAGGAGAAGCCTATAGCTCCTGCTGAGAGCGATATCCCGGATATGCCTCTTTACAATGCCAACAGCTTTGATACACCGGTTGCCGCTGTAAGTTCAGAGCAGCCTGTGAATAGTAACCCCCAGGACGTTTACACATATGGTCAGTACAGGGAGAACGAGAATATGGCAGACGATTCTTCTTATCAGTCCTTTGGTTCCGAAGGCAACAATTACAGTGATTTCACTAACAGCGGAACAGACGGATACGGTTACCATAACGACGGGATCGATTATGGAACGGCCTCAGGTGCTTCGGCACCTACCGGCGGAGAAGAGCAGCTCTCCTTCGGATCAGAACCATATGGTGCCGATGCCGGGAACACTGCTTATCAGTCAGGTGCAGATGCATATGGAGCTTCCGGATATGATGCATCCGGGTATGAGTCTCCTTATGGAGCCGGAGACGGATATACAGATTATTCCGCTAATCAGGAATCTTCCTATCAGGAATATGGTACACAGTCCTACTCGGATAACAATGCCGCATTCGGAGGAGCTTCTTCCGACAGCGGTGATGACTGGATCAACGGCATCTTAGGACTTGACGGTATGGACAGCGGATATGGCACAAGTGCTTCCGCAGCTGATACGACCTCTGCTCCCGGAATGTCCGCTTCTTATGCAGGAGCCGCAGCCGGTACTGCTGCAAGGGCAGCGGGAACACGTCCCGGCGGTCCCGGAAGGACAGCTAACGGAAGAAGACCGGCTTCAGGCAATGCCCGTCCCGGCCACGGCAAGAAGAGGAAGATCCCGAAGCTTAACCGTAACGGATATATCTTTCTGGCATTCGTTCTCGTAATGCTCATCTGCTTTATCATCCTGATCGCAGTTATCGCCAAGGCCTGCTCCAAGGATGAAGAGCCCGCTGAGACAGAACCTACGACAACACCTGTCGAGATCATCGAGACAGAACCTTCACAGACAGAGCCTGCTCCGACACAGCCTGTATCCGACGGACTTGATCCTATCGGTGTATTCTACTTCAGCGACAATATCGGATATAAGAGCTGGTGGGATCTTTTCAACAAGGTATATGACATCCACCTTCTCACTGAGAATGATCCTTATGTACAGAAGCTGATCGATTACAACAACTACTACTGTGCAACACAGGGTATTGCAACAACGATCCCTGCCGGCTATAAGCCCACCGCCGGTGATCAGTTCGTTCTGCCCGAAGCGGCAGTCCTCGAGGAGAGCTTTACGCTTCCTACAACTGATGCAGCCGCTAATCCCAACGGTGGCGGAGTCAGTGGAAGCGTTGAGGTAGTTGAAGGCAATAGCACAGGTGAGACTGCTTCCGCAGATCCTGCTGCAACAGGTGAGACCGCCGCAACAGGTGAGACTGCACCCGCAGCAGATGCAAATGCAGGTGCTGCCGAAGGCGCTCCCATCATCGGATAAGGGTAGAGACCCGGAATGCTCTATAGAGTGATAAAAAGACAGGGGCGCCGCCGATTGACGGTGCCCCTTCACATTTAAGGAATAATAATATGAGGTACCATTTTAAGAATCGCAAGGGCTGGATGAACGACCCTAACGGACTTGTCTTCTTTAAGGGGAGATATCATGCCTTTTTCCAGCACTATCCTCATGCACCGAGGTGGGGACAGATGCACTGGGGACATGCCGTAAGCAGTGATCTCATCAACTGGGAAGAACTTGATATAGCGCTGTTTCCTGATATGCCGTATGAAGATGACGGAGGCTGTTTCTCCGGGTCGGCGATCGTTAAGGACGGCAGACTGTATCTTTTCTATACATCTGTTTCTCATGGATCTGGTCAGACCCAGTCCGTGGCGTATTCTGATGACGGCATTAACTTTATCAAATACGAGGGCAATCCGGTAATAAAGACGTCGCCTCTCGGAGATAAAGACAACTTCAGAGATCCGAAGGTATTCCGTTATAAGGGGGAATACAGGATGGTCGTAGGTGCCGGTTCATATAATATCGGCTCGGTACTGCTATACCGGTCAACGGATCTTCTCGAGTGGGATTATATGGGAGAACTCCTGACTGACGGCAGGTTCGGAGGTTGTATCGAATGTCCTGACCTTTTCCCGCTTGAAGACAGATATGTCCTTATGTTCTCTTCCATGAGGCAGCTGCCCCACAGAGTATGTTTTACGGTAGGAGATTTTGACGGGGAGAAGTTTATACCCGATGACGAGATCGAGCCGTTCTTCGCTATAGAGACCGGGCCCGATTTTTATGCTCCTCAAACGTTTACTGATAATACGGGAAGGCGTCTTCTGATCGCATGGATGTTTAACTGGTCACGCAAGGTGGGTGCAGGGCAGACCCAGGTCGGTGCATTTACGATCCCGCGTGAACTGGAGTTCGACCATAACGGCAATCTGATAATGATCCCGTGTTCGGAAGCTATGAAGTATGTAGTAAATGAGAGCAGGTTCGTGACATATGAGAACGGCAGGCTCCGGATAATGTTTGAAGGGAAGACTGTCTTTGATAAGGCTTATGCAAATGAACCTGAGGTAATGGTCCTCGAGGATGTCGGAGTCGTGGAACTGTTCATCAACGGCGGACGTGAGACGATCACGTGCTATATTTGCTGAATCCGGGGCTCAGAGCATGATAAACGGTGATATTAGTGACAGGATAGTATATTCCGGCGGTGACATTATCATTTTCGATAAGAATCCGGGAGAAGATTCCGAGAAGATCCCGGAACTACTTGGGGGCGGCTTTAACGTTATGACGAGGCTGGATAAGCCCGTGGCAGGGCTCTTGCCATTGTTAAGGAACACCGGAGATAAGACGAGATACGGTTTTGAGAAGACTTATCTGGCAGTCGTATGCGGCGATCCGGGAGAGAGCGGCCTGATGGAGGACCTGCTTTTCCATGACAAGCGGGCCAACAAGACCTATGTTGTCAAGAGAATGCGCAAGGGAGTTAAGTCTGCAAGCCTTGAATATGAGAGACACGCATATGATCAGGAGCATGATCTGTCACTCGTTAAGATAAGGCTTATGACCGGAAGGACTCACCAGATAAGGGTGCAGTTCGGCTCGAGACATATGCCGCTGGCAGGAGACGGCAAGTACGGCAGCCGCATAAAGTGTGAGAATGTGGCACTGATAGCCCATGAGATAGTTCTTAAGGATCTTAAGGAAGGGACGAGTACAAGGATCGTCTCGAAGATCCCCGATATTTACCCCTGGAATCTCTATCAGTGATGTTCTTCGCCGTTCATCCAGCTCTGGTGATAGTAATTACGGCGGTATTCCTCGGGTGTCATGCCGGTCTCTTTCCTGAATACCTGTATAAAATGGCTCTGTGAAGAGAAACCGAGATAGTTGGCTATGTTAAGGCTTGACTCATCAAGGTGTCTCAGCATATTACATGCCGTCTGGATCTTCTGCTCTCTGATGTAATGGCTGATCGTCTGACCGGTTTCCTGTTTGAAGAGCTTTGACAGATAGCTCGGATTAAGTGACAGGGAATCCGCGACCGACTCGACAGTGAGGTTCTCTCTGATGTTGGAACGGATATGGTCGATCGCGAGTACGACATGCCGTGAGACGGCTTTCTGCTTTGAGATATTCTTCATCCTGTTGCAGTAGTCGCGGGCGATGGCGTCGCTTATGGCATTGATCTCCTTGGTGGTCGTGGCCTTATCGAGCCTTCGGATGTAGATATCGCTTAATGCATAGCTGACCGATACATCCATACCTGCTTCGATGCAGAATCTGCTGACCATAGCAACAAGTACTATCGTATGGTAGCGTCTGTTGGATACCTCGTTGTCAGAGAGTCTGCCTATCTTGTCCTCCGACGGAAGGTCGTTCAGCATCTCCTCAAGGATCTCTATGTTGCCTGAAGATACTGCATCGTAAAAGGCGATCTCACGATCGTAGGAGAACCTGAACTGAGATGCTTCGCGCTCTTCGAGCAACTGTGCCTCTAATTCCTTATCTGTATCAGGGATCATAAACTCTCCTCCTTGGCGTTCCGACAGGTATCAGTCGATTACGGTTATGGAAGTTATCACAGGCTGGAAGCCGTCTTGAACAGTACCGTTGTTATCTGTTACGGGGACTTCGGCACACATCCTGTCAACAGCATCCATGCCTGAAGTTACGTGGCCGAATGCGGCATACTGTCCGTCAAGAGAACCCTGAGCTGAAGTTCCCTGAACGATGAAGAACTGTGAGGAGGCGCTGTTCATATCAACTGAATTACGCGCCATGGATATTGTTCCCCTGTCATGTGATATGGGGTTATCATAGCCGTTGGCGGAGAACTCGCCGTAGATATTGGTGCCGCTTCCGCCTGTGCCGTTACCGTCGGGATCTCCGCCCTGGATCATGAAACCGTTCATTATCCTGTGGAAAGTCAGTCCGTCGTAGAAGCCTGACTCGGCAAGATCCACGAAGTTTGTGACAGTTACGGGAGCTGCGTCGGCATCCAGCTCGACACATATCTTGCCGTAGCCTGATACAAGGATCTCAACGTGGTGAAGGCCGGATAACAGTTCCGATTCGTCGGGGATACTTACCGATGCATCCGTTGCCTCATCTGTCTTGTCACTGCCTGATGACGATGAACACGCGCTCATACACGAGAAAAACATTGCGGCTGTCAACAAGGTTATTACATTACGTATGATCTTTTTGCTCATAATGAACTCCCATAGTATTTTCCTATATCTGTACCGTCATATTTTACTACAAGATCCTTATGTATTCACGACAGGCTCTGACTTATCATTACTGTCACGGACTATGATGTTAATTTTACAAAAAAACAGCTCTCAAATTAATAAAAATTTTCGACATTTAAACCATGTTTGGTATTGAAACTTCCTGTCCGTGAACGTATAGTTTTAATGTTATAGGTTTATAAGGGATTACTATGTCCTTTTACATATGATGAAGGTCAGAAGAGAGGGGTAAAGATGAAGAAGACATCGGGGATATCAGGGAGCAACAGACCGGGCGTTCGTAATGCTGTCACACCGGTACAATTGTCTGACAGAACTACGGGGAAGAAGTCCGGCAAGAAGAGTTCTGCATCATCCTCCAAGGGTAAGGCAAAGAGACCCGCAGCTAAGTCAAAGAGAGCAAAGAAGAATAAGAACGGCGGAAAGATCGCGGCGTTTATCGTCGGAACGGTTGCCGTTGCCGCTGTTGCAGGTGTTGTCGGATTCAAGTACTGGGAGCAGAACATTAAGGAAAAGAAGTATGAAGTAACACTCGCTGACGGAACCGTATCAGAACTCACGGTCGATGAACTCAGGGATTCCATGGATCTGACGGTATTCCCTCAGGGAACGGTCATCAACGGCGTTAATGTTGCCGGCATGTCTATCGACTCTGCCCGTGAGAGCGTAAAGGCAAATGAGCCGGAAGCTCCGCTCTACCTTGACATCAAGCTCGATCTGGACGGAACACAGTATCCGGTCGATCTGTCATCGCTTCCTCTCGAGTCAAATATCGAGGAGATCCTGACAGAGGCCTTCAATTATGCCAAGCCTTCAGACAATGCCGAGGCTGAGGAACTCGTATCCTGCTACAACAGAAGAGAGCAGATGAAACTCACGCCTGTTGACTATAACACGGCTTATACTCTGAATTCCGAAGGTATCGGATCGATCATCCACAATATCCTTGACCCTCTGGCAAGTGAAGCACGTGATGCTCAGATCACCGGGTTCAATACCAATTCACTTACTTTTGAATATACCCCGTCCGCAAAGGGCTACATCATCGATACCGAGAAGGCAGTAACGGACGTTAAGGCGCTTCTCGATGCCGGCGAATATGTCGGGACCGTAAGTGTTGATGCACAAGTAACCGAACCCGCGTTCACGACCGAGATGGTCCTTAGCGATTTTGGTCTTATGGCGGAGTCACATTCGACCACGACCGCCAATAATTCACGTAACC
>JAEEGL010343386.1_pt1 | contig 11294 bp, 10 predicted proteins | sample 9134231 | NCBI WGS metagenome assembly JAEEGL01 (sample SAMN16246548, study PRJNA631951) | gut metagenome | biome: gut microbiome; feature: rumen; material: fiber-attached | host: Bos | place: Iran: Karaj | collected 2018-10
ATTAATATGCAGAACGGAAGTGAAGTTTATGGAAATGGCACTTTTAATTGTTTCAGTATTATTAATTGCAATAGTACTATTACAAAGTAATAAAGCTAGCGATGCTAGTCAAATTATCTCAGGTGGAAATGATATGTTATTTCAAAACCAAAAAGAACGTGGTGTGGAATTGTTTATAACAAGATTAACAATATTATTAGGAGTATTATTCTTTGTAATATCATTCATTTTATTTGTTAGTTAGTCCTTAAGGACTTTTTTTTTGGTCTATTATTTGGCCTTTTTTTATGGTAAAATTAATAATAGGAGTTTATGATAAAAAGGGATGATTAATATGAGAGAACAAGTTCTTGAATTATTAAAAGATATACACGAAGCTAAAGAAGTCATTGAAATCAATGACTTATTGGGTTTGCAAACAAGTGAAGAATTAAGAGAATTACAAACTACTTTGAATGAATTAGTTAATGAATATGTTGTTTTTTTGACTAAAAAAGGTAAGTATATCTTATTAGATAATTGTCCTGGTATTAAGATTGGTAAGTTATCTGTTAACAAAAAAGGATTTGGTTTTGTTATTTTGGATAAAGAAGATGACTTATATGTTGATGGTAAAAATCTAAATGGTGCAGTTCAAGATGATGTAGTTTTGGTAGAGGTTTTTTCATCTGGCGTTAGAGATGAAGGACGAGTAGTTAGAATTATCAAAAGAGATTTGAAAAACATTGTTGGTGAGATAGCGTTTCATGATGATGGAAAACCATACTTGTTATTAGATGATGATAAAAAAGATTTAGACATTGAGATAGAAAAAGAAAGTGCTAAAGACTGCGTAGAAGGACATAAAGTTTTAGTTAAGGTAGAAAAAGAGTTGGGTAAGAAAAAATATCTTGCTAGCGTAGTTAAGATAATAGGTCATAAAAATGATCCTGGTACAGATATTTTAAGTATTGCTTATAAATATGGTATTTATGAAGATTTTGGTGAAGAAGTCGAAAAAGAATTAGAAGATATACCTAATGAAGTGGATCCTAAAGAATTATCTGGAAGAAAAGATTTGACTGATATGGTAATATTTACTATTGATGGTGATGATACTAAGGATATAGATGATGCTATTAGTATTGATAAACTAAAGAATGGTAATTATAGATTAGGTGTTCATATTGCAGATGTTTCAAATTATGTTAAAGAAAATACTGCACTTGGAGATGCAGCATTTGTAAGGGGGACATCTTCCTATTTGGCAGACACAGTTATTCCGATGATACCTCATAAGTTATCCAATGGAATATGTTCACTAAATGAAGGTGTTATTCGACTTACAATGTCATGTGTCATGGAGATAGATTCAAAAGGTAAAGTAGTAGATTATGACATTTTTCCAAGTTATATTAAAAGTAGAAAGAAAATGACTTATAAAAAAGTAAATGATGTAATAGTTAGAAACGTTGTTCCTGAAGGTTATGAACAATTTGTTGATGATTTAAAACTAATGAATGATTTACATCATATACTAAGAAAAGAAAAAGTAAATCGTGGTTATATCAATTTTGAGTTAGATGAAGCTAAAATAATTCAGGATGAAAATGGTAAGGCAATAGATGTAGTTAAAAGAATTAGAGAAGAAGGCGAAATGCTTATTGAAGACTTTATGATTGCTGCTAATGAAACTGTTGCTACACATATTTATAATATGGATTTACCATTTATATATCGTGTACACGATGTTCCTAAACCAGAAAAAATAGAAGATTTTATGAATTTTGTTAGGATACTAGGGTATAAGATAACAGGTGATGTTCGAGATATAACTCCAAAATCGATGCAAAATATATTGGATCAATTAAAAGATAAAAAAGAATTCGAAATACTAAGTAATTTACTATTACGTAGTATGAGAAAAGCTGAATATAGTAAAGATAATATTGGACACTATGGAATAGCAAGTAAAGCATATACACACTTTACTTCACCAATTAGAAGATTTCCAGATTTAGTTGTTCATAGGTTGTTAAAAAAATATTTAGTTGAAAATGATATGTCCATGACTACTATCAAGACGCTTGAAAATAGTCTGGTAGATATAGCCAAACAAAGTTCTGAAAGAGAACGTGCTGCTGATGAAGCAGAAAGAGATGTTTTAGATATGAAGATGGCTGAATATATGGAAGATCATATTGGTGAAGAATATGATGGTATAATTGATACAATAACTAATTTTGGATTGTTTGTTGAACTACCAAATCTAATAGAAGGTTTGGTACATGTTCAAACATTAAAAGGTGATTATTTCAATTATATTCCTGAACAATTAGCTATGATTGGTAAATCTACTAAAAAAACATATAGATTAGGGGATAAAGTAAGAGTTAAATGTGTTGCAGCTTCTAAAGAAGCTTCAATGATTGACTTTGAATTAGTAAAGGTTGATGAAGAAGATGGAAATAAAGAACAAGAAAGCTAATTTCGATTATTTTATTGAAGATACTATTGAATGTGGTATTGAATTAAAAGGAACTGAAATTAAGTCTTTAAGAAAAGGCTCTGGTGATTTAAAAGATACTTTTGCTATTATTAAAAATGGTGAAGTATACTTACTTAATATGTATATTGCTAAATATGAAGAAGGCAATCAGTTTAATCATCAAGAACGTAGAAGCAGAAAACTGCTCTTACATAAAAAAGAAATTAAAAAGCTTAATGAAAAAGTCTCTAGAGAAGGATATAGTTTGGTACCTTTAAAAGCTTATTTAGTTAACAATAAAGTTAAGATTTTATTAGGTGTTGGTAAAGGTAAAAAATTGTATGACAAGAGAGAATCGATAAAAGAAAGAGATTTAAAAAGAGAAACTCAAAGAATGAAATAAGGTGGTATTATGAAGAGATATTTTATTTTATTTTTCGTTTCTCTTTTTTGCTTAATTTCAACAGTTAGTGCTTTAACTAAAGCACCTGTTGATATTACAACAATGAGTATTAATGATTTGTCTAATGCTTTAGATAAAGGATATATAACTAGTGAACAATTAGTTAACCTTTATTTAGAAAGAATCGAAAAATATGATGAACAATTTAATTCGATAAATCAATTAAATCCAGATGCAATAAAACAAGCTAAAGAATTAGATAAAGAAAGAGCAAATGGAAAAATTAGAGGTAAATTGCATGGTATTCCTATTGTAGTTAAATGTAATATCGATGTTTTAGGAATACCAACAACAGCAGGAGCTAAGTCTTTAAAAGATAATTATCCAAAACAAAACTCTGATGTTGTTCAAAAACTTGTCGATGAAGGAGCGATTATCTTAGCTTCAACTAATATGAGTGAATTTGCTTTTTCAGCATCTCAATCATTAAGTTCATATGGATATGTTAGAAACGTTTTTAATAGAGATTATACTCCATATGGAAGTAGTGGTGGATCAGCAGTTGCTACTAAAGCCGCATTTGCAGCAGCGTCACTTGGTACAGATACTAATTCTTCAGTTAGATTACCAGCATCTGGAGCTGGACTAGTTGGAATAAGACCAACTTTGGGTAATATAAGTAGTGACGGTGTAATACCTTATGATATTGAAAGGGATACAGTTGGTGTTTTAACACGTAGTGTTTCAGATAATGCTTTGTTATTGGGAATTATTAATAATAAGGATACTAAGTATGATTTATCTAAGACATCACTTAAAGGTGTTAATATAGGAGTTGCTACTCAGTATACAAAAGGTAGTGGAAGATTAAGTGGAGTAATGGGTTCTACTGATTCTGATATTTATAATTTGATAGAAAAGAGTATAAAGGAACTTGAAGATGCTGGAGCCAATATTATTTATTTAGATAATTTTGTTAAATATTCAAATCTAGATATAGCTGATAGTACTATGTCTGGTAGTACAATGTGTGATGGATTTAACCGTTATATAAAAGGAACTACAGGAACCATTAGAAGTTTTCAACAATTAGTTAATTCTGGTGGACATATTTATGGTTTAGGTGGATATGTTAGTTCCTGTGGAAATTCGAGTCATTATAAATCATCAAGAGATTCTAAAAAATCTGTTTATAGAGAGTATGTTAATGAAGTTTTTGAAGAAAATAAGTTAGATGTTTTATTATACCCAACATTAAAAAATAAGGTATTTGCATATAATGGCTCTGGCAATATTAGTCCAGGTAGTACTTTAGGAAGTGTTATTGGATATCCATCTATTACAGTACCAATGGGATTTGTTGATGATTTCTCATATGGATTAGAATTATTAAGCTTAGCAAATGATGAACAAAAGTTATATAATGTGGCTTTAGAATATGAAAAAATTAATAATAATAAAGTGGCAACATCTCCATTAACTCCATCTTTATATGAGATACCTAAATCAGTTTCTAATTTGGTTAAATTATATAATGAAGAAAAAATAGATGATAAAGAATGGAGAGAGGATGTATTAGAATTCTTCAAGAACTACAATGACATAGATGATGTAGATAAGACAGCTAGTAAGTTAATTGAGGATCATGAAGTTTTAAAAATTAAGATAGAAAAAAAGAATTCTAGATTTAAAAGAATACTTATAATTTTTATTATAGTTACTTTATTATATGTATTTAGAAGATCAGTTATAAGAATAATTAGAAGAATAATTAAAATTATTAGAAGAATTAAAAAAAGAAGAATGTTAATTAATAAAAGAAAAAAGAAGACAAATAAAAGGACTGCCATTAGAAGAACAAATGCAAATGTAAGAAAAATTACAAATAGTAATAGTTATAAAAAGGGAACAAATAAAAAGAAGAATACTAAGAAAAAACCAGTCAAAAAGAAATCAACTAAGAAAAAATCAAATAATAAAAATAGAAAGAAAAGGTGATTAGATGAAAAGAAGAGCAATTGGTGTTAAAAAGCATAAAGTTAGTCGTAAGAATAAAATAATAATATCCGTATTATTGTTGTTAATGATTTCCTTAAGTGCTTTCATATTTCTAGAATATACTGGTAAATTGAATGTATTTAAGGATAAAGTAGAAGATGTAAAAGAAAAAGTGGTTGAACCAGTGAAGAAAAAAGAAGAAACTCAGCCAGAAGTAAAAAAACTTAAAATAATAGATGAATCTTCAAATTCGAGACCAATTGCTGTTATGATTAATAATCATCCAACAGCAAGGCTTTATCATAGTGGATTACAAGATGCATATATTATATATGAAATAATAGTTGAAGGTAATTTAACTAGATATATGGCTGTATATAAAGATGCTGATACAGGAAAGATTGGATCTGTTAGAAGTTCAAGACATTATTTCTTGGATTATGCCATGGAAAATGATGCTATATATGTTCACTGGGGATGGAGTCCAATGGCTCAAAGTGATATTAGAAGATATGGTATTAAAAATATAAATGGTATGGCATACGAAGGAACATATTTTTACAGAGATAAAAAAATAAATGCTAATATTGAACATAGAGGATTTACTAATATGGAAATGATTAATAAAGCGATTAGTAAATTGAAATATACTAGTACTTCTGATAAGAAAACATTACTTCATTATTCAATAGATGAAGTGGATTTAAGTAAACTAGAAGGAGCACAACCAGCTAATAACGTTAGTATTAGATATTCTAAGATTGTAACAAGTAGTTATAAATATGATAGTGAAGCCAAAGTTTATAAAAGATTTGTTAATAATGTTGAGCATAAAGATTTTGTTACAAAGAAACAATATACTTTCAAAAATATAATTACATATCAGGTGTCTAATCATACGTTAAGTGGAGACGTCAAAGGAAGACAAGACATTGACAATGTTGGAAGTGGCTCTGGTTATTATATAAGTAACGGATATGCTGTACCTATTAAATGGAGTAAGTCAAGTAGAAGAGCTCAAACAGTTTATACGTACTTAGATGGTAGAGAAATTGATGTGAATGATGGAAATACGTTTATCCAAATTCAGCCTAAAAATCAGAGTTTGTCTATAAATTAATTTAATAAATATATTGTACGAGGTTGTTTTTTATATAACTAAAATGTTATAATTGATAGCGTAAAGAGGAGGCAGATAGAATGTTATCTACTGTGTGGTCATTTTTTACAAAAGTAATAGATGTATGCATTGTATGGCTAATGATTTATTACGTATTAAAAAATGTTAAGAATAACGCTAAGATGATTTTGATTGTTAAAGGCGTAGTTATAATTTTATTATTTAAGTTATTAAGTGATTTATTGAATTTATATACGGTTGGAGTAGTTTTAGAGTATGTGTTCGAATGGGGACCATTAGCTATTATAGTATTGTTCCAACCGGAAATAAGAGGTTTCTTAGAATCAATTGGCCGAACTCAGTTGCTAGGACGACATAAAGTTCTAACTGTAGAAGAGAGAGAAAGAATTGTATTTGAAATAATGGATGCAATTGATTACTTACGTAAGAATAAAATCGGTGCATTAATAGTTATTGAAAGAGATGTTTCATTACAAGAATACATTGCACCAGCTACGAAAGTATATGCAAATGTAACCAGTCCATTATTAGGAACTATTTTCTTCCCAAATTCTCCATTACATGATGGTGGTGTAATAATTCAAGGAGATAGAATTACTTGTGCAGGAGCCGTATTCAAAACTAGTATGGATCCAAATCTTAATAAGAGACTTGGTACTAGACATAGAGCAGCTTTAGGAATCGCTGAAGAAAGTGATGCAGTTGCATTAGTAGTATCAGAAGAAACTGGTAAAATTAGTATTGCTGTTGATCATGAAATTCATTACAATTTAAGTTTAGATGAATTTAGAATGATGCTTGTTGATGAATTGAAACCAAAAGCAGAGATATTCTATGATGCTGATTCAATTGGAAGTGAAGGTGAATTAAATGACAAAGAAATCTAAGACAAAATCAAAAAATGCCTTCGCTAGAATATTTAAAGGAATATATAATGGATTTGATAAAATTATTATTACTCCAATTAGTACTTTGGTTTATAAGATTCAAAGAAGAATTGGTAAATTAAACAAACTTGATAAAATACTAAATAGACCTCATATCTTATTATATATATCATTGATACTTGCTGTATTGTTATTCTATATTGTTGATTCTCAAGCAACATCATTTATGAGTAAAGATGCAGAGTTCTTAACAAACATTCCTATTAAAGTACAATACAATAATAGTGCTTATGTTATAGAAGGAATACCTGAAACAGTTGATATGACATTAGTAGGTAAAAAATCTGAAATATATTTAGCAAAACAACTTGGTGATAATGAAGTTGTAGTTGATTTAACTGATTACGAAGCTAGTGATAGTCCAGTTAAAGTTAAAATAACTTATAATAAACCAGTTAAGAATGTTGAATATAAAATCGATCCTACTTATGTTACAGTAACTATTAAGGAAAAAGTTAGTGATAATAAAACAGTTACTTATGATTTGATGAATCAAGATGAATTAGATCCAAAACTAAGTGTTAAATCTGTTGAATTATCAAAATCAAATGTTAAAGTTAGAGGGGCTCAAGATACAATTGATAAGATTGCTACTATTAAAGCGTTAGTAGATTTGAGTGATGATAGTTTCAATAAAGCGGGAACATATACAATTGATAATTTAAAATTAGTTGCTTATGATGTTAAAGGTGATATTGTTGATAATGTCGAAGTAGTAGCTACTAATATAAATGCTAAGGTTGTATTATCTTCTTATTCTAAGAAAGTTCCAGCTCAAGTTAATATTGTTGGTAATTTAGTAAGTGGAAAAGCAATATCTTCTATTACTATTAATGGAATAGATGCTAATACATTTGAAACAACAATTTATGGCGATGAATCAGCATTAGAAGATATTAATAGTATTCCAGTATCAATCGATGTTGAAGGTCAAGGAAATAACGGTTCTAAGACATTAAATGTTACTTTCTCTAAACCAAATGGTGTTAGATATATTAGTGATGAGAGTATTAAGGTAGTTCTTAACTTCGGTGAAGCAAAACAAAAGACTATTAAAGTTAAAGGTATTAGAACATCTAATGTTCCTAATGGATTATCTGCAAACTTAGCGTCTGCTAATGATATGGAAGTAGAAGTTCAAGTTATTGGTGTTGAATCAGTTCTAAATGCTATCGACGAAAACGATCCTGGAATAACGGCTTATGTTGATTTAACAGCATATGATGTTGGTACTCATAACAATGTACCAGTTAAGGTTGAAGGAACAGATTCGCGTTTAACCTATATTGTTACTAAGACAGTTACAATAGTAATTTCAAAATCAAATTAAAAAAGTCAGAAACCTGACTTTTTTTATTTGTCTAATTTATTTGATTTGATTTTTAAATGTGTTATAATTGTTTCAAGGTGGTTTAAATGGGAAAAGAAACGAAAAAAAAGAATAAAAAGAGATATAAAGTTAATTATGTAACAGATGAAGAAAAAGAAATAAGAAGATTCGTAATAGTATTAATTGTAGTAATTTTAGCTGTTGGTGGCATCTACTTATTAACAAGAGCATTTGTTACAAAAGATTTATTTACTAAGAGTGGAGACGAAACTCAAGAAGTAACAGAAGGTCAAGTTAATTATGATGTTGCTATGATTGGTGATATGTTAAATAGACCTTACAAAAAGTATTATGTTGTAATATATGATACTACTAATGATGATTATTCTAGCGACATGTATTCATTAGTTTATAATTATAGTACTTTAAAGAAAGATAAACATCTATATACTGTTGATTTATCAAATGCTTTAAATAAAGATTATTATGATGCTAAGAATGTTAATAAAAAAGCAACTAGTTTAAAAGATTTAAAAGTAGGAGATATTACATTATTAGAAGTAACCGATGGTAAGATTACTAAATATATAGTTGATTACGATAAAATGCAATCTGAACTTGGAATTACTAAATAAAAAGCTTGATTTTATATCAAACTTTTTTTGTTTGTGATATTATATATTAGGTAAGCGGGTGATTTGATGGCAAACAAGAAAAAATCAAAGAAAACAAATGATAATAATATGAATGAAAGTAAAAAGCCAAATAATTCTAATAAAAAGAAGAATAATGTTTCTTCGAATAATAAATTGAATAAAAAGAATGATAAAGTAAAAGAATATAAAAAGAAGAAACTTAAAAAAGATAAAAGAAAAATTAGTATTGGAATGAAGTTTAATCTAGATATATTAGATATATTAATAATAGTTGTTTTAACTGCAATAGTGTCTTGTGTATTTACTGGTTTTATTTTAAATCACCAATATAAAAAGAATCATTCAATAGTGAATGGTGAAGTAGTAGATAAAAAAGTTTCAGAGTTTTTAAATACTTATGATGAAATAATTAATAATTATTATGAAGAAATAGATAAAGATGCCATGATGGATGCTGCTATTAGTGGTATGTTGAATTTTTTAGAAGATAATTATTCTATATATTTAAATAAGAATGAAACGGATACTTTATCTTCTACGTTAGATAGTTCGTATGAAGGCTTAGGAATTTTATCTATGGGAAATGTTGTACAAAATGTTTATAAAAAATCTCCAGCTGAAAGAGTGGGAATAAAAGTTGGTGATGAGATTGTTTCAGTTAACGGTAATAAAATTACGATGGATAATTTCCAGAACATAGGTAAATATATATCTAATAAAAAAGAAAATGAAATAATAGTAAAAAGAGATGGAAAGGAAATTACTTATAATATAAAGACTGATAAAATTGAAGTTCCATCAACTTCTACTGACATTATCACTTCTTCTGATAAGAAAAAACGTATTGGATATATTACTTTAAATGCTTTTTCATCTAGATCATACGATGAGTTTAAAGATGATTTAAAAGAGATGGAAAAGAAAGATATAAATTCACTTATTATAGATTTAAGAAATAATAATGGTGGATACTTATCTGTGGCTGAAGATATATCAAGTTTATTTATTGAAAAAGATAAAATCATATATACTTTAGAATCTAAAGGAAAGAAAACAGATTATAAGGATGAAACAAAAGAGAAAAGAGAATATAAAATAGTTGTTTTGGTTAATAGGGATACAGCATCAGCTGCTGAAATATTAACAGCAGCCTTACATGATTCTTATGGAGCTACTGTTGTTGGTAAAACAACATTCGGCAAAGGCAAAGTTCAAACTATTAAATATTTAAATGGTACTATGGTTAAGTATACAACCGCTAAATGGTATAGACCTAATGGCGAATGTATAGACGAGGTTGGTATTAAACCGGATTATGATATTGATCTAGAATATAGTAAAGATGAGGTTTTAGATAAGCAATTAGATAAGGCAATTGAGTTATTAAGTAAATAAAGACACATATGTGTCTTTATTATTTGTCATTTTAATCAATATAGTATATAATTGAAAACGGATGTGTGATTTATTTTATGAAAAAGTTAAAGAGAGGAGAGAGGCTGAAGATATATTGTTATAAACACGATGGAACTTTAGAACATACTTCTGATGAAGCTATAGTAATCGAGGATAGAGATGATTGTTTAATCGTTGGTAATGGAAGGACGAAACTAACTGAAAAAGATGGACATAGTCACATGACTAATGAACCCGCTGTATTGTTCTTTTATAAAGATCATTGGTTTAATATAATAGGACAACTTAAGAAGTTTGGTTTATTCTATTATTGTAATATTGCAACTCCATATATAATAGATGGAAATATAATTAAGTATATTGATTATGATTTAGACTTACGTGTATTTCCAGATGGAGGATTCAGAGTATTAGATCGAAACGAATACAATTATCATCGTAAGATTATGAAGTATCCTGAGGTTATTGATAATATATGCAAATCTGAATTATCATTTTTAATTGATAAGAAGAGGGAAAACAGCGGACCTTTCCAAGAAGGTATAGTAGATAAGTACTATAAAATGTTTGAAGAAATCAAAAAAATTTAATTTTTTTGATTTTTTTATTGATTTTACATTTTTGTTGTTTTATACTTGAAAATATGTTTCGAAAATTAGTGTAAACATCAACTGCTAAATCAAGATTTTATGCTATTTAGTCAAGTAAAACAACTTTTTTGTAAAAATGTCAAAAAGATGTTGACAAAATCGTGAAGGATTGATATATTGGTAGTGCGATTCAAAAAATGGAACGCAAAATGATCTTTGAAAACTAAGTAAAAAAGTCAAATTGAGTAGCTTTGTGATCAAAATTCAAATTATAGAATTTATATAAAAAATTCTTTTTTAATGAGAGTTTGATCCTGGCTCAGGATGAACGCTGGCGGCATGCCTA
>JAEEGL010868152.1_pt1 | contig 11294 bp, 15 predicted proteins | sample 9134231 | NCBI WGS metagenome assembly JAEEGL01 (sample SAMN16246548, study PRJNA631951) | gut metagenome | biome: gut microbiome; feature: rumen; material: fiber-attached | host: Bos | place: Iran: Karaj | collected 2018-10
CCATTAATACAACGCGTCTTGCTGTTTTCTTTTTTATGGCAAATCTCGCACTCCATAGGAATATCCGATTCCAGATATTCGAGGGGAGCCTTGCAGATCAAGCATTCATCCTTCACTAATCACACCTCCAAATTCCGATTTGTTAATATGATTATACCTTATTTAACCTCGTTAAACAACAAGAAAACCTCTTTTGACATGGCAGACAAATGAGGTTTCTTTGTTTGCGGAGCTTACCGGATTCAGAACCCCGGCTTCGCAGCGGCAGAAATCATAAGCGGCTTTAATGAGCGAAGCTTTGGGAGAATTTGCCCGTTGGGCAAATTCTCTCGGCTCTGAATCACTTTCGGTTTATGGAGCTTACCGGATTCAGAACCCCGACTTCGCAGCGGCAGAAATCATAAGCGGCTTTAATGAGCGAAGCTTTGGGAGAATTTGCCCGTTGGGCAAATTCTCTCGGTTCTGAATCACTTTCAGTTATACCAAACGAAAAACCACCGATAAACGGTGGTTTTTCGTTTGGTGGAGCTTACCGGATTCGAACCGGTGATCTCTACACTGCCAGTGTAGCGCGATAGCCAACTTCGCTAAAGCCCCAAGCGCTTTTCAAACTGCTTTGCTATTATACTTCACGAAAACGCTTTTGTAAAGCCCTAAACAAAGTATATTTTCACAAAAGTGATTTTGAACACAAGATATGCCCTTGTGAAAAATCAGTTCTTCTATTTTTGAAAAAAAGGTTGAAATCCCATCGCAAATGATATAGAATATAGATACCAATTTCAAGGAGGCATTATATGGTTAAAAAATTCTTTGCCGAGTTTATCGGCACACTGTTCCTTGTGTTCTTCGCATGCGGTATCGCGAGCGTTGCGTGCGTCGGCGCCGAAGGCGCTCTGCTTAACGCAATAATCGCCGCCGGCTTCGGTCTTGCTTTGATCGTCTGCATCTATACCATCGGCTACCGCTCCGGCTCCCACGTAAATCCCGCCGTATCCATCGCAATGCTGATCGACGGCCGCATCTCCTTCACTGAGTTCCTGTTCTACTGCTGTGCTCAGTTCCTCGGCGCCATCGCCGGCGCTGCCCTGCTCGCTCTCTGCGCAGGTCCTCAGTGCAGCCTTGCCACCAACGGCCTTCAGACTCTGCCCGAAGCGCTCGGCGGCGGTCAGGTATCCATCGGCATCGCGATCCTCGTTGAGGTCATCCTCACCTGCGGCTTCGTTTACACCGTAATGGCCACCACCTCCAAGCCCGATTTCCACGGCGCCGGCATCGTTAACGGCTTTGCTCTTGCGATGGTCCATATCCTCGGCGTTTCCTTCACCGGCACCTCCGTCAACCCCGCCAGGACCTTCGGTCCCGCTCTGATCAAGGCCTTCCAGGGTGAAAACGGGCCCATCGAAGTCTGCTGGATCTTCATCGTTGCTCCTCTTGCGGGCGGCGTGCTTGCGGCTATTCTTTACAGGCTGATCAACAGGGAAAAGAAAGCTTAATACAAAAATAATCGTTAAGGGGGCTTTGCCCCCTTTTTATTTGCTCCCATATGTGGTATAATATCTTATAACAGTTCCATGAAAGGACACTTTCAGTTGAAAAAGCGCTATCGCAGGAAAAGATACAGCCGCCGCCGCAGGTCCCTGAACGCAAGCAATTGGGGGCCCCTTATAAAGTTGCTGCTCTGTGTTGTCGGAGGATTGGCCGCGCTGGCATTTCTCGCGCTTGCGACAATGCTTGTGCTGGAAACGGTGTTCCACGTCGATACTCCGCTTCCGCCCGACGGCCTTGTTGCCAAGGTATCCAAGCTCTTTACAAAAGAGGATATCCTCGTTGTCACGCCGACTCCTTACGTTTCACCCGTGCCAACTCCCACACCGCATCCCATGACCTCTTATTCGCCCGAGGAGAACGAGAAGGAAGTCGTGATACCTCCCGAGCTGCAGTATTATTGGTTCGGCGATCCCTGCTTCGTGCATGACAAGATGTTCTTCTCGGCAGGCAAGATAGTTGGCGACAACGTGCGTATGTGCGGTCTGCTCGAATACGACACCGCAACGGGCTCTGTCACCGAGCTGCCGATCAAGCCGCGCAACGCTCATTTCATTTATCCCGTGATCAACGACGAATGGCTCGTTTATCTCGACGCCGATCTCAAGGGCGGCGGCGATATCTGCGCCTACCGCTTCGGCAGATTTGACGTGGATCCCATCGTGATAAAAAAAGTGTACGTCGGCCAGCCCGTTATAAGGCTCGATGGGCACTATATCTCATGGATCGAGCGCACCGGCACGAATCGCGACAAGCTTTTCGTGTGCGATCTTGAAACTCAGGAAACCACGGTCGTGGCCATGTTCACGTCCTCGTCCTATGGCACGAGCGCGCCTTATATGCACGGCGGCACGCTTATCTGGGCGTCCGACGGTACCGAGCGGTTCGAGGACGGCAGGATGGCGAGCACCATGAAGCGTATCGATCTTGTCAGCTCCGGAATTAAGGATCAGGCGGTCGATACGTACGTGCACGATCCCGAATTCAACGGAAGCTATTACGTTTGGATCGATGCGCATTACAGCGAAAAATCCACGCTGTATTACGCGCCCGCTTCCGAAGCCGAAAAACTCGATTCTCACGCCATCGCGCAGGGCGTAGTGGATTTCATACTGGATGAGGATTTCGTCGCGTACAGCATCGACGAGGCGATCTACGTTTACATGTTCAAGTCAGGCGAAAGCTTCCGCATCACGCCCGAAAGGGAGCTTGCACAGCTCCTTGGCGCGGGCGAAGGCCGCGTGATCTGGATGGACGTCACCACAAGGGAAAGGGACGTGCTGAAATACGCGCTAATCCCCAAGGAAAGTACGGCGGAATAATAAAATGCCCAAGGAAAAAACAAAATTCGTTTGCGGGGAATGCGGATATGAGACCGCCAAATGGTTCGGCCGCTGCCCCTCGTGCAACAGCTGGAACACGCTCGTCGAAATGACGGTCAAGGAAGCCCCCAAGCGCTCGGCAATGAGCGCGGGGCACGGCGCTGTGAAGCTTGCCTCGGTGGAGGGGAGCGACGCCGAGCGCACCGGGACCGGAATAGGCGAGCTTGACCGCGTTTTGGGCGGCGGCATCGTCGCGGGGTCGGTGATACTCATCGGCGGCGATCCCGGCATAGGCAAGAGCACGCTTTTGATGCAGGCGGCGAGCAATCTTTTGAAAAGCGCCGCTGTGCTTTACGTTTCGGGCGAGGAATCCAAGGCGCAGCTCAAACTGAGAGCGGCGCGCTGCGGCGTTTCGGGCGAACTGCTCGTAATGACCGAAACGAGCATTTCCGCGATCGAAAACGAGGTCGAAAGGGTCAAGCCCGCGTTCCTCATAATCGACAGCATACAGACGATGGTCTGCACGGAGATCGCATCCGCCGCGGGCAGCATCACGCAGATACGCGAAGTGACTGCCGCGCTCACACGCATCGCAAAGGTCAACGGCTGCGCAGTGTTCATAGTAGGCCACGTTACAAAGGAAGGCGCGATAGCGGGCCCCAGGCTGCTCGAGCACATGGTCGATACCGTGCTCTATTTCGAGGGCGACAGGCATGATGCGTTCAGGCTTCTGCGCGCGGTCAAGAATCGCTTCGGCTCCACAAACGAGATAGGCATATTCGAGATGCGCGGCGACGGCATGGCCGAGGTGTCCGATCCATCCGAGATGTTCCTTTCCGGCAATAACGACACGGGCTGCGCCGTCACCTGCGTAATGGAGGGCAACCGCCCCATACTGGTCGAGATACAGTCGCTACTGGCCTCAACGGTATATGCCAATCCGCGCCGTATGGCGGCGGGCATGGACGGCAACCGCTTGATGCTCCTGCTCGCAGTGCTCGAACGCCGCGCGGGCATAAGGACGGGGGAGAGGGACGTTTATACCAACGTCGTTGGCGGCATACGCGTTGACGACCGCGGGGCTGACCTTGCGGTGGTGCTTGCCGTCACGGGCTCCGTATTCGATAAGCGCCTGCCCGAGAGGACGGCGGTGATTGGCGAAGTGAGCCTGACGGGCGAGATACGCCCCGTTGACAGGATGCTCAACCGTGTGAACGAGTGCGTAAGACGCGGCTATACGCGCGTGATCGCGCCGTATTTTTCGGGCATAAAGACCGTCGAAGGCGCTGAGATCGTCACCGTGCGCAGCGTAAGAGACGCGCTTGAAACGCTCGTTTGACTTTAAATCAGGCTTTCCGGCGCGATCTTCCATTCGTCCCCGTAAAGGCGCACTTCAAGCCTTACGACCTGCGTTTTGAGCGAAGGAAGCAGTATGAGCCGCAGCGTGAGCTCGCGCCCGGCTTCGGACCCAAGCTCGCGTCTTGACAGAAGCTCATAATCCAGCATTTCGAAATCACCGTATTTTGCGGTGATTTTCTTAATCATCATGCGCCTTGCAAGCTCCGCGTTCGTCTCTTCCGGAAGACCCGAGGCTGTCAAAAGCTTTTCCGCGTATATTTCCGGCAGCGCCGTTTTGATAAGCCCGGCGCCACCTCCGTTTATGAAATCGACGAATGCGTTCACGGGAGCAAGATCGTCAGCGTTTGCGATCGAAGCCGGAGCCGCGTCGGGAGCCGCCGATGGCTGCGCTTCCGCAGCCGGCCCCTTGATCTCGAGCCCCTTGACGAGCAGCCATCCAAGCCCCGCGCCGACTGTAAGCACGAGGGCGAATGAAACGAGCGACAGCATAAGGAACACCTTGTAAAAGGTCGGCTCGCTCCCGCTTTTCAGCTTTCTCCCGCATTCGGCGCAGTAGACCGCGCGGCGCACGTTACTATTTCCGCAGTATTTACATAGCATGCTTTCCTCTTTCCCGGCTGACGCCGTCAGAATTATCACAGCTATTATTTCCCGAAACGGCGCATATCATTTACAGACAAACTGTTAAAGGGGAATTTGAAATGGCATTGACGACGTTTTCGGAAATGAAGCGCAAGGAAATAATCAATATTTGCGACGGAGCCAGGCTTGGCTGCGTGTGCGATCTGGAGCTTGACGACTGCACGGGCGTCATAAGCTCGCTGATCGTTCCCGGGCCCGCAAAATTCATGGGCCTGCTGAGAGGTCCCGACGAGATCGTGATACCCTACTGCAAGATCCAGAAGATAGGCGACGACGTTATAATCGTTCAGGCGGAGGGCGTGTGAAACATAACGAATATAACGAAATTTCAAAATAGATATAGCGCTTTTTGAAAAAGTGTGATACAATATCTTGAAGACCCACGAAAGGATCGCGCGGGGGCATGTTCCTGTGCGGGTAAGTGATTTATGAAATGCAGATATTGTCAGTGCACCGAAAGCCGTGTTGTTGACTCAAGACCCACCGAAGACGGCGCCGCCATTCGCCGCCGCCGCGAATGCACCAATTGCGGCAGGCGCTTCACCACCTATGAAAAGGTGGAGGAGATGCCCATCATTGTCGTCAAGCGCGACGGCACGAGGGAAAATTTCGACTCAAGCAAGATACTGCGCGGCGTGCGCAAATCCTGCGAAAAGCGGCCCGTTTCCGCCGCGGCAATGGACGCGCTGGTTGAGGACGTCGAGCGCGAGATAAACAACTCCCTCGAGCAGGAGGTCACCACCATCAAGATCGGCGAGCTCGTGATGAACCGTCTGAAGGATCTCGACGAGGTCGCTTACGTAAGGTTTGCCTCCGTATACCGCTCTTTCAAGGATATCAACACATTTATGGAGGAGCTCAAGCTCCTGCTCGGCGATAAGGATGTCAAATAACGCAAAGCTTTTGCTCAAAAACGCCGTGCGCGACGACTGCTATATCGAGAAGCACGGCGTGGGAATAATCGTGTCCGAGAGGTTCCTTCGGGAACCCTCGCTTTCTCACGGCTTCACAACGCGCATAGGCGGCGTGTCGGAGCCTCCGTTTGATTCGCTGAATCTCGGCACGAGCCGCGACGAGCCATGGGCAAATATTATGGCCAATTATCACTGCCTGGCCGACGCTTACGGGCTCGATTTTTCGGAGCTTGCCCTCGTTCGGCACGAGCATGGCGACAATATCCTGAAGCTGACCGGCAAGGACGGCGGGCGCGGCGTCGCAAGGGAACCCTTCGATTTCTGCGACGGATTTGTGACGAACGATCCTGACGTGACGCTTATGACCTGCCATGCCGACTGCAGCGCGTTCTTCGTTTATGACCGCGTTACTCGCTCAATAGGGCTCGCTCACGCGGGCTGGAAGGGCATGTTCAAGCGCATCGGTCAGAAGATAGTGCAAAGGCTTCAAATCGAATACGGCGCGGAGCCCCAAAACATGATCGCCGCCGTCGGGCCGTGCATCTGTGAAAAATGCTTTGAGGTGGAGACCGAGCTTGCCGAAAGCTTTGCAAAGGAATTCGACTGCCCGGATATCTATACTGCAGGCGTCGGTGAAAAGAGCGATAAGGGCTACGTTGCCCTTCGCGCCGCCGCGATCATTCAGCTCATGGACGCCGGCGTGCCGTTTGAGAGCATTTCGATCATGGATCACTGCACGCTCGAGGAAAGCGGGCTGTTCTATTCCTACCGCCGTGACGGAAAGCAAACGGGCTCAATGGCGGCCTTCCTGCGGCTGGGATGAACGAATAAATAACGATCGCCCTGCGAATGATATCGAAAGAATCATTTGCGGGGTTTTTTTTATGCGCATAAGCACAATGCTTGAACTTATGCTGACGGTTCTTATCATAGGAGGCGCAGCTGACAAAGCTTTAAAGGAAGCCGGTACGGACAGGCGAACGGGCCTTTTCTTCGTGCTCTGTATGAACGCGCTTAGCGCTTTTTCAGTGGGAGTATCTGATGGGATCGAGGTCTCGCCCGCGTGTCTCCTTGCGGCCGCATGGCTTTTCGGGGCGGCGTTCAAAAGGGGAAAAACCACAGGATCGTTTCTCGTGATACCCGCTTCGATAGCTTCCGCGCTGCTGATAGGCTCAATGCTTCCGGAAGGCGAGGCCGCGGCATACCTTATAGGCGCTGCAAGCCTTCCAACGGCGGCTCTGCTGGGCCTGAAGGCGGGATTGGGCGCCGCCGGCGCGGTTCCGATATTGACAGCGATACTGATCTATGCGGAAAAAGGACGTGCTGCGGGCTTTGCCGAGCTGCTGTTGAAAGAAGAAACGCTCTGTGCTCAGCTTGCCGGCATTTTTTGTGCGTGTGCGGGATATCTCATTCGCAGAAGCATATCGTCGTACGCTCGTGCGAAAAGTTTAGCACGCTCGTCCGACAGCACTTACCGATAATCGACAGCATATAAAACCCCATCATTTCATAATGATTTATCGGGTCGGATCGGCCTACGGTCGCACCCGAAAGGATCATTGCTCATTGATGAATACTTACAACGACAGGATCGGGGCGGTGCTCGCGCTGCTTCCGCGGGGGATATCCGCCGCGATCGGATCACGCATGGCGGACGTGCCGATAGAGGAGATAAGGCTCCGCACGGCAAGGCCGCCGCAGGTGATCACGGCCGGGGACGAAGCGATCGTTCCCGGAGCCGTGTTTTCGGCGCAGGATGCGCACGAATTGCTTGAAAAGCTTTGCAGGCATTCCGTCTACTCGATGGAGGATGAGCTCAAGCAGGGCTTTTTGACGCTCGACGGCGGCACAAGAGTGGGCGTCTGCGGCAGGCCGGTGATCGAGGACGGCCGGATAATACGGCTGACAAAGGTCACGAGCTTCAATATCCGCATAACGCGCGAGGTGACGGGCTGTGCCGAAAGCATACTGCCCTACATGACGTATCAAGGCAGACCGGTTTCAACGCTTATCGCCGCGCCCCCCGCAGGAGGCAAGACCACACTGCTTCGTGATATCGCGCGATGCGTATCCGATGGGATAGGCGTGCTTCCGTGCAGGACGGCGATCGCCGACGAGCGCGGCGAGCTTGCCGGCTGCGTGGACGGAGCGCCCTCCTTCGACGTTGGCGCGCGGACCGACGTGATGGAGCTTGCGCCCAAGGCGGAGGCGATGCGGATGCTCATCAGAAGCATGAGCCCCGAAGTGATCGTTACAGACGAGCTGGGCGGGGAGGACGACGCGCAGGCGGCGGCCGAAGCCGCCGGCTGCGGAACGGTCGTGATAGCTTCCGTGCACGCCTCGTCCGGGGACGAGCTTCAAAGCAGATCGTCGCTGAAAAAGCTTATCGCGTCGGGCGTTTTCAAACGCGTGCTGTTGGTGAAAAGGAGCGGGAGCCTGCTCAGGATACTCCCGCTTGGATCATGAGCGCGGCAAGGCTTTTGGCCTCGGGCGCGGTGTTCGCGGCATGCGTGACGGCAGGCGCTGTAAGGGCGTCGCGCATGGAGCTTCGCATAAAAAATACCCGTGCGCTGAGCGCCGATATCGCAAGGCTTAAAGGATTCGTCTGTTCCGAAAGGATACCCTTGGACGAGGCGGCCGAAAGGCTGCGTGCGTCGGGCGGGCTCAAGCCGCTTTGGGAGGGCGTCTGCGGCTTTATGCGGCGCGGCTGTGATCTTGCACGAGCATATTCCGAAGCCGTGAAGCCCGAGCTTGTGCCCGAGGCGACGGCGGTGCTTGACGAGCTTTTTTCCGCACTCGGCAAGGGCGACTCCGCCGCCGAGCTCGAAAGACTGGGGTCCGCCTGCTTAAGGCTCGAAAGGGTATGTGCCGAGGCCTCCGCCGAAGGCGGCAAAAGCGGCAGGCTGATTCAAAAGCTCTCGCTGCTTTTGGGAATTGCGGCCGCGCTTCTGATACTTTGACAGAGGAGATCGGGATGGGATTGGAGATCGTTTTCAGGATCGCCGGCATAGGCATGCTTGTTGCGGCGGCTTGCCAGCTCTTGAAGCAGTCCGGGCGAGACGATATCGCCATGATCACCGCGGTCGCGGGGCTGGCAGTGGTGCTGATGATGGTGATAGGACTTATAGGAAACCTCTTTGACAGCATCAGGAGCGTTTTCGAGCTTTACTGAGTATGGACGTATACAAGATCGCGGGATTTGCGGTAATAATCGCTCTGCTGTCGCTCACGGTCAGGAGCATAAGGCCCGAAATGGGCATGCAGACAGGGCTTGCGGGAGGGCTGATAATACTGGGCTTCGCCGTGTCGGAGTTCAGCGGCGCCGCTGAGCTTTTGCGCGGATTTGCCGAAAAAACGGGTATCGAGAGCGGCATTGTGGGAGTAATGGTCAAGATCCTCGGGACAGCGTACGTCACCGAAGCCGCAAGCGGGATTTGCCGTGACGCCGGCGAAAATGCGCTTGCGGTCAAGACGGAGATCTGCGGCAGGCTGATGCTCATGTCGGCGGCCCTGCCTTGGCTGCTGAGCCTTGCATCAAGCCTTCTGCGGCTCGTTGAGGAAGGCTTTTGATGCGCCGCCTGCTTGCGGTCATATCAATCGTATTGACTTTTGTGCTGCCGGCCTTCGCGTTTGCCCTTGAAGCGGAGGAAACGCCCGAGCCCGTGAGCCGCGGGGAGCTTTCCGAAGAGGTTGAGCGCCAGCTGAGCGAGCTCGACTTAAGCGCACTTGACGAATACGCGGATATGCTCGGAGAGATATCGGACGCCGATTCCGTTCCGGAGCTGGTAGCGTTTTATGCAGAGGGCGGAGGAAGCGGCGAAAGCGTTTTGTGGGATGCGGCAAAGGCGCTGTTCTCCAAGGAACTCAAGGCGTCGCTTGGGGCAATGACTGCGCTTGTAGGCGCGGCCGTGCTGACCTCGCTTTCGGGCATGATAGGCGGCGAGGGACTTAAACCCGTGCTTTCGCTCATACTCTGCGGCGCTGCGGCGGCGATAACGGCGGGGATATTCGCCTCGCTGCTTGCGGAAGCCGGAAGCGCGATAGCCAAAACGGGCGAGCTCACGGAAAAGGCCGCGCCTATACTCAGCACGCTGCTGGTGTCCCTCGGAGCGCCATCCACGGCGGGGCTGTTCCGCCCGATGCTCGTGTTCCTTTCGGGAACGGTAATGAAGGTGATCGAAAGCGTGATACTGCCGCTCGTTTCGTTGGGCGGAGTGCTTTGCGTGGCGGACGCTTTAACGGGCGGAAGCAGGCTTTCAGAGCTTTCCGGCCTGATAAAACGTCTTGCAAAATGGCTCCTGGGTCTGCTTTCGGCATTTTATTTCGGCATGACGGCCGTCAGGGGGCTGACGCTCTCCATGTACGACGGAGTCACCCTGCGCACTGCGAAATACGCGATAGACAGGCTCGTTCCGGTCGTCGGAGGGATGGTGAGCGGCACGGTGGACAGCGTGATGGGCTGTGCGCTGCTCATAAAAAACGGGATCGGCTGCGTGACGGTGATAATACTCGTTGCTTTGACGCTGCGGCCGCTCGCGGTGCTTCTTGCGGGCAGCTTCATATTCAGAGCGGCGTCGGCGCTTTCGCAGCCCGCGGCGGATCAAAGGGTGATAAAGCTGTTTTCGGGAGCCGCCGATATGGCCTCACTGCTGTTCGCCTGCGCGGCGGCCTCGTGCTGTATGCTGTTGCTTACGCTGCTCGTGTTCATCGCTTCGGGCGGGATCACGGCGGGATTATGGTGAAATGGTCAAGACACTTGTTGTTAGGATCGCCGCGGCCGCGGTGATAGCGGCTTCGGCGGAAGCGATGCTTCCCACCGGGAAAACGGCCGAGAGCGCCAAGAAAGCCTTTGCGGTGATCGAAACCGTGCTCTGCGCCGAGGCCGTGCTTGAACTTATAAGGTGCATTTTGTGAGGTGATATCATGAAAATACCGCTGCCCGCATCCTTTGTCGAAAGGCTGAGGGACGATAAAAGGCTTGAAATACTTGTCTGCTCTTCGCTCATATTGACGGCGGTTATCATATTCCTGCTTACGGGCGGCATATCCTGCGATAGCATGAAGTCCATCGAAGCGCGCAGCGCGCAGGAGCAGACCGCCGACAGCCTCGGGCTCGAGGCAAGGCTCGAGGAGATACTGTCGAGCATCGAAGGCGCAGGCAGCGTGAGAGTGATGACGTCGGCAAGCGGGGGCGATATCACGGGAGTGATAATCGTGGCCCGGGGAGCGAAGGATCCGGGCGTCCGCACAAGGCTCAGCATCGCCGTGACGACCCTGCTCGGCATAGGCCCGGATCGCGTAAGCGTGTTTTTAATGGATCAATAAACGGAGGTATCGTATGGAAATCAGAAAAAACAAGAGGTTCTTCATAGTGCTTGCGGTCGCCGCCGTGCTTCTGATAGGCGCCGTGTGGCTGAACATCAGGTTCAATTCCGACTCTGCGGAGGCCAAAGCGAACGAGCAGGCTCAGGACGGCGGATCGCAGGAGACCATGGTGAACGTGTTTGAC
>JAEEGL011473985.1_pt1 | contig 11294 bp, 7 predicted proteins | sample 9134231 | NCBI WGS metagenome assembly JAEEGL01 (sample SAMN16246548, study PRJNA631951) | gut metagenome | biome: gut microbiome; feature: rumen; material: fiber-attached | host: Bos | place: Iran: Karaj | collected 2018-10
TATATACTCTTATAGTATATGTAATGACATCACCTTTTTTAACTGTTAATGCAGAGTTATTTAATGTATATTTTGCATTGTTTTGTCCTAATTTTAATGGACTAACATCAACTACTGGTTCTCTAGATGGTGTAACTGCTTTACCATTAATTTCATTTACGAATTTCTTTAATGCTAAATCAAATACTCCACCACGAATGATAACTTTTTCAAAATCATCATCATCTTCTAAACCTTTGTAGTCATAATTTTTATCTGTTAAATCTGATTTGTTATTTCTATCGCCTGTATATGTTTCTGTATCTATTGTTGAAATATCAATTGATGCTGGATTTGAATCTGCATCATTAATATTATCTAAAGTAATTTCTGCTAAGTTTGTTAATACTTTTCCAGCTGGTAGATCTCCTGTTATAGTACATTCGATTTTAACTACTGAACTTGTAATTGTATTAGTACTTGTATTAAATGCTGGAATGTTAATTCCTGCTAAATAATTTGTTGTAACAACTCTGCCATTACTTGAAGCTGTCCATTTATATTGTGTATTAATTGAACTGTTTTCTGTTAAAGATAAGCCTTCTGGTAAGTAATCTGTAATTTGAGAAGCTGTACCATCAACTTGACCTTCATTATATACTCTTATTTCGAATACAACTTTATCACCTTTTGAAACTTGGATTGGTGATTTTTCTGCATAATAATGTGCATCATTTTCTCCACTAATTAATGGTGTTGCATCTACTTTAGGAGAATTATTTGTATTATTAGAACGTCTTACTTCTACATCATTTACTTTAGTAATATATTTTTTAAGTGCTAAGTCAGGACGTTTTGCTTCTAATATAACATTTTCATGATCATTATCATCTTGTTTTGTATTATCTGTACGTTTTTCGCAATCTGGATAGTTAAGTGGATCTACAGTATTTGGAATTGAATCTCTATCATCGATAGGATTTCCAGCTTCATCTGTATTGCTACTTACTTCTGCTACGTTTTTATAAATTGATGTTGTAGTATCTGCAACAACAACACATGTTATTTCAACATCCATATATGCTAAGTTTGTGCCATTAAATGCAGCTATTGGACCAGATACTCTTCCTTTTGCTAATGCATTTGTTGTTATTTTTCCATATCTATCACTTGCAACATAAACTCCAATATCTCCAATATTAGAAATTCCTGATAAATCTGCTGTTGTCATTCCACTTGCAATTGCCTTATCAACGGCTCCATCAATTGTAGATAATTTTCCCATATGATCCATTGTTGTATTATCAATTGACCATATATCATTATGTTTATAATTTACTAAAACACCTAAGCCATTTGGTATATAATCAGTAATTTCTGAAGGATATCCTGCAATGTTTCCTTCATTATATACTCTAATTTTATATTTAATGATATCACCTTTTGAAACTGTTGGTGATGTAGTTGCTTTATTATAATTTGCATCTGTTTTTCTATCTGTTGTTCTTGTTAATGGAGTAACATCAACAACTGGTTCTCTTGATGGTGATGCATCAACTCCATTTATTTTTGTTATAAATTTTTGTAATGCTAAATCTATTTTTTCATTAACTAAATCTATTCCAACATTCATATTAACTGGAGTATTATCTCTAGTAATAACTACTACATTTTGATATGTAGAATCTGTTGGATTAAATAAATTAGCTTTTGTTTCAGTTGCTGAATAAGCTAAATTTAAGTTTACTCTTGAAACTGAACTATTTAAAGGTAAATATATGTAATAATTCTTATCAAATATTTGATTTACGTTTTTGTTTGTATAAGAAGATTCGCCTTCTATTTTAATTTGATAATTTTGTCTTGCAATTTCATTTGTTCCATCTGTTAATCTTAAAGTATATTGTGTGCTATCAGCTGTACCAGATTTAACTCTAAATGGACCTACTTTGTGCATTCCATCTTCTACAGTTACAGATAAATCTGTACTTGCAACTTGAATTTCTGGATATGTTGTTCCATTATAACCAAAGTTTAAGTTACTTTGTGCACTATTAATTAACCATGTATATAATTTTGTAATTAATGTTCTACGATCATCTGGAAGTTGTTGTTCATCAACTGGTCCTGACATAGTTACACCTGTAACAAATATTGGCCACATTTGTTTATAGAAATGCTCTGTTGTATTTCCACCAGCTGTTCTATTATCGTTTGTGAAATACCACATTGCCCATTGCATAATAACATCAAAATCATCATCTGTAATTTTAGATTTTACTAAATCTAAAGTTGTTGGTGGTACAATTGATGTATCTGCTATATCATCTGCAAATGCTGTAGCAATTATAGTATCTTTAAAGTTTGCATCAACATGACGTAAATAAGCATTTTTAATTAACCAGCATAATGCATTATAGTTAGATTCACCGATTTTATTCTTTAATGTATTAACATCTGCATTACTTGTATTAAAAATACTTCCTTTATTTGTATATGTCATTACTGCATCAGATGGGAATTGTAATTCTGCATCTAAACAATAAATTGTATCCTCAAAATTAATTGGGGCGCCATCTTGAATAATCTTATGAATAATTACTGAAGAAGAACTATTAGCAGTACCACCCATTCTATATCTATAAGAAGTAGTATCATAATCTGCTCTATAGCTTTGTGGTAATGTACCAGTCTCTTCATCCTCTCCTTCACGAAGATCACTAGTCTTCAATGAAATAGTTTGTGTAGTTGGAGTAATTGATTCAATAGCTAATGCCACATTAGTCATATATGGAACTAATAATGCAACCAATACTACAACAGCAAGAATTCTTTTAATACTTGACTTTAACATATATTCCTCCTGAATTTTTTATTTATATCATCTTTTGAATTTTATATAAGAAATCTCCGCTTTACCTACGCATAGACCTATATATTGTATTTTATTATATACTTTTTATTTTAGTCAATATGGTAAAACGAGTTAAGCCGTAAGATAACAGCTACATACTTTGATATTGTATATTTACAACATACTATGTCAATTATATTACATTTTTGTATCTTTTTCAAGTGTTTACATAAACTTTTTTTAATTTTTTATTGATTTTTTGCGATTTTTATAAAAAAACAAAAAAATGGAAAGCTTTGCTTTCCATTTTTCAATAAATTAAAATTTTCTTTTACGTGCTGCTTCTGATTTTTTCTTTCTTTTTACGCTTGGTTTTTCATAGTGTTCTCTTTTACGTACTTCTTGTAATACGCCATTTCTAGCGCATTGTCTTTTAAATCTTTTTAATGCATCTTCTATATTTCCATTATTAACTTTAATTTCTGACATATTCTTTTCCACCTCCCTCAAGCTGTAATTTGTGTTTAAGTGTACTTAAATCTTTCAACTGTAACCTATTATACATTACTTTTAAGCCATTTGTCAATATTAATATCAAATTTTAAATAAAATTAATTCTACTAATTATATTTGAAAATAAGCCGACAAAATAGAATATACATATAAATATGCATACTGCGATAAACAATAAAATTAAGTATGGAATATAATTAGTAGAATAATGAATAAATTATGATCCACAAATATATTATGAAATTATTTGATTTTAATTACTAATTTTAGTCATCTTTAAATTGCCGACAGGCGCTATTTTAACTCTTTTAAAATAAAAGTCAATACCATTTTAATAAATATTTTCATAATTTACATAAAATTTGTATTATTTGCCGTTTTTCAGCCCGATACGGGCTAACTTTTTATCCTATACTATAAAATCTTATATTCTTATATAATTCTCTTAATTCTTTTGCATTTACCATATCTTCAATATTTACATTATATAATGATGATAATCTAATTAATAATTTAACAGTTAAATCATAATCACCATTTTCATAATGAGAATAATCTCTTTGAGAAATACCTATATAACTTCCTACGAACTCTTGTGAATAATGATGTTCTAATCTAAATTTTTTTATTAATGCACCAATAATTGCTCTACTATCTAACACAAAATCTACCCTCTTCTATTTTATAAATAAATCATATATCTTATCTTTTTCTCTGTAAATATAAAAACATAAAATAATAATTATTTGTAAATAAAAATTAAGAAAGCCTTTTAAATTACTTTAAAAGACTTCCTTAATAAAAATATGTGAACTTTACTAATATACGATTTGTTTAAATAGCGAATTATTCGCCTTGTTCTTCATTTTCTTCTTTGTTTTCGATTGGTTTTCCTTCCATAATTGCTGTAAATTCTTCACCATCGATTTTTTCTTTTTCCATTAATACATTTGCTACTGCTTCTAATTTATCCATATTATCTTGAAGAATCTTCTTAGCATCACTATAAGCTTTATCAATAATAGATTTTACTTCTTGATCTATTAATTTAAATGTTTCTTCAGAGCATTCTTTATGCTGTGCTATATCTCTTCCTAAGAATACTTCTCCACTGCTTGAACTTAATAGAATAGTACCTAATTTTTCACTCATACCATAAACAGTTACCATATCTCGAGCAATCTTTGTTGCACGTTCTATATCGTTGCTAGCTCCTGTTGAAATATCGCCAATAACTAATTCTTCAGCAACACGTCCACCTAATAAACTTACTATTTGCTCACGCATTTCAGTTTTACTCATAAACTGTTTATCCTCACTTGGTTGATACATTGTGTATCCACCTGCCATACCACGAGGAACAATTGATATTTCATGTACTTTATCTTGAGTTGGTAAAAATGCACTAACTACTGCATGTCCACCTTCATGGAATGAAACTAAACGTTTTTCTTTTTCATTAATTACACGGCTCTTCTTTTCAGGACCCATTGTAACTTTAACCATAGCTTCTTCAATATCTTCCATTTCGATTTCTGCTTTATTTTTTCTAGCTGTTAATAATGCAGCTTCATTTAATACATTCTCTAAATCTGCACCAACAAATCCTGCTGTGTTTTTAGCAACAATTGATAAATCTACATCTTGTGCTAAACGTTTTTGTTTTGCATGTACATTTAAGATTTGTTCTCTTGCTTTAACATCTGGAGCAGATACTACTATTTGTCTATCAAAACGTCCTGCTCTTAATAAAGCTTTATCTAATACATCTGGTCTGTTTGTAGCAGCTAAGACTATAACGCCTTCATTTGATTGGAAACCATCCATTTCAACTAATAATTGGTTTAATGTTTGTTCTCTTTCATCATGTCCACCGCCAAGTCCTGCTCCTCTTTGACGACCAACTGCATCAATTTCATCTATAAATATAATACATGGTGCATTCTTTTTAGCTTGATCAAATAAATCTCTTACTCTTGAAGCACCAACACCTACGAACATTTCTACGAAATCGGAACCACTTATAATAAAGAATGGAACTCCAGCTTCTCCAGCAACAGCTTTTGCAAGTAATGTTTTACCTGTACCTGGACGTCCTACTAATAGAACTCCTTTTGGTATTCTTGCACCCATATCTGTATACTTTTTAGGTGATTTTAAGAAATCAACGATTTCTTCTAATTCTTGTTTTTCTTCATCAACACCAGCAACATCTTTAAACATTACTCTTGTTTTATCATTTTGTGTAATCATACGAGCTTTGCTTTTACCAAATGTCATATTTGATTTGTTTCCACTTTGTGCTGGATTCATAAATAAAATCCAGAATAAAACAAATACTATGAATATGATAAGTGGTGAAATTAAGCTAAGAACATCCCAAAGAATTGATGTTTCTTCTTGTTCAATAGTAATCTCTTGTTCAATCATTTTAGAAGATATTTGTTCCATAAAGTTATCTAAACTAGGAATATTAACTTCTTTATAGTTTGAGCCAAGTTTTGAAGCTGATTCAGTTGATTTTAACACAACTTTTGCTTTATCTCTATCAGATGTAATTGTAATTGACTTAACTTCTCCACTATTGACTTTAGATAGAAATTCACTATAAGTTAATTTGCCATCTTTATTACCAAAAGCACCAAAAGCAAGGCCAAAAATAATAACACCAAGGATAAGCCAAGTTGCAACTGTTTTTATTCCGCCCTTCACTATAATTCCTCCTTGTATAATCTTTTATTCATACACATATTAACATTAAAAAAAAGCCATTTCAATACGTTTTACAAAAAGAAATAGCTTTGTAATAATCGTATTTCCAGGCTCTTACGGATTGTCACTTAAGACGATTTAAATATATTTTTTTATTTTTGATTACAATTTGTGTAAATTTATTTGGAGTTAAGTACTTATTTCCTATATTATTATTGCATAATTTTACTATATCTTGAACATGTACTTGTTCTATCCCTTGGGTTGTACCAAATAGTCTTTGTATTGCTTTAAGAACTAATCTTTTTTGAATTACTGGATGTTGGGCATTAAACTTTCTTAAATCAAGTATTATTTGATTAAAACGTTTTCCTTTTCGATCTTTTTCAAGTTTATCTAAAACATTCTCAAAGCCTTCTTCCGCAACTAAATTGTAACTAATACATGTTTCTAAAAAAACACTTTGAGTTATATTATCTAAAAATTCATCCTCTTCTTTAATAATATTGCTCATTCTATCAACACTAGTTATAATATTAGGATTAAATTCTTTTTCAATATAAGGTAAAACTACATTTCTAATTTTATTTCTTGTATAAGTATTATCAAAATTGCTTTCATCGATTCTAGCTTTAATTTTTTGATCTTTTAAATATTGTTCTATACTTTCTCTTGATTCTTGTAAAAGTGGTCTGATATATAAATATCCATTTTGATCTTGAATTTCTTCAATTCCTCTTAAACCAGATAATCCACATCCACGCATTACATTCATCATAATAGTTTCTACTTTATCTTTTTGATTGTGTGCTACTGCAATAATCTTTGTTTTATTTTCATTAGCCACATCAATATAACTACTATAACGAACCATTCTTCCTACTTCTTCTAATCCACGTTTCAATTCTTTTGCTAAATTAGGAACTTTAGAATGTACAATTTTTAAATTAATATTATGATCTTGGCAGAAATCTTTAACAAACTCTTCATCAAGTTTTGCATTTTCACGAATTCCATGATTTATATGTACAGCTATTATTTCAAAATGTAAATTTGATTTACAATTTATATTGTACAAACACTGCATTAAAGCTGTACTATCTGGTCCACCAGAAAAGCCTACAACGATTCTGTCTCCACTTAAAATCAAACCATATTGTTCTATTACATTTAAAACTCGTTTTTCAAATTCGTTCATATTATTCCTCATCATTAGGTGATTGATAATTTGGTGCCAAATTAGCAAATTTTGTATAATTTGGAAGCCAAGCTAACTTAATTGGACCAACTGAACCATTACGTTGTTTACCGATAATTATCTCAGTAACATTTTGTTCAGCACTTTCTTTATTATAATAATCATCTCTATATAAAAACATGATTATATCTGCATCTTGCTCAATAGAGCCTGATTCTCTTAAGTCACTCATCATTGGGCGTTTATCATCACGTTTTTCTGTAGCACGACTTAATTGTGATAAAGCTATAACTGGAACATCTAATTCTTTAGCTAATATTTTTAAAGAACGACTTATTTCAGCTATTTCTTGTTCACGACTACTATTTCTTCCACCACTACCAGTTATTAACTGTAAATAATCTATTAAAACTAAACCAATATCTTTTTCCATTTTTAATTTTCTACATTTAGCTCTAATTTCCATAACAGTAATACTTGGTGTATCATCAATATATAAAGGAGCTTCTGATAATTCTCCTAATGTTTGAACAAGTTTCATCCAATCTTCATCTTCTATTTTACCAGTTCTAATTTTTTCACTTTCAACCATAGATTCACTGCATAAAATACGATTTCCTACTTGTTCTTTACTCATTTCTAAGCTAAAAATAACAGTTGGAACTTTTGATTTTATTGCAGCATTTGCAGCGATATTAATAGCAAAAGCAGATTTACCCATTGATGGACGTGCTGCAACAATAATCAAATCAGAATTATGAAGACCTGCTGTTTTTTTATCTAAGGCTTCAAATCCTGTTGGAATACCTGTTACATAGCCTTTTTGATTATATAATTTTTCTATTTCAGCTAATGATTCAACTAAAACTTCTTTTAAAGGAGAATATCCTCTTTGAGATTTTCTTTCTGATAAATCATAAACCTTTTTTTGAGCCATATCTACAATATGATCAACATTCTCAGATTCATCATAACCCAATGAAATCAATTCATTAGATGTATTAATTAATTCCCTTAAAGATGCCTTTTCATCAACAATTTTAATATATTTATCAACATTAGCACTTGTAGGAACTTTATCAGGAAGACTTGCTAAATACTCAAGACCGCCAATTCTATCAAAATTACCTTGAGAAACTAATTCTGATTTAACTGTTACTATATCTATAGGCTCATTTTTAGCATATAAATCAAACATAGCCTGAAAAATAGCCTTATTATCTTCACGATAAAAACTATTTGGTCTTAATATTTCTATACTTGATACAACAGCATCTTTATCAGTAAGCATTGATCCTAAAACAGCTTGCTCTGCTTCTATATCATGTGGTGGAATTTTACCTTCCATAATCATTCTCCTCTTAATCGAAAATACTCAAAAAGAATAAAACTTATGTATTAAATACTTTAAAAATTATATAGCAATCACTTGAATTTTAACTTTACTAGATACACCCTCATTTAATTTTAATGCAACTGTTGTAATACCTTCATTTTTAATTGTATCTGTAAGAACACTTTTTTTATCTACTTCTATATTATACTCTTGTTTCAATTTTTCTGAAATATCTTTAGGAGTAACTCCTCCAAAAACTTTACCATTAGTTCCTGCTTTTAATTCAAACTTTAATGTAATTGTTTGAAGCTTTTTATCATATTCTTGCGCTTCTTTAAAATCTAATCCCTTTTTATATTGAACAGAATCTTGTTTTGCCTTTAATTCACTCATGTTACCATTGTCTGCTGGAACTGCTAATCCTTTTTTAAATAAAAAATTTCTAGCGTATCCATCTGCTGCCTCAATTATTTGGTCCTTTTTTCCAACACCTTTAATGTCTTGTTTTAAGATTACTTTCATAAATTATCCTCCTATAAAAATCATTAGATTTAAATATATTCTAGGTAGTTTCAGTAAAATATTCATTAATTCTTATTATAAGTTCATTTTTAGCATCTTCTAAAGACATACCCTCTAATTGAGCACCTGCTAATGTAATATGTCCTCCACCGCCTAATTTTTCCATGATAATTTGAACATTAACACTTCCAACTGAACGTCCACTAATAAATACTTTATCTCCAACTTGTCCTAATACAAAGCTTGCATCAATATCACTTATTGTTAATAATTCGTCAGCAGTTTTAGCACAAATCAAATTTGCATTTTCATCTTCAACATTTCCATAAACTGCAATCGCAATATTATCATTAATAATCTCAGCAGTTCTAACTATTGCAGAAATTAAATTATAACTCTCTAAATCTGCTTGGAACCATTTTTTAACTCTAATAATATCTACACCAAATTTACGTAAATAAGCTGCAGCTTCAAAAGTTCTAACACCTGTTTTAAAAGTAAAATTCTTTGTATCCACCATAATTCCACCATATAAGCCTTCTGCTTCTATTAAACTAAGTTCTAGTGGAACTTTGCTATATTGCAATATTTCAGTAACTAATTCTGCTGCACTAGAAGCATATACTTCGTGGAATGATAATAAACTATCTTTAATATACTCAGTCGCTTTTCTGTGGTGATCTATTATTACTTTACGTTTAATCTTATCTAATAATTCTGGAAATTCAACATAACTTGGTTTATGAGTATCTAAAATAACAAGTAATGATTTATCTGTAATAATGTCATTTAAATCTTCAGGTTTTACTATAACATCATTATATTCATCAGTTTTTCTTATTTCTTCTAAATACTTCTCTAATGAATTACCAACTGGATTAGATGCAATATATGCTTTTTTACCTAATACTTTAGCATATTTACAAATACCAACACATGAACCTATAGCATCTATATCAATATTACTATGGCCCATTGTTACTACTACATCAGATTCTTCAATTAAATCTGCTAAAGAACTTGCAATAGTTCTAGCTTTAATCTTAGTACGTTTTTCAACTTCTACAGTTGTTCCACCATAGAATTTATACTTACCATCTTTACGTACTATAACTTGGTCTCCACCTCTACCTAAAACTATATCAAGTGCTTTTAATGCTGATTTATATTTTTCGTAAATACTATTACCTTCGTTACTAACTGCAATACTTAAAGTAACTTGAGTATCTGTATCTAATTCCTTAATTTTATTAATAATATCAAATTTATCTTTTTCAAATTGTGATAAAAATTGTTGTTCAAAAATAAATACAAATGCGTCTGTATCAGTTTTAATAATTAAACCACCACTATTTTTTGCCCAGTCAAATAACTCTTTTTCAACTTGTGAAATTAAATCTAATTTTTCGCCTGGTAGTGCAGTTTTCAATATTTCATCATAGTTATCAATTGTAGCTATTGCTATACAAGTTTTACTATTTGTATAATTATCAAATAATTTATTATATTTAGTATCATCTAAGAAATATAGAGTTAAAATATACTCACGTTCATTTCTTTTATCTTTCTTTTTACTACGTGCAACTCCACCACGAATAATATAAACGTTTTTGTTAATTGTTATTTGTTTTGATATATCTTTATTTTCACCATTTTTCTCAATATCTAATTTTATTTCTTTTAAAATAGGTGTAATAACCGCATTTATATTTACCTCTTGGAAGACTTCAACAAATTTTGAACTTTTCCAAATAATGTTTCCATCTGTTTCTGCAATTATTAAAGGAATTGGTGAATTAATTAAATTCTTTTTTGTGGCTGTATTTACATCTGTTGTTATTTCTTTTATGTGTTTTACTATTTCATTTTGTCTTTTACTATTTGAAATAATAGAATATACTACTAATGCAACAAATACTATTATTGAAGGCGCAATAAAATAAGGGTTATATATACATAAAATAACCATTAATACAAATATAACTACTAAATAAATAACATATCTTAGTGTAATTTTTTTAATTGTATTGCCTTTTTCTGTTGGCATATAAAACTTCCTTTTAAATAAATTTTGCACATAGTATTATACCACAAAAATGCCTAAATGTCAAAAAAGCGAATCTTTATAATTCTAAAAATTCGCCTTTCTAATTTGTTAATTTTGAGTTATTGCAACATCA
>JAEEGL011595020.1_pt1 | contig 11294 bp, 13 predicted proteins | sample 9134231 | NCBI WGS metagenome assembly JAEEGL01 (sample SAMN16246548, study PRJNA631951) | gut metagenome | biome: gut microbiome; feature: rumen; material: fiber-attached | host: Bos | place: Iran: Karaj | collected 2018-10
ATTTGAAGTATTAGTATTATTATTTGTAAATAATCCATTTTGTTGATTTGAAGTATTAGTATTATTATTTGTAAATAATCCAGTTTGTTGATTTGTTTTAAACATTGAATTAGAATTATTATTATTCGCTAATATATTATTTCCATTATTATTTGTTTGATTATTCCTATTATTAAAGATATTAGTATTATTATTATTATTATTTTGATTTTGATTATTAAAAATATTTATATTATTCCCATTGTTATTAAATAGATTATTCGAATTATTATTATTGGAAACATTAGTACTTTGATTATTAATATTTCCAATTATTGAGTTAGTATTATTATTTGTAAAAATATTATTTTGATTATTATTCAAATTATTTCCTTGATTATTTGAAAATATATTTCCATTATTATTTGTATTATTTGAAAATATACTTCCATTATTATTTGTATTATTTGAAAATATAGTATTAGTATTATTTATATTATTTCCAAATATACTTCCTGTATTATTTGTATTGACTTTAAAAATATTATTTGAATTATTATTATTATTCCCAAAAAATACTCCATTATTATTGCCAAATAAATTGTTATTATTTTGGTTCATATTATTTAACATATTTATATTATTATTTGTATTTCCAAATATTCCACCTTGATTATTATTACTAGTATTATTATTATTCAAAAATGATACTTGAGTATTATTATTAAATAATCCTCCATTATTATTATTTCCAAAAATATTATTATTATTCTTATTTTGATTCATTCCTTGATTTGTATTATTATTAGAAAAAATTCCTCCTTGAATATTTGAATTATTATTTCCAAAAGAAAAATTACTCCCATTATTATTATTTGAAAATAATCCTTGATTATTTCCTCCAAATATATTTGAATTCATATTATTATTATTTGGATTTTTGTTGTTCATATTATTTCCAAATGTATTTCCTTGATTGTTATTAAAGGAGAATATACTTGCTTGATTATTATTACCTAAAAAACTATTGGTAGTTTGACTCATTTTATATTATTTAAATCTAATTTATTAATTAGTTTATATATAAAATTTTTTAAACTAATTAATTTTCTTAACATTTAAAATGATAAAATAATTTCTTAAAAATTCTGATAAAAATAAAAATTAAAAAAAAATAATTAATATTTTTTTATATTTATAAATTATTATACTTAAATTTTTTTTATTTTGAATAAAATTTTTAATTCATTTAAAACGGAATTAAATATTAAAAATTTTTTCCTTAATAAAAAATTAATAAAAAAGAATAAAATAATTTTAAACGAATAATTAGTTAAATATTTTTTATTAAAATCATATTTTTCATTAAATTTAAACATAAAGATAAATAAGTTTAATTTTTCCAAAAAATCTACATAATTGAGAAAATTAATATAATTATATCTATTATTAAATAGTTTTAATATAAAATTTAATTAGCTTACAGTTATAACTAGTTTTAACTCAAACAATTTCATATAAATATTTTATTTAAAATTATATAAAGAAATAATTATTTATTTATATTTTTGTTGATATGATTAGTTATTTTGATAAGTTTCATTATATACTTTTTTATACATTTCTGTTTTTGGATTATTAGGATAATAACTTATAGTATAATCAAGGAAATATTTTTTAAATAAATGTGGATTATTTTGTTGTTGAGGTGTAACAAAAAAAGGATTTTGATAACTTTTTTTTTCTAAACTATAAAATGAATTTAAATAATCCTCATTATAAGTTACATAATGTGAATAACCTTCATAAATTCCTAAATTATCTTGATTAATATTAGTATTAATTAATCTTTTGTCAACTATTTCATTTTGTAAACCTTGTGCTTCATTTATAAATAAATCTTTTAATTTTTCTCTTCTTAAGTTTAAATTATCATTATTATTATTAATATTATTATTAGTATTATTATTATTAATTTGATTAGAATTATTTTCCATTTTTTTTATAAAAAAATAATAAATATAAATGAATATATTTTAATAAAAAAAAATAAAAAAAAATGAATTTTAAAAAATTTCAAACTTCAGAAATTTCAGCACAAGAATTAGTTTTATCTCAAATATTTCATCAACAATATAATAATATTTTCCATCTTATAATCCATTTTTCCCAACATCAATTTAATAATCTCCTTCAGAAATCAGTTTTTCTAGTTTTAAATATTACAAAAAAGAATTTCCCATCACCGTTAATCAAAAAAATTCAAAATATTTTTTATCAAATTTATCTAAAAGATAGAAAAGAAATACTTTCAAATATTCAAAAATTAAAAAACAAGAATCAAGAACAACTTTCATATTTAAATAAGCCAAATTACTATCTTCATTGTCAAAAACAAGATGAAGCTCTTCACACTTGTGGTAATTGTTTAGTTTATGATAAAGATTTAATATATTGTTTATTTTGTGATGAAGTTTTTAAAGAAACCCAAATTCAAATTTTATGTTCTGAATGTAATTCTGATTATTATTCAAAAATAAAAAAAAAATCAAATGTTTCAAATTTAAATTTGTATCCTGCATGTTATTATCATTCAAATGATGAAAATTTAAATGGAAATATTATAAAATGTCCTAAATGTAAAAATGAATTATATTTAGATATAACTATAAAAAAGGATTTTGAAAAAAATCTTTTTTGTAATAAATGTAATATTATATATGATACAATAGAAACTTTTAATTGTGAAACTAAATTATTTACAGGTTTTAATAAAGAAGAAATTAATGAATTATATAAAGTAAATACTTTAATTGAAGAAAAAATTGCAATTCCAAAAGGAATTATGAGTCTTAAATGTAATTGTGATATTTCTAATATAAAAAAATTTAATGATGATTGTGGTGGAATTTTATTTGAAGGAAATAAAAATGGAAAAAAAATTTTAGTTTGTGATAAATGTTATAAAATATATAATTATGAAAAATTTGATTGGACTTGTCCTTTATGTAAAAATAAATTTAAAACAAAAGAATTAAGAATTTGTAGATCATCATATAAAAAAAAATCATTAATAAATGGTTTTCATATAAATAGAAGAAAAATTCATTTTAATTTATCAAATACAAACTTTAATTTAAATGAAATTTCAGATTTTAAAAATGCAATTACTACAGAAGGTAATTCAGAAAAAAAGAATTCTTCATTAAGAAAAATGGCATCTCATGATATATTTAAAAAGAATAATAAAGTTGGATATTTTTTCACTTCTTCAAATAAAAAATTACATAGTACTTTATTTGATTTCATGAATTCAAGTAATGGAAAAAATTCTTTTAGATCAAATAATAAACAAATAATTAATCCATTTACATCTAATAATAAAAGATTAAGTATAGAAATATTAAGTAATTTCAGATATGAATCACCTTCAAAGAAAAATAAAGTTTTAACAAATCAAAATAATTGTGCAATTAAATTAAATATTATGGAAAAATTTAATCAATGTGAAAAAGAAAATGAAAATAATAATGAAAATAATTATTTTAATTTAAATTCTTCATCTACAAAATCAGGTTCAATTGAAAATCCTAAAAAAAATACATCAAAAGAAGATATAATTATATTATCTCCTTTATTAATGAATAATAAAAATAATGATTTAAATTTACAATTTAATTCAGATGATTATAATATAATAAGTTTAATTGGTGAAGGTTCTTTTGCAAAAATTTATTTAGTAGAACATCCAATTTCTCATCAAAAATATGCTTTAAAAAAAATATCAGGTTCTTCAATGCAAGAATTAAATCAGAAGAAAAAAGAATATGAATTAATATCTAATTTAAATAAAACAATTGATAAATTACAAATAATAAAAATATTAGGTATTCAAACAAAAAAATTAGACAAATTAACATTTGTAATGTATGTTTTAATGAAATTATCAACTTGTGATTATGAAAAGTAAATTAAAAAAAAATCAAAAACAAAATTATATTATAAAGAAAAAGAAATATTTAATATTTTATCAACATTAGTTTATTCATTTTCAGAACTTCAAAAAAGAGGAATAAGTCATAGAGATGTAAAACCACAAAATATTTTATTATTTCCAAATGGAGATTATAAAATATCAGATTTTGGAGAAGCAAAAAAAAAACCTAATAAAAACTTTAATAAAGATGGTGAATATGAAAATGATACTAATAATCAAACAATAAGAGGAACTGAATTATATATGAGTCCAATTTTATTTAAAGCTTTAAGAAGTTTAAAAAAAAAAGAAGGAGTTGATTATAATGCTTATAAAAATGATGTTTTTTCTCTTGGATTTTGTATTTTATTTGCTTGTACTTTAAATTATCAAGCTTTATATGATATTAGAGAACTTAATGATATGATTAAATTGAAAGAAATTGTTTTTAAGTATTTAGAAGGAAGATATAGTGTTAAGTTTATTAATTTAATTATTTTTATGCTTAATATTAAAGAAAAAAAAAGACCTGATTTTGTTGAGTTGGATAATTGGATTTCTAATAATTATTAAAACTAGGATTTTAGCTTTTTTTCTTTATTGTAAATTTGGGAAAACTCAATTAGAAAAATATATAATATATTAAAATAATTTATAAGACATTTATTTTTTTTATAATATTTAATTAACAATAAATAATTTTTAAATATAATTGAGAAAAATGATTTCTTGGGATTTTTTTTTCAAAAAGAAAAAAGCTAATAATGGTTTAGAATATAATGAAGACTCAAAAAAAAGAATTGAATCAGGTAAAATAAATAAAATATATAATACAAAATGATAATAAATAAACAAAATAGAACTTGAAAAATTCACTCAATTAAAACAAGGAATATTCAACAGATATAAAGAATATCAAAATGAATATTACATAACAATAATAATTGATAAAAGAATATTAAGTATAGATAGTGGAGCAGATAAAGATAAACTTCAAGATTATATAGTATTTTTAATAATAGTAGACTTAACTTATCCAATAAGACCACCTTTTGTTTTATCAAAATCAAATTTTTGTTATCCTTCATTAATGGATGGTAGAGATTTATTAAAAAATATTTATCCATCATGGAATAAAAAAACTACTCTTTCAGAAATAGTAAATCAAATTCCTGATTTTATATCAAAAGTGATTAATGCAAGAAGATATAAATTTTATGGAGAATTTCATTTAGGAAGTACATATGATATGAAAAATTTTGATAATATGATTGTTAATATTTTTAAATGTACACCTGATGAAAATTCAAAAGAAAATTTAAAAAGATTTAATGTAAATCATAATTATACTTTAATTCTTTCAAGTGATTGTTTAATATTATTTGATGTTAAAGATACTGGAAATGGAACAATTGTTTTTTGGAGTTCTTTATTTGCAATAACTGAACTTCAATTAAATAAACTTCAAAAATTAGTTTCTATTAAATTTTATGATGATGAAACTAATAATGATTTAGAATTAAATTTAATTATTGATAATATATTATTTTTTAGAGATACTTTAGTTAAAAAAATGAGAGGATTAAAAGTAAAAGCAGATAGTATAAAATTAATAAAAGGACAAAAACATGAAAAAAGATTAACAACAAAGGATATTTTAAATATGACAATTGATGATATTGAAAAAAATGTTAAAAATTTAAAAGAAAGAATTGAAAAAGGAGAAATTAATGATTATACTGTTAATACATTCACTGATTTATGTGGTAAAGCAATTGAACATTATTCTATTGTTGATATTGAGAAACAAATGATTTATTTAAATATGATAAAAGATATTTTAAAAATTGAAAAAGTAAATCAACTTACTATTGATAATCAAAAAGAATTTGATAAAGTTGATGAAGAAAATAAAAAATAAAATAATAATAAAAAAAATATTCATTAATAAAAAAAATATTTATTTACTTATCTTAAAATAAAATTATAATTTAAAAAAAATAAAAATTTTTTTTTATAATTCATTTATTTTAAAAACTAGTTAAAGTAGAATTTAAAGATTTAAGAAATTTTTCAGAGAAAACACATCTATGAGAAGCACAAGTGTAATTTTTAGGACAATGATGGAACCAATTACATTTTTTTCCAGGATTTTTTTTACTATTTGCCCAATTTTCTTGATTTTCTTTAGTTCCTTCTGCTCTACATCTATAATCTTTACAAACACTTTTTCCACAACACCAAGCTGTTAAATCACAATCTTTTCCTAATGCAACACAATTTGTTCTTGTTTTTAACATTTTTGAATATAAAATCACAATTAATGATGTAAATATTATTAAAATAAGGTTTTTATTCATTATAGTTGTTTTTTTTTTTATTTTTTTATTAAATAATTAATTTTTATTTTATTAAATATGTTTTAAAATTTATTTTTTTGTTGTTTTTGCTTTCTTATATTTTATTGTATTGTGAAGTTGAATTAATGATTCTGTTTGTGTTTTTCTTTTTGTATGTGATTTAATAAATAATAATAATTGAGGTTCTAATTGTTTACTTAATTCATCAAGGTTTTCATCTAATTTTGGAGACAAGTTTAAAAAAATATGATTTAAAATTGAATAATCACTATTTTTTTTTAAATTATTTTCATTTATATTATTTGGAAAAGAAAATATTGTAGGAAATATAGATATTATATTATGGATATTTTTTATTTTTTCTATATTTATTAACCCTTTTTCAACATATTTTGAACGTTCTTTTATATGAATTATATCTCTTGAAAAAAAACCAGGAAAAGGTATAAAAAATTCTTTATTATTAATACAATCATTATATGCGTTTCTCATATTTTTATAGTTATCAGTAAAAGAAATGAATTTATTTAATTGTTCATAAATTTCTTTTGATTTCGGTGAAACAATTGATAATGTTTCTTTTAAGTTAATAATTGCAAATTTTGAAAAAATACAAATAAATGATACTAAATCATTATAATTTTTTAATTTAAATAATTCATTTGCGATATCAATGTATTTTTCTATTAATTTAGCTCTTTCATTTTTATAATTATATGATAAAATATCTTCAATAATAAAAAATGATAATTTATTAGAAAAATCAATAATTTTATTTACATAAGATGATTTATCAATTTTTAAAACATATTCATATAAATGTTCATTTAAAGATAAAAAATTTTTATATGTTATATTAGTTATTACTTGGGCAATAAATTTAGAATTATATTTTAATATATTAAAATTAAAATTTTTGTTTATAATTAAATTTTCATTATCAATATCGTTTTCAATATTTATATTATTATTTATCATTGTATTATTATTATTTTCTTTTCCTATCTTTTCATTCATTTCTTTCATAACATAATTATCAATAGTAAAAATTTGTTCATTTAAATGTTGTTTGGAATTTATAAACTCATTAATAATTTTCAAAAAATTAATCAAATGGATTTGATTTTTTTCAAAATATTTTAAAGCATTTAATATTTTTTTTATTAATCTTTCATAACTAATAAAAGTAAAGGATTGTTCTATAAAAATAAACAAAAAATCATTATCAAAATAATTACCTTCTCCAACCATAAATATAAATAAGTCAATAGAAATTAATTTTATTTCATTATTATTATGAATTATATTAATTTCTTCTTGTTCAATTTCCTCAAAAAATTCATCAGATTCTAATTGTAATGTTGGAGAAAGAGGATTAATTTTTATTAATGAATTTTTAGGTATTTTTGATACCATTGATTGGCGCAAAATATTATTTTTATTAGTTTCATCATCATTATTTGATTTATCTACAGATATTGATGATATAGACAATGCTAAAAATGAATCTGACTGACTTCTTGGTATTGTTTTTTTTGCATTAATAATAAATGATGACATTACTTTATTTAATCTAAATTTCATTGTTTGCGTTACAAAATTATCTACTTTATAATGTTTTATATATTTTTCATATAATTCGATTAATTTTGATTTTATATCATTTTCTTTTGGAGGAAAATTTTTAAGTAAATTTTCTAATAAAAAAAGAAACTTTAAGTAAAAAAAATATTATACATTATTAAAAAAAAATTTTTCTTTTTGAAATTGATTGTAATTTTTAAATATATATTCATAAATAACATTTTTTGATTCTATTTTATTTCTTTATTTATGAAATTAAAATATTATAAAATATTTTACATAATATTTTTATCAAAATATTCTATTTTTTTATTAGGATTAATCATTTCCTGAATAAAATATTTAATAATTTCATCTTCATTTTCACTTAAGTTCTCCATTATATTAATTTATCAATTTCTATTTAAAACATAAAATATTTAATTAAAATTAATTATTTAATTTATTAATCATCAATTATAATCACTAATTTAGCACATTCTCCAAAAGGTTCATCATCATCAGTAAACATTTGCCAATAAGAAACATAATTTTTTTTATCAATCTGACTTAAACTTTCTTCATTTTTTTTTTTATCAAAAGTTAATTGAACATGTATTTCTTTTTCAGAATCAAGTTTAATATTAAAAATATGTTTATCTCCTATTAATTCACTAAAATCTTCTAAACATTTAAAATAAAATCCTCTTTTCCAATTTATTCTACCTGTATTTGTTATAATAATATCCTGAATATTAACAGAATCTCTTTTAAATTTAACACAAGCAGGTGAAAATGAAAAATTTAACCCTTCTGTTTTATAAGTTAATGTACTATCAATATGTAAATTTTCATTATAATTTGGTTTTTTAATTTTAACAAATATATGATTTATATCATGATTACTTATTTCTTCACATTTACTACATAAATTATAATTTACACATACTGTGCATTTATATCTTGGTCCAATTATATTTTGACATTTACAATTATCACAAGAGATTCCAATATGAACTGATTCATCTTCTTTTTTCTTTATATTACTCATTTGTACATTTTGTGAATTATTTTTGCTTACATTATTTAAATTTAATATTTCATATTGTTCATTTTTTGAAACTGTGTTATATATATCATTTATTAGAGCTTGTTGTAAATTTTGAAATTTTGAATTTACAATATTTGTTATTGTATTTTTTATTTGTTCAGTCATATCAATTCCAATATTATTATTATTATCATTGATGTTATTATTTTTATCATTATTATTAAAATTATTAAATTTATTAATTGGAAAATTAGTATTATATTTTTGTTCTTTAAATATTTGTTCATTTTTTTTTTGCATTAAATTCTTATTATCCTCCATAATTCCTTTAATAATTTCTGAATTATTATAAAAATTGTTCTTATTATCTTCTTTATGTATTTGTACTATTGCAGTATCCTGGTTTAAATTAGGAATATTAGTATATAATTTACCAGGATTAATCACATTAAGTTGAAATTGTGGTGATATTAAAATTTTAATAGAAGGTGTATCAAAATTATTTTTTATATATATTAGATCTTGTTCATTTGATATTATTTTTTTTGTACTTTCTTCAATAAATTTATAATTAACTCTGTAATTGTTTAAAAAATTATCATCTTTTCCTTTCATAAAATTATCATTTATCCATAAAATAAATTCTTGATAAGAATTTGGAAAAATTTCTCTTTTATAAGATGAATCATTTATAAATTTAACTTTAATAATTTTTGACATTTTTAAATAAAAAAAGTAATAAATTCTTTAATATTAATTTATAATTCATTCTTATTTAAATTTTTTTTATTTGAGGATGATAAATTAAATATTCGTATAAAAAAATATACTATTTTTTTTGCTATTTTAAATATATATATAAATATTTTATGTAAAGGAAATCTTCTTAATAAAATAAATGTTACACATAACATAAAAATAGTAAATCCAATCCAAACAAATAAATTTTCATAAAATTCTCTTTTTTTTAATTGAGTAATATGGTTTCTACTTTCATCAATTGAGTTATTATATTTTTCATAATTTTCATTTATATTTCTAAAATCATTTTGATTATCAATAATTTCATTATTTATTGCAGTAAATTTATCTAATTCTCCTTTTAAAATATCTCTAATTTCTATTAATGTACTCTTTTTTTTTGATTTATTTGACATTATTTTAAAAAATAATATAATAAAAATATTAAATGAATTTTATACTCTAATTTTTATTATTTATTTTTAATATTGGTTTTTTTATTTTTTTATATGCTTCAAAAATATATTTTATATTTTTATCATTAGGAGATTCTATTAAAGTATTATATTTTATTTTAAATAATTGTTCTTGTTTTACTAAATCTTTTGAATCAATTTTTTCCAATTTTTCTATAAAATTTTTAGGAGTAAGAAATATATCACATTGAAAATTGCCAAAAATTCTTGTAATATAATAAATATTAAAATTTTCAAAATTCAATGATTCTTCATAAATTCTATTTCCACCAATAGAATATATACTTTCAACAATATTTGTATATTTATTATAAATAATATTCAAAGCTTCTTTCATTGATTTAACAATTTCAATTCCTTTGTTTTCATTAGATTGTAAATATTTTAAGTCTTCAATTTTAATAGTATTAGAAACTAAAATAACAATACATGAATTAAAAATAGATGATTCTTTAGGAATACTTTTAAAAGTAATTCTTCCAACAATAACTGCATTTTTTTTATTTTTATTTTCTGTTGTTTGAACAACTCTCAAATAATAATCATGATCTTCTTTAATATTCCAAGGTAAACCTTCTTTAAATCCAATTCCTTGATCAATATTATTCATTGCAACAATTGCATTAAATTTAATTGATTTATCCATTTAAATAATTAATTAAAAATAATAATTATAATTATAAATGGAAATATTGAATGATAAGAACAAAAAATATTAAATAAAATAAAAAAAAATAATTTTTCCATAATGGAAATACATGGAAATTCAAATAATTATATAAGAGATTACAAAATAATAGAAAATATTGGATTCGGTGCTCATGGTTTTGTTTATAAAGCAATAAAAAAAGAACAAAATAAATTATTAGTAATAAAACAAATTCCATTATGTAAAAAAGAAAAAAGTGTTAATATTGAAGAAGCAAAAAACGAAGCAATAATATTAAAACAATTAGATTGTAAATATATTGTAAAATATTATGAGAGTTTTGAAGAAGATAATAATTATTTTATAGTAATGGAATATTGTGAAAGAGGTGATTTAGGTTCTTATTTATCAAAATTAAAAAAAAGTAATATTAAATTAACAGAAAATGAAATATAGAATTTTTCATAAAAATAAGTTTTTGTTTAACATATATATATAA
>JAEEGL011625083.1_pt1 | contig 11294 bp, 13 predicted proteins | sample 9134231 | NCBI WGS metagenome assembly JAEEGL01 (sample SAMN16246548, study PRJNA631951) | gut metagenome | biome: gut microbiome; feature: rumen; material: fiber-attached | host: Bos | place: Iran: Karaj | collected 2018-10
CAGAGAATCAATAGCTTCAATGCGGGCGGTCTCCCACCTGTGGCACTAAGATCTTCAACCGGGCTGGCTCACCATGCCGCCTGATACCTGTCTATTACAGATTTTGGGTATTCTTTGACTGCACATTTCTTGACAATTCCAATTGAATAGAATACGCTATTATTAAGAATGTATGTTTCGTTTTATACCGGTAAGGGTATGAATACCGGATTTGAAATAAGTTCCGGATGTAAAAATGTTCCTTCTTATTTTCTACAATTAGGGTAGGGATATTTGTTTTATATCAGCCTATACTTCCGTACATATTGCGACACATCAACACCACTTTCCATGTACCGCAGAAGTATCTCGGCACAGGCACGGCTATCGCTGTCAGCCTGATGATGATCGAGCGAAATGCCGTAGTGATTGCACATTACATCAAGGTTATGCTTCATATCAGGCAAAACACGCCTGCCGATCTGAACCGTACACAGATAATCCGCAGTTGGTTTCCATGTGATACCGTAGTCACGCAGGCAGTGTCGGAGAACGCTCATATCGAAAACAGCATTATGAGCAACGAGAATACCTTTGCTCATGACAGGCTCAATTATTTTCCATAGCTCTGCGAAGTTTGGAGCACCCTTTACTTTATCTGCATCTATGCCCGTAAGACGGGTGTTGAAGTAATCAAAATGGGTTTCAGGATTAACGAGCGAGAAGTAATTCGCTACGATTCTGTTATCTTTGACTGCTGATATACCGATAGCACTCATGCGGTTATTGGCCCGGTTGGGCGTTTCTACGTCAAATACGATGTAGATTGCCATGATGTTCACGCTCCGATCACACAGATTATATACAAGAAATCTTGCCGTTTTTCAGTTATATGCTCTTATCTTTTTCAAACTGACTGTGCAGAAAATAACGGTAAGCAATATATGATATCAATGTATCAAAGGCATTTCCGCCGCCGAACATTAGTGCTATACCGATCAGTGTAGGTTTCCACACCCCGCACAGATAGAGGACGAAAAATGTTCCGTAATAAAGCGTATTCGTAACGACAGACTCAAATAACATATACTCTGTCTTTCCGCGGCCGTAAAATGTTGAATCAAAAACATTCTGAAATGCATACAGTACATAAAATCCTAACAGTACCATAACAAGTCCGAAAAGCTTTTCTACATCGCTGAATCCGAGCACATAACGCATAAACGGCTTATATACCGGAATGAGTATCACCCAGATCGCACAGGTAACAGCAGTGATCGCAAAATAACCAGGTGTATGATTCTTCACTGCTTCTTTGTCCTTAGAAGTTTCCTGTTTAATAAGCTCTCCTAGCTGTATGACCGGAAGGAGCAGCCAGCCCCATATAAAATTATTGGCTACCCAGTATGTTCCCTGCTCTCCCACCATGTTGACCATTCGTGATACCATAAGCATATATGCGATATTTCTGACAAAAGATTCCAGTCCTGAAATACTTCCGATCCTGAAGAAATCTTTCATCCACGCAAACGACATACGCTTCTTTTTGAAAATCGGATACCCGCTTCTGCTTAAAAGGTATGCAGCGATCACAAAGAGAATGAAGTTGGAAATTATATTTGATATGCCGATTCCGTTTACACCGCATTTCAGCGAGATCGGCAGTGAGGACACAAGAAGCGTATCAAGTACAAGGCTGAGAATCAGTTTTGCAACCGTAATGATATAAACGGATTTATCTTTTCCGGTTGTAATCAGTGCAACACAGATGAAGCTGTAAAGGATGCCGAAAATATTTGCGATGCACTCAATTCTGATATAGTCTGCTGATTCTGAAATTATATCCTTTGATACCGCCATAAAACGCAGCAGAGGATCAGCAAATATGATTACAAGAACAGAACAAAGCGTATATATGCCAAGCGAAATTAGCAGTCCGCTTCTGATTCTGTTGGTGTATTCGTCCCTGTCATTGACAGCCTGTCCCATAAAAAAATACAGCGGAAGTATAATTGCTTCATTTATGATTTCATAGATCAGATTTACCCACGATAACTGACCGGCTATGGAATATGACCATTCACCTGGAAGCTGTCCGAGAAAGAATGTTCGGAGCGTTGTGTAAACCGCAGGACACAGCCCCATAATAAGCAGTGCAAAAAACAGCTTCATATTGATATTCTTCAAAGAAACCATGATCTTTTTCATCATATTACCGCACCTTTTTCGATGAAGATTTCAGAGGATGAAGTTTCGCTTTCCTTAATGCCTTCATATTCTTCTGTAAATCATTCGTTTTGAACAGATTCCCGTGAGCCCGGAAATAGCATACGCGTTTTTTCGCGGGTATTTTTTCCATGAGTACTGATATTCCTGTCATATACTGATATCTCTTTCTGTCACACGCATAACTTTGGAAAAATTAGCTCTCCGTTTCATTATACCCCGTGAAAACGAATCTGTCAATAGCGTAAGTCACGCTTAAAAAGGACGGTGAAAACTAAAGACGGTGATGATTCTTGATTTTTGAGCGGTATTGATGTATAATAGGTGCAAAGAAATGAATTACGATTTGAGGTGCCGCAATGTCTATATATAAATCGCAGGCTAGCAAGAAAACGATCTTATTCCTGTATCATGCACAGCTGCGCCGGCTGGAATGCCCGTATAACGATATCTGGCTCAGTACTTCCTTCGGAAAAACACATCTGATCAAAACAGGAAAGGGGCGAAAACATGGTCTGCGAACTAAACGATACTTCCAAAGCAGAACGTCTATTTGAAGGCTGGCAGGAAACACCGATCTATTCCTGCCTCCAAAAAATCATGGGAAAGATCTATGTGACCGATCCTGAGAACCCCGTATCGGCATTTGCCTTTGTCGGATGCTTCGGCTTTTTCGCGGGCAAGCCTGAATTGGAACTTGTTAGAAACAAGCCTGCGGGTTTTGTGATTATGGTACCGCAGAACAGAGCATGGGCGGAACTGATCGAACATGTATATCCCGATGCGAAGAAAGTGACGCGGTATGCGATGCGGAAGGATACGATATTTGATCGCGATGCATTGAAGAGAAACCTTCAGCTGCTTCCTGACGGATATGCGCTGCAGAACATTGACGGAAGACTCTATGACCAGTGCCTTGAAAATCCTGTGACGGCTGATTTTGTATCCGTATTCGGGAGCAGGGAACAGTATCTGAAAGAGGGCAGGGGCGTGGTGATTTTAAAGAACGGCAGGATCGTATCTGGCGCATCGTCCTATACGCGCTACAAAGAAGGCATTGAACTTGAAGTAGAAACAGTTGAATCAGAACGCAGAAAGAAGCTTGCGCTCATCTCCTGCTCGGCATTGATCCTCAGATGTCTGGAAGAAAACTTATATCCGAGCTGGGATGCGCATGATATGAACTCTGTTCATCTGGCAGAGAAATTCGGATATCAATTCGACCATGCGTATATTGCGTATGAGGTCGCTTCAAACGAAAGGACACATTGATCTATGATCACAGTCAATCTTTACTACACAGGTACAAAAAATAATTGGAGGGAAAAGTGACAGAAAATGAATGATACCATTGCAAAGATCGGTGCGGCAATCGTTACAATAACAGTATTTCTGTTTGCCGTATTTGAAGCGATAAACTGGACTTACGGAAGCTGTTTCATATGCCTGCTGTTGCCGATCGGGTTTATCATGATGACCGGCGGTCTTCACAACGAGTGCAAGCCTGATTGCAAGGTTGCCGCAAACATAGGAATGATATTTTCAGCAGTCTATTGCACATTTATCATGTTCGTATACTTTGCGCAGCTTACAACAGTGACAAATGAAGCACTCTCTGAACAGGCTGCAAAGCTAATAGACTTCGGGAAAATGGGACTGCTCTTTAATTATGATATGCTTGGCTATGGCATGATGGCACTCTCGACTTTCTTCACAGGACTTTCAATGAAAGCCGCAAACAAAACTGATAAATGGCTCAAAGCCCTGATGATGATACACGGAGTTTTCTTCCTCAGCTGCACATTTATGCCTATGACAGGAGTATTCGCAAACCCGTCCTCCGGCGGGAACAGCATCGGAGGCAGGCTGGCACTCATTGCATGGTGTATTTACTTTCTTCCGATCGGCATACTGGCATTCAGGCATTTCTGTGCAAAGAGGAACAACAAATAACTGCAATCATTTGGAGACAATATGAAAACCGAAAACAAAACAGAATTAATCAAGCGTTATGCGCTTTTTCTTATAGGTCTGTTCATCGCATCAATGGGAGTGGCCTTTTCCACAAAAGCCGGACTTGGCACTTCACCGGTCGCTTCACTGCCGTATTCGGTATCATTGGTCAGCAGGCTGTTTACATTCGGCGGCTGGCTGAATCTGCTGAGCGTCATACAGATCATCACACAGGTCGTGATACTGAAAGGCAAAGTCAACTATATTGAGATCACAGTACAGACCATACTTGCTTTCGTCTATGGCTATCTGACAAACCTGTCCTGTTATCTCATCCGATGGATAGAAGTTACCTCATATCCGATGCAGTTTATATTCATGCTGCTCGGATGTGCGATACTGGCATTGGGTATCTGGATACAGCTCAAAGGAGCTGTTGCAATGCTGCCGGGAGAAGCAATGAACCGTGCAATCAGCAAAGTGACTGGAAAACGCTATGAGAATATCAAGATATTCTTCGATATTCTGTACATCGCCTTGTCCGCTGTTATTTGTCTGATCTTCCTCCGAAAGCTGGAGGGTGTCCGTGAAGGCAGCATCATTGCTGCTGTACTTGTCGGTACGATCATAAAAGGATATAATTGGATATTTGATCGATTTGCAAACAAAACAGAACAGAATACAAATCGAGCTGTGTGAGAAATATGACCTGCACATGACAGCAGAAAGCAAACCGGATAACCGTGTTTCAAGCGGTTATCCGGTTCTATTTTCTGGCGATTTCGTAATTCACAACGGCTGATTGCGTGCATAATTTCCGTTATCAAAGCAGTCGGCACTGCCGCATGCCTCGATATATTCTTCGCGGCATTTGTCGTATTCCCATGGAGAAATCATCTCAACGCCGCCGAGATAGAGCAGCGTTTCCGCTTTGCTTTCCGTACTGCTTTCATTCAAGCTGCTCCCACCGTCGCAGCCTGAAAGCAACAGGCAGAGTACAAGTGCCGCAGCCGTTCCGTTCATTTTTCTCATCGCTTTTTCCGCCTGTCCGGGAATGTTACTCCCTTTACTATGAGTGTATACTGCTGTTCGTCGATCCATTTGCCGTATCCTTCTCCCTTGGTTCTGTCCTGCGGGAGCACAGAATACTTTTCATGAATCATAGATTTCACTTCTGTGGCTAGGGTAAATAGGAAGCCAACCTGTATTCTATTATTCTACGTGCTGCCTGATTCTTCGTTTTGCTTTTCAGCTGCTCAAGCCGGTTTCTGCCGTTTCGCCTGTCAGCGGCTTTCAGAATATTGATCAGCCCCCAGTAATCGTTCTCAAAATGCTTTGAAAAGACTTCATCCTTTGGGGTATCAAGATATTCCCGGATGAGATCAGAAATGTATGATATATCCGTTTCATACGGATAATACAACTTTTCTCCCTGAAGATTTTTCACGAAGCATCCTGTTTCATCCTGAACAACAAACTGTTTCGGATAATCAAAGATGATTTCATTACCGAAAGTGATCCAATATCGCGGTAAATCCGTAGAACCGTACTGACTGTTCATTCTGTATCTTGATAAATGTATTTGCAGCGGTATACTGTCATCAATGATCTTATAGATTTCTCTCTGCAAGGAACTCCATCGTTTCATTTTCTTCTCCTGATGATAGAAATTATGCTTAGTCTTTTTTCTTTGTCTTGTTGTGCCACAGAACGATGTCAGCGATCAGCAGCACAATCACCGTCGGAACAAATATTAATAACAGTATTTGCTCCAGCATGCCGTTCAAATCTCCGCACGGTGTCAGAATATCATACATTGCAAATCCGACTACAACCAGACCGCATACGATATCAACAATACCGAATATCAGATGCGGGGACACATTTCGATCATGTTTTTTTGCAATTATGAGGATCAGCTTCCATATTCCGAAAACAATTCCTGCAAATATACCAACAGCCACTAGCAGCGTATCCATGTGTGCATTCCTCCGGTCAGAGTCATTCCTATTCTTCATTATAGCAAACCTGCCTCAAAAGTCAACTGTGAAAGCAAAACTGGATTACCGTTTGCTTGAAGGTTATCCGGTTCTGTGATTAAGGTATACTAGAATCTATCGAAGATATATTTCATGAAGTCTGAAAATAACAAAATCTCCAACTTCCAGTGCAAGCGGAGGATGTGTCAATTTGAATTGTTCTCTCGCAGCAATATATTTTTCAATTTCCTTTCTGGTTTGAAAGAGTCCATATTGATTAAGTTGAAATTGAGGAAATACAAACGGAATCTCATTATACACAGCTGAATAATTGTCGCCTCTACCATATGCATAGTCATAACCTAAAAATATCTTTTCAAAATCAGGACATTCAAATTTCGGAGCAGGCACTTCTGTTTCACACAGTAATAGCCTGTATTTCATATTTCGTTTTTCTGCTTCCTTGATATATTTGTATATGTAATCCATATCGTTACAGGCTGCTATCCAGGAATGATCTCCTAAATTCCAATAGGTTCTGCCAATTTCCTCATCATAATATGATTCAAAATAATCAGATACGTCTTCAAAATCGTTTAAAAACCAGTTCTGAGCTGAATTTTCGCGAAACCCGCTGCCATCTATTCCTCTATACACATTGTCAACGAAACTTTGAACTACAATTCCATTTACAAACATATGCACCACCATAAATCAGCATTTCTTTAGAATGCAGTGTACTTACTCTTATTCTCAATTATAGCCTCTCTAACCTCAACAGGTATATAGTCGTTCTGCAAAATAGGCTTTTCCCAGAAGCGTTCTCAATCCGACGAGAAAGAATTCAAAAACATTTCTATATACTTATTTACCTGCTCAGGACAATCATCATTTGCATTGTGTGCAGCATTCTTGATCCAGGTAACAGAAACACCCAATTCCTTCGCCCATTCTTTATTGTAGTGTTTTACCTTTCCGGTTTTATCATATTCACCGACGATCAGCATGACCGGACAGGTTATGTTCAAGTCACAGTTATCTTCCAGAAAACCGGAGAAGCCAATTCCCATAAGATGGCAAAGCTCTTTTTTGCTATAAACAGAAAGCATATTGAACATATTCTGATATGAGCTTTCTGTTCGTGTACATTGTTTTGCGATTGCTTTTCTCAAAGATTTGTCGGGGTACAAAGCAGACATCCATTCAATTTGATTCAGCCACCATCTGTCTGATTTTGAATAATACTTTTCACCGAACGGACAGCTGTCTATTGAAACGAAACCTATCACATACTGCGGAAAACGTCTGATTACGGACTGCGTGATAAATCCTCCCATTGATTGCCCGATAAAAACCGCTTTTGAAATACCACTTTCATCAAGTATATGTACCGCTTCAATGGCTGCCTTTTCAAATTGAAAGTCTCTGTAAGGCCGCGAAGCACCATGAGCCGGTGCATCCCATGCTATGACATTGTAGTCTTTCGCAAAATACGCAATCTGATTCACAAACAATACATGACTTGCTGTCAAGCCATGTAAAAAGAATAGTGTGATCTTTTCATTCCTGATCTGCTCAGATATCCAATAGTGGATATTCCCGGATGCGGTTTTCAATACTTTTTCTTTCATCATCTTTCTCCACAAAGTGCGTTTTTTCAGGACCTTTATGCATACACTTTATCCCATTATAGCAAACTCAACCTCAAAAGTCAACTATGAAAGCGAAACCGGATAACCATCTGCTGGACGGTTATCCGGTTCTGTGATGAGACTTTTACTGCGGAACACCTGAATTACACCAATCAGGTGTTTTATAATCGGGGCGTGTCTAATACTCAATGATATCTCAACTCGATTAAAGCCCAGTCATCGGTCGTGATTTCATACTTGTTCCCGCAATACGGACAATTTTTGTGTTTCGTTGCGTCAAAACTCGCGCCGCAGGACGGACAGGCGATTTTCGTCATCGAAAAGCTTAAATTCACGGGGATATCCGTGCGGCGTTTCAGTGCAGCACTAAAAATCTGTTTTTTGAAATACACCCTGTCTCCGCTCGCATAAAGCACGTCAAAATAGGCCTTTGTTACAACCGTAACGAAATTCCCTTCTTCACGCACACTTTTACAGCCCAACGCACCGCCAAAATTCATATCTATGATGTCCTTCATCTTCGGATCAAGCTGTTCTCCCTCATAAAACAAAAGCTCACTTTCATCCTCAGAAAATACAGCCGTTTTGATAAGGGACAGTGTCTTGCTTGTAAAATACTCATAAGAAAACTCAGGAGTGATTTTCTTCATCCTTGATTCGAATTTTCTTCGCGAACCGGCTGTTCCCATTTTTCCAGCAGCAGCGATTGCGCCGACAATCAGTTTCATAAGGAGAAAATAGGCATACAGAAAATACGCTATAACGATACTTCCTATGGCAGCTGCGATATAAAAGGCGATCTCCTTTTTCATGATAAAGCCAGGAATATACATTGCAATCAGTGTCATGATATATGAAATGAGATACCCTGTTTTGAATTCCTTTTTTGTCATTCCCGGATCATCTAAAAAATAATAGGATGTAACCTTTGGGAAAAGGTCATCCATCTGAAACCTTGTTCCACAGTGCGGACAGCCGTTCTGAAGGCCGGCAACAGTGGAAACTGCACCGCAGTTCGGACAGCAGAACGGATCATGATCCGGATGCGCACCTGTAACAACATCTGTTATCGTTTCGTACAGAACGCATTTACGGTCATCGCTGTACTTCTTTTTACCGTCCTTCTTTACACTTCGTTTGATACCGCATGAATGAAAGCAGACAGTGCTTTCATAGTGCGCATCCTGCCAGTAACTTCCGGCGGTGAATTGGTTTTTGCCTTCATCTCTGGAATACGTTTCGTAGTCGAATTCGAGTCCTTTCCGTGTAATTCTGTCATGTTGAAGCTTCAGCAAATATGTAATATCATGATCCGCAAAGATTATGTTCTCTCCTTTGCCGATCGCATTTCCGAGTGATGCTTTAAACGCATTTAATTTGCGATTAAAAACGACTGAAACTTCTCTCGTATGAAAAAACAGGTATCCCATTTGAACGCCTCCTTTAGAGTGATTTCCTCATCCCGACATATTTCAGCTTAGCATAAAAGATGAATGCTGACTTTTCTCCTATTATAGCAAACCCAACCTCAAAAGTCAATCACATTGTAAGCAAAGGAGTCTTTACAGCGAGCATGTTGAGGCGCCTGCTGGTCTATCATGAATTCCTATTTCATCAACAGAAGTAATAAACTTCGTTTCATCCATCGAAACCATCCCACTGTTTTTTGTGATAGCCTTATTCCGCACTTGCATTCCGAAAACAGCTATGCTATAATGAAGAAAAAAGGACAATACAACTTTTCGGGGGAATGCTTAGGCTCATCAAAAAAGGGGAGGATTCACGCTATGAAACACAAATCTATTCTGCGGACGCTCACGGCGGCCGTGCTGTGCTGCACGCTCTGCGGCACCGGCATGACGGTGCCGGCGTTCTCGGCGGACGATGAACCGGAACTGCCGGCGAAATTTGACCTGCGCGATGAAGGAGCGATGACGCCCGTAAAACGACAGTCACACTATGGTTGTGAGCTGTACGCGGGGTATGCTGCAATCGAGTCCAGAATGATCAAGCAGGGAATGGCAGATGCTTCACTTGATCTTTCAGAAGACCACTGTTTATGGTTTACCTACGGAAAGGGCAAATCAGAGGATCCCGACGATCCGCTGTTCGGCGACGGGAAAGATCGCGGGACGGAAGGATATCAGAGGCAGGTTTTTCCTGCAGACATCATAGCAACTCTCGGGAGCTGGAGGGGGCTTGCACTGGAATCGGAAGTGCCGATCGCAAAGGAAAGCGGACCGCTTGATGAATCTCTGCGGTATGTTTCGGTTGCGCATTTGCAAAATTCATTCAGATATAATGCAGAAGAATGGACTGACTTTCCATTGATCAAGAAACAGATAATGGAAAAAGGGGCTTTAGCGGCTCATTATTACGATATTAGCAGTCCGAACCTTTATTCCGAATACGGTGGTTTTTATCAGCCATATTATAATGAGGACAATAAAAGAATTGATCCGGACGAGAAGGTTGTACTGGAGGGCGGCGGCCATGTGGTTTGTGTCTGCGGCTGGGATGACAATTATCCGAAGGAGCATTTTGTGGTCATGCCGCCAGCCGACGGCGCATGGTTATGTAAAAACAGCTGGGGCGCGAACTGGGGCAAAACATGGGACGGACACGGATATTTTTATCTTTCCTATTATGATCCTTCTATCTCCATAAAGCAATATGATATCGAACCGGTTGACAATTACGACGGCATTTATCAGCGCTGCGGTGCGATACTCTCCAAAATTGATATTGAGAATGCAGGCTGGGGATTTTCAAATATCTATACAGCGAAGAAAGATGAAAACCTGACTGCCGTTTCATTCTTTAACCGGGAAACGCACCTGCCGTATGAGTTCAGTATCTATGCGTTAAAGGAAGGATACACGAATCCGCGTGACGGAGAGCTTCTTGCTCAGATCAGTGGTGTGGAGCCTCATTGGGGATACCATACCTACCCGCTGCAAACTGCTTGCTCGGTTTCTGCCGGACAGGTATTTTCTGTCGTAGCTAAAACCGGAATTAAGGAGTCTGCACGGTGCTTTTTTGATAATAACCCGGATAACTCCGGGACATCCTACTATATGACATACGATGAAAACGGAGAAAGCGAATGGAAGGATGCGACCGCAGAGGAAGATAAAGGCAATGTATTTCTCAAGGTGTTCACGAAGGACGGTACCGCAGTCAATGAGCAGAATTATCCCGATCCGCTATACAGACGGGCAGTATCACAGGCTTATGACGCGAATGAAGACTTTGTGATTACCGAAAAAGAACTTTACGACGCAGAACAATTTATCCGCGGTGATGTCAACCGTGACGGCGTTGTAAATGCCGTTGACCTTTCGCTTCTGAAACAGGTACTGCTCGGCAGCGATCACACAGACCTCTGTCTGATAGCCTCCGACTGGAACGAAGATAAGGCTATCAATGCAGAGGATGCCAAAGGAATCCTTGATTTCCTGCTGCAAGCAGAAGCGTAACGAAAGGTGGGCGCTATGAAACACAA
>JAEEGL011974632.1_pt1 | contig 11294 bp, 8 predicted proteins | sample 9134231 | NCBI WGS metagenome assembly JAEEGL01 (sample SAMN16246548, study PRJNA631951) | gut metagenome | biome: gut microbiome; feature: rumen; material: fiber-attached | host: Bos | place: Iran: Karaj | collected 2018-10
GAATCCTCACCTATGACCGGCGCGTGAAAAAGATTGAAGCAGAGGAGTTCCTGGATGTCTCCCGGAAGCGTTGCGCTGCACTCGCGGTGCAGCCATGAAACGTGACCGGTTTTTTCACTGAATTGCACGGGACAGGAGAGCATGAAGTATCAACCTGGACAGATAATAGCTTTTTGGAGTGCGATAATGCCTCAGGCCATAAAGGATCCGAAAGCATACGGACATCGACACAGCATAATTAATACATAATTCGAAGCGGATAATTCCGGGAAAGTGTGGAGGGATGCACACATGATACTAATGTGTCAAAAGGATTTGAATGATCAGGCAGGCATGGAGCGGGCGTTCCGGACGTATTTCAGGGACATTAAGAAAGACTGCCCGGGAACATTGAATGATCTGCTGGAAGCTCGGTTTGTTGTTTGTGACTTCAAGTCCTGTACAGTGGCACTGTCTTCAGAAACAAAGCCATGGATGGCGAACCCGGGAGATATTCTGCACGGCGGAATAACTGCGGCCTATCTGGATCTGGTGATGGGGCTGATTTGCCGATACTACAGCGGAGGCCGGATGACCCGGACCGTCCATACTGATGTGAGTTATCTGCGAGCCATTCCCATCGGGAAAAACATTTGTATAGAAGCCAAAGCTACTAAGATGGGAACGGGAATCTGTTTTGCGGAAGGAAGAATCTATTTTCCCGGGGAGGCAGAACGGTTGCTGGCAACTGCAGTAGGGACCTATTCCGTCCAAACACCCAAGCAGTTTCAGGCAGAATCAGTTTGATCGATGAAAGCTGTAAAACGAACAGTAAACAGAGCAGTACACCATAGTATTCCCAATGCGGTAACGCTATGAAAAGGAGCCTCCCTCAGAGCACTGGGGGAGGCTCTCTGGCGTCAAATTGGATGATTCATTTTGCCCTTCATGTCTTATCCGGGGCCGCAGGCATCGCGGAAATTGAAGGTACACAAGGTCAGTTAATTATGGTAGTATAAACAGGAGACGAAACGAGGTGATTCAATTGGAACGTAACATGACCCAGGGAACTCCCTGGAAACACATTCTCTTTTTCTCTCTGCCGATTCTGGGCGGCATGATCCTGCAGCTTCTGTATACCACGGTAGACGGCATCGTGGTGGGGAATTTTGTGGGTGAGCAGGCGCTTGGGGCCATGAACACCAGCATCAGTTACGCCAATGTGCTGCTTGCCATTTCTACCGGTCTTTCTACCGGCTGCGGCATCGTGATCTCCCAGTTCTACGGAGCAAATCAGCGGGAGAAGCTGCGGAACTGCATCTCTACCATGCTGCTTCTGATGCTGGGACTGGGCCTCTGTGTGGCGGTGATCGGCATTCTGACCTCCAGAATCGTGCTCCGGTATGTGCTGGGCGTGCCGGAAGACGTGTTCAGCTATGCGCTCACTTATATGCGCATCTACTTCCTGGGTATGATCTTCCAGTTTGCCTACAACGCCATGGCGGCGGAACTCCGAAGCGTGGGGGACTCCAAGGCCACCATGCTGTTCCTGCTGATCTCCTCAGCAACAAACATCCTGCTGGATCTGCTGCTGGTGATCGTATGCCGTCTCGGCGTGGCAGGTGTGGCCATCGGCACGGTGCTGGCCCAGCTGGTTTCTGTCCTTGTCTCCGCAGCGTACATTCGGAAAAAGCACGAGCTTCTGTGGATTCCCCAAGCCGAGATGGTATTCCGGACCGAGCTCTGCGGGACCATCCTGAAGGTGGGCATTCCGGTGATGATCCAGACCATGATCTCCAGCCTTGGAATGCTGGCTATCCAACGCCTCATCAACTCCTTCGGCAGTACCACCATGGCCGGAGTGGCCGCTGCCAGCAAGATCGAGAGCTACGCCATCATGCCCGTGATCTCCTTCTCCTCCGGCATGGCCACCTACGCGGGACAGAACGCCGGAGCCGGAGATCTCAAACGGGTCTGGGCCGGGTATAAATCCGGGCTTGTACTGACCTTCCTGATCACAGCCTGCTTCAGCATCGTGATCTTCTCCTTCGCCCGGCCTTTTGTGACCATGTTCGGCTGCACAGGGGATGCTCTGGCATTCGGCATCGAATACCTCCGGTTTATGGCCTGCGTTCTGGTGATCATGACCATGCTGTTCATCTCAAGAGGCATGCTCCAGGGTGTGGGGGATGTGACCATCACCACGGTTATCACATTCGCCACTCTGGCCCTGCGGATCGTTCTGGCTTACTGGATGGCGGGGATCCCCTCCATCGGACGGAAGGCCATCTACATCTGCATGGGCATCGACTTCTGCATCGGCGCCGTGTTCTACATCATCCGTCTGGCCTCCGGGGTCTGGAAGAAAAAGATCCTGGTGAAAAGCGAAACCGAATGAAAGAAGCTGCGGGGCAACACCGCTTCGAGCTAGATGTTTTGAACGAAAGTTCAAAGTATGATTCTAACGCCTCAAAAGTCATCAAATAAACGGTGATTGAATGAAGATGCAATGCGCTTTTTGGAAGCCATAAGGAGCAAATAAGGAGCAGAACCTTAGAATGTAAAAAGAAAAAAGACAAAAAAGTTAGAAAAACACCCGGTTTCGAGAAGAAACCGGGTGTTTTTGTGGAGCTGGTAATGTGACTCGAACACACGACCTGCTGATTACGAATCAGCTGCTCTACCGACTGAGCTATACCAGCAAAGCTTTCATATTTTATCATGAAAACTTTCCGGCGTCAACAGAAATTTTAGGCCTGCCCGCGGAGGATTTCCTCCACTTTCTGAAGCTGCTCCGGAGTGTTGACACCTATAATCTGAGATCCCAGTTCCACACAGCAGAGTCCAATCTTTCCACCGCGCTTCCGCATCAGTTCCGGTACGTCGGTCAGGTACAGTTCTCCCTGTGCGTTGTCATCCTTCAGAAGCTTCAGGTACGCCAGCAGTTCCCTGCAGTCAAAGGCATATACCCCTGCGTTAAGCTCCGGAATTGCCTTCTGCTCGGGAGTACAGTCCTTGTCCTCAACGACACGGAGAAAGCGTCCCAGATCATCCCGGACGATCCGCCCGTAGGGGAGATCCAGATTGCTGGTACCGGTGAGAAAGGTGCACACGCAGTCATTGCTCTGGTGTTCCAGCAGCAGGGCTTCATAGGTGTCCTTCCTGACAAGCGGCATGTCTCCGCAGCACACAAGAACAGTACCGTTAAAGTCCCTCAGGTATTCCTCTGCGCACTGGACTGCATGGCCGGTGCCTTTCTGGGGCTCCTGTACAGCATGCGGGTATTCCGGGAAACGGCTGATTACCTTGTCCCGCTTATAGCCTACCACAAGGACAGTGTCCTCCTTCGGGAGAAAACTCAGTGCATTCAGAACATAGTGCAACAGGGGCTTTCCGTTGGCTTCCCGAAGCACCTTGGGAAGATCATGCTGCTCCGACTGGAGCCTTTTTCCCATGCCTGCCGCCAGAACTACGGCCTTAACATCGCTCATTTGGATTCCTCCAGTCCCTTGAGAATTGCGATTCCGGCGCTGGCGCCGATCCGGTCGGCTCCTGCCGCAATCATGATCATGGCATCATCGAAGGAACGTATTCCGCCGCTGGCCTTCACTTTAAGGCCTCCGGATGATTCTTTCATCAGAGTGACATCTTCCGGCTTTGCACCGCCGCTTGAAAAGCCTGTGGAGGTCTTGACAAAGTCAGCACCTGCACGCTTTGCAGCCTCGCAGGCCTTCACGATTTCTTCTTTCGTCAGCAGGCAGGTTTCAAGAATTACCTTGAGAATCTGATCCGGACAGGATGCGCGAACGTTGCGGATATCCGCTTCCACAGCATCCCAGCTGCCGTCTTTGGCCAGGCCGACATCCAGGACCATGTCTATCTCATCAGCGCCGAGCTTGGCCATTTCAGCGGCTTCCGCAGCTTTTGTTACGGAGCATCCCAGGGGAAAGCCAACCACAACACACAGTCTCACATCGCTTCCGGCAATGCAGGATTTGGCCAAAGCGGCCCGCCCGGAGTTAACACAGACAGAGCAGAAGTGGTGTTCAACAGCCTCTGCACATAGTTTTTTAATCTGCTCTGCAGTTGCATCAGGCTTGAGCAGAGTATGATCAATCATTTTGGCAAGTTCCAGTTTTGTCATCAAAAAATCCTCCTTCTGATCGGCTTCCTTAGGTGCGCCGAATGTGTTTATTCCGGGATCCGGAAAAACCGCTTCCCGTTCTCCAGGGTGGCCGACGCCACATCTTCCAATGTCAGTCCCTTGACCTCTGCAATCTTTCTCGCTACCTCCGGAACATAGCCGGAGTGGTTCCGTCTGCCCCGGTAGGGAACCGGGGCCATGTAGGGTGCATCAGTCTCAATCATGATACGGTCCATGGGCGTTGCGGCCACAGCCTCCAGAGCGCGGCGGGCATTCTTGAAAGTGACCACGCCGGTAAAGCTGACATACCAGCCCAGCTTTACCAGTTCCTCCGCCATTTCAGCGCTGCCGGAGAAGCAGTGAAACACACCTGTGACTCTGCTGGCCCACTTCCGGACCATGTCTATGCTGTCTCCATGGGCATCCCGGTTGTGTACCACCACGGGCATCTGCAGTTCTGCGGCGAGGGCCATCTGCCGGTCGAACCAGTACTTCTGGACGTCCCGGGGTACATCATCGTAGTAATAATCCAGGCCGATTTCCCCGATGGCTACCACTTTGTCATGCGCTGCCATCGAACGGTATTCCTCCAGATCCGCCTCAGTCATACTGCCCACATTTCCCGGCCATCCGCCCACGGCGGCATATATAAAGGGATATTGCTCTGCCAGTACGATGGAGGCACGTGAGGAAGGAATGTCCGTCCCGATGGTATTGATCAGACAGATGCCCTGCCGGTAAAGCTCCGGCAAAAGTGTTTCCCGGTCTGAATCGAAACGGCCGTCATCAAAGTGCGCGTGGGTATCATAAAAGGTCATTGCTTTTCCTTCTCTCTTAATTCCAGATATATCATCAGGACCGCCATGTCCGCAGGGCTGACTCCGGATACACGGGAGGCCTGACCCAGATTCATGGGCCGAATGGCGTCGAGCTTCTGACGGGCTTCCAGCCGGAGTCCGGTGATCTGCTGGTAGTCAATGTCCGGCGGGAGTTCCCGGCTCTCTTCTTTCTGAAACTGCTCTACCTGCCGAAGCTGCCGCTGGATGTATCCGGCGTATTTCACCTGGATCTCCACTTCCTCACTGATCTCAGGAGAAACAGAAGGCCGGGCTGGGTCAAAGGGAGACAGCGCGTCATAGGTGATTCCTGGACGGCGCAGGAGGTCTCCCAGTCGAACCGAGCCTTTGACCGGTGCAGTGCCCATTCCAGTGAGGAAGGCGTTCAGACTGTCACTTTCCGGCAGACCGGTCTTTTCCAGACGGGTGATTTCCCGACGGACTGTTTCGTATTTTTCCTGCACCCGAGCGTACCGCTCATCGGAAATCAGGCCTACCCGGTGCCCAATGGCGCAAAGCCGGTCGTCGGCATTGTCCTGACGAAGCATCAGACGGTATTCCGTGCGGGAGGTCATCATACGGTAGGGCTCGTTGGTGCCCTTGGTCACCAGATCATCGATGAGTGTTCCGATGTATGCATCAGAACGCCGCAGTACCATGGGTGATTCGCCTTTAAGTTTCAGCGCTGCGTTGATGCCTGCCACCAGCCCCTGAGCCGCTGCTTCCTCGTAGCCGGAGGAGCCGTTGAATTGGCCTGCTCCGTAGAGGCCGGAGATTTTCTTGCACTCCAGCGTGGGAAGCAGTTCAGTGGGATCTATGCAGTCATACTCTATGGCATAGGCAGGACGCATCATTTCCGCATGTGTCAGACCCGGGATGGTGTGCATCATTTCGATCTGCACGTCCTCCGGAAGAGAGGATGAGAAGCCCTGGATGTACATCTCGTCGGTATTCAGCCCGCAGGGTTCGATAAAAAGCTGGTGTCGTGGCTTGTCAGGAAACCGGACAATTTTGTCTTCAATGGATGGACAGTACCGGGGACCAACGCCCTCGATGACTCCGGAGAACAGGGGAGAGCGATGGAGGTTTTCCCGGATAACACGGTGGGTATCTTCGTTGGTATAGGTCAGGTGGCAGACTGCGCGGTTCTCGGGAATCTCGGTGGTAGTGAAGCTGAAAGGAACAGGAACCTGGTCCCCGGGCTGCAGTTCCATCTCTGAAAAGTCAATGCTGCGGCGGTTGACCCGGGGGGGCGTGCCGGTCTTGAACCGGCGGAGAGACAGCCCCAGGGACCGGAGGCAGTCCGACAGGCCGGTGGCAGCGTGCATGCCGTCGGGGCCGGACTCGTAGGTGCATTCCCCGGTGATGCAGCGGCCTTCCAGATAGGTGCCGGTGCAGATGATTACGGCACGCACGGGATAGACTGCGCCAAGCCGCGTCTTCACAGCGGAAACAGTGCCGTTTTCTATACGGATTTCCGTGATCATGGCCTGCTTGAGATCCAGATTCTCCTGACGTTCCAGAGTATGCTTCATGATCTCCTGGTACCTTCGGCGGTCTGCCTGGGCACGGAGGGAGTGGACCGCGGGACCCTTGCCGCGGTTGAGCATGCGGAACTGAATACAGGCACGGTCTGCAGCGCGGGCCATTTCGCCGCCCAGTGCATCGATCTCACGTACCAGGTGGCCTTTTCCTGTACCCCCGATGGCGGGATTGCAGGGCATGTTGCCAACGGCATCCAGGTTGATGGTGAACACCACCGTTCTGAGCCCGAGCCGTGCGGCGGAGAGACCCGCCTCGATGCCGGCATGGCCGGCTCCGATGACCGCCACGTCATAGCGGTCCATGAAATATTCCATCTGCTTCACCCAATTCTCTGTCTGTCATAACTTTATAATTATATCATGTTAATGAAGCCTTTGCCACTGTTTTCTGCCCTCGGAAGGGAAACACGTCAGGGCGGAAGGCGGATCAGACCCGAAACACAAACCTGTCATGCAGAGAGGAATTGCCGGACAAACTTATGTGCATTCCGGCCCGGTTTTCCTCCCAGTCTGGGCATATGCCGCGAAACACCCGGATTTCGGTGCATTTCTTCAATGTATGGGGATAAGAATCTTGCAATCCTTAGCATGCTGTGATATCATATTTTATTGCTGTTAGCAATTTTCCGGCGTTATCTGCCGTTTGAAGGGAGTTACCACAGTTGGTAGACGAAAAAATCAGAAATATAGCAATTATCGCCCATGTTGACCACGGCAAGACCACGCTGGTGGACGAGATGCTCAAACAGAGCGGCATCTACAGGGAGAATCAGGAAGTGGTTGACCGAGTCATGGATTCCGGGGACCTGGAACGCGAGCGCGGCATCACCATTCTTGCAAAGAACACCGCTGTCACCTATGGAGACACTAAGATCAACATCGTGGATACTCCGGGCCACGCAGACTTCGGCGGAGAAGTGGAGCGGATCCTGAAGATGGTCAACGGCGTCATTTTGCTGGTGGACGCGGCGGAGGGCCCCATGCCTCAGACCCGCTTCGTCCTCTCCCGTGCTTTGGAACTGGGCCACCGGGTCATCGTGGTCGTCAATAAGATCGACCGGCCGGACCAGCGGGTCCATGAGGTCATCGACGAGGTGCTGGAGCTGCTGCTGGACCTGGACGCCACGCCGGAGCAGCTGGATTCCCCCACGCTCTTCTGCTCTGCCCGGCAGGGGATCGCCTCCTTCTCGCCGGACGTGCCCGGCACGGACCTGAAGCCTCTGTTCGATACGATCCTGGACTATATCCCCGCTCCGGACGCGGATACGGAGGCGCCGCTGCAGCTGCTCGTCTCCTCCGTGGACTACAATGAATTCGTGGGCCGCATCGCCATCGGGCGCATCGAGCGGGGCGTGGCAAAGCAGAACCAGGAGGTCCTGGTGTGCAACTACCACGACCCGGACACGGCGCCACGGAAGGCGAAGATCGTCAGCCTCTATCAGTTCGAGAGCCTCAACCGCACGGCGGTGCCGGAGGCGGGCGCCGGCAACATCGTGGCCCTGTCCGGCATCGCGGACATCTCCATCGGCGACACCATCTGCGCCCCGGACACGCCGGAGCCCCTGCCGTTTGTCAAAATTTCCGCGCCCACCATGGAGATGACCTTCTCCGTCAACGATTCTCCCTTCGCCGGAAGGGAGGGGAAATACGTCACCTCCCGGAACCTGCGGGACCGCCTGATGCGCGAGACGCTCAAGGACGTGTCCCTCCGGGTCTCGGAGACGGACACCACGGAGGCCTTCAACGTGGCCGGCCGCGGCGAGATGCACCTGTCCATCCTCATCGAGACCATGCGCCGGGAGGGCTACGAGTTCCAGGTGTCGCCGCCCCGCGTGCTCTATCAGGAGATCGAGGGAAAAAGGTGCGAGCCCATCGAGCGGCTGGTGCTGGACGTGCCGGCGGATGCCGTGGGTGCCTGCATCGAGAAGTTAGGCTCCCGGAAGGGGGACCTGCTGGACATGTGTCCCGTGGGGGAGCGGATGAAGCTCACCTTCCTCATCCCGACCCGGGGTCTCTTCGGCTACCGGAACGAATTTCTCACCGACACCCGGGGCGAGGGCATCATGGCATCCGTCTTTGACTCCTACGCCCCCTATAAGGGCGACATCAGTCGCCGCAATACGAGCTCCCTGGTGGCCTGGGAGGAGGGTGAGGCCGTTCCCTACGGCCTCTGGGCCGCCCAGGAGCGCGGCGCGCTGTTCATCGGGCCCGGCACCGCCGTCTACGGCGGCATGGTGGTGGGCGAGTGCATGCGTCAGGAGGACATCACCGTCAACGTCTGCCGGAAAAAGCAGCTGACCAACATGCGCGCCGCCGGCAGCGACGAGGCCCTGCGCCTCACACCACCCCGGGTGCTCAGCCTGGAGCAGTGCCTGGAATTTCTGGGCGACGACGAGCTGCTGGAGGTCACCCCGGCCCACCTGCGCCTGCGCAAGCGGATCCTGGACCACGCGAAACGAATGAAGGCCCTCAAGGGCGGGAAATAAAGCAGAAAGACGGCCGTGTCCGGTACCGGGCACGGCTGTTTTCATGCTTTTTTCCGTTGCTCGGTGCAATTATTTGTGCGCAATACAACCGATATGTTTCTATTGACACAAACCGAACTGTTGCAGTATGATAACGGTGAAAAAAGCTCCGATTCTGCGGCCCTGTGACAGTGGAATGTTATGGGCCGCAGGACGATAGAGCGCAGGGGGAAACGCCTGCGCTTCCTGTGGGGAAGGAGCTGCCGGCAAGCACGGAGACGATGGAGAAGACGGAACAATCGGCAGATGCCGACAGCTTCCCGGCCGATCGTTTCGCGGCGGCCCTTGTCAGCGGCCTGTCCTTCCGGGGACAGGCCGCTTTTTGCGGTCCCCGGAGGACACGGCGGTGAGGGCCCGGCCGGAAAAACCTGCGGGGATTATATTAAAAAAGGAGGAACAGGCATGAAGAACACAAGACGATGGATTGCTCTGCTGCTGGCACTGGTCCTGGCGCTGGCACTGGCGGCCTGCGGCGCGCCGACCAACGAGCCGGGTGCGCCCGCAGAGGACCCGGCCGCACCCACGGAGGAGGTCCAGGAGCCTGCGGCACCGGAGGCAGAGTGGCCGCGCACAATCACCGACCTGGCGGGCAACACCCTGGAGCTGGAAGCGCCGGTCACCGGCGTGGTGGGCACCCATAATCCCACCATGAACCTGGCCATCGTGCTGGGTGGCGGCGGCAAGTACATCACCGGCTTCGGCAACAAGGAGATGGCGGATGAGCTGTACTCCTATGTCTTCCCGGAGCTGGCCAACGACGTGCCGCAGATCGGCAAGGGCAAGAACATCAACTATGAGACGGTTCTCTCTCTGGAGCCGCAGCTGGCTATCCTGCCGGAGCGCTTCGCCTATATGGTGGAGGAGTTCGGCGATGTCGGCGTGCCCGCCGTGGTGGTTCTCTCCTCCACGGAGAGCTTTGAGAGCATCCAGGATTCCCTGCTGCTGATGGGCAGCATCCTGGGTGAGGACGCCCGCGCGGCAGAGATTGTCGATATGATGCAGAGCATCGAGGACGACGTGGTCTCTGCCACCGCCGGCGTGGCGGACGCGGACAAGCCCTCCGTCATCTTCCTGGGCAGCAGCTCTATGCTCAGTGTGGCCACGGATTCCATGATCCAGACTGAGATCATGGAGAAGGCCGGCGCGGTGAACGCCGTCACCGGTCTGACCGTTTACGGCTCCTTTGCCGACGTGAGCGCGGAGGATATCGTGGGCTGGAACCCGGATATCATCTGGGTGCCGAACTATGCCGATTACACGGTGGAGGATGTTTTGAACGATCCCATGTTTGCCAGCATCACCGCGGTGAAGAACGGAGATGTATACTACTTCCCCAGCGCGCTGGAGCCCTGGGATTATCCGACGGCCAGCTGCGTGCTGGGCCTGGCCTGGGCGGCATCCGTGCTGCATCCGGACCTGTACAGCCAGGATCAGCTGATGGCGGCGGCAGATGACTTCTATTCTCTGATCTACGGCCAGACCTTCACCGCCGAGCAGCTGGGGCTTGCCTGAGCCACTCTCAGTGAAAGTGACGTGACATAGCACCCTTAACGGAACGGATCGGGGGGATTTGACGTGAAGAAACGGCGGAATTATCAGGCAGTGATCCTTACGATCGTGATCTTGTTGATCGCGGTCTGCGTCATCGGCCTGTGCATCGGCCGCTATTCCGTCAATCCCCTCGATGCCTTCCGGGCGATCGGAGACAGGCTTCTGGGCCGGCCGCCGGTCAACGAGACGATGGACGTGGTGCTCTTTGCCATTCGCCTCCCGCGCATCGTGTCGGCCATGCTCATCGGTGCGGCGCTGTCTCTGTCCGGCGCCGTGTATCAGAGTGTGTTCAAAAACCCCTTGGTTTCCCCGGACATCCTAGGCGTGAGCAACGGCGCCTGTGTGGGAGCCGCCCTGGCGATCCTGTTGGGGACCACCGTGCTGATGCAGCAGGTGATGGCCTTTGTCATCGGCATCGTTGCCGTACTGCTGGCCGTGATGATCCCCAAGCTTCTGCGCAACCACAGCAATCTGATGCTGGTGCTCTCCGGAATCATCGTCAGCGCCTTTATGGCCTCTATCCTGGGCGTTCTGAAATTTGTGGCGGACGAGGATTCGGAGCTGAGCAGCATCGTTTACTGGCAGATGGGCTCCCTGGCCAGTATCCACATGCGGGAGATCGCCTCCATCTGTCCGCTGCTCTTTGTCAGCGGTCTGGTACTGATTTTGCTTTCCTGGCGGCTGAACATCATGTCCTTCGGGGAGGCGGAGGCCA
>JAEEGL013281964.1_pt1 | contig 11294 bp, 8 predicted proteins | sample 9134231 | NCBI WGS metagenome assembly JAEEGL01 (sample SAMN16246548, study PRJNA631951) | gut metagenome | biome: gut microbiome; feature: rumen; material: fiber-attached | host: Bos | place: Iran: Karaj | collected 2018-10
ATCAACATTTTCATTTAAAGAATGCTGCAACTATTTTAATCATTTCAATAAACAAATTAATAATATCAATATATAAACACATTGCAGCTAAAACATAATCATTATTATTAAATTTTTCTCTTTGATTTCCAAGAATTAATTGAGCATCATAAATAATATAAGTACTAAAAACAATCAAACAACATCCATTTATTATTAATTTTGAATATTCAATTCCAAATAATATTCGCAAACATGAACTTATCATAAATAAATTTAAAGTTACAAAAAAATTCACTAAAAATTATAATAGTAAATTTTATAGTTAAAACACTATAAACTTTCATAACAAATATTTTTCTAATTTTTATAACTATTTTAACAGTAAAATAAGAAATTTCTTTAGTTTTTTATATTTAATTATTACATATTTAAAAAAAAGGTTTTAATTGATTCTCATTCATAATAATAAATTTAAAAATAATTACAAAAATTAATTAAATATATTTATATATATTTATTAAGAATTTTAGCAAATTCATTATAATCAATAAATCCATCATCATCAACATCAGCTTCTTTTATCATATCATCAATTTGACCTTTCGAAATTTTTTTCCCACATCTTAACATACAATATCTTAATTCAGAGGGGGATAACCTCCCATTTTTATCTTCATCAATTAATCTAAATATTTCTAAGAAATTTTCATTATTATCATTTTCATCTTCCAATTCTTTAGCCATTAAACCTAAAAATTCTCTAAAATCTATTGTTCCATTTTTATCTTTATCAACTTCTTTTATCATTAAATTAATTTCCTCTTCTGAAGGATTTTGACCAAAAGCTCTCATAACATTTCCTAATTCATTTGTTGTTATTGAACCATCTCCATCTTTATCAAAAATTTGAAATGCTTCTTTAAATTCAAAAATTTGATCATCTGAGAGATTAGAAATTAACATATCTAAATCAAAATTATCTGACATTAATATTATTATTTAATAAAAAATGTTTTAAATTAAAATGGATAAAATATTATTTTTTGATTACATCGAAGAAAATTTAAAATATTCTTTTTTATCACAAAATATAATAATAATCAATAAACGAAATAAATTAATTTATTTTACAATTATTCAAATTTTTTTTTCAATTTTTGGAATGATTATTTTTATTATTCGAAAAATAAAATTTTTTATTTTTGCTAATTTTTTAATTTTATTTTTAACATTTTGTGGAATTTATGGAAGCATTACAATTAATTCAATATGTTTATTAGTTCATTGTATATTAACATTATCATTAGGATGTGCTTTATTTTTATATTTAATAATAAGCGAAATTTTTAGTGAAGAATCAAAATCTAAAAAAAATTCTAGTTTAAACGAACATTTATTATTTATTATTTATTGTCTACCTTATTTATATGATATTTTTTGTGGTTATTATAATTACAGTTGGTTAATGTTATTAAGTAAATTAAATGAAAAAGATTCTTATAATTTAATAAATAATAATGCTAATGATTATAATGAAAATTTATTAAATGTTAATAAAAATAATAATAATAATGAAATAAAAATTGAAATGGATGATGTTAATAGAAATAGTAATAATATTTGTTAAATTTGTTATGAAAATAATAAAAATACTGTTTTTTCTCCTTGTGGACACACTTTTTGTTGTTATGTTTGTTGGGAAGTATTAAAGAAAAAAAATATAAATAAATGTCCGATTTGTCGAAAAAAAATTGAAAACTGTTTAAAAATTTATAATTAAATAATTATATTTTTTAATTATAAATTTATTTAAAAAAAAAAATTTATTTTTAAACAATATTTAAAATAAAAATTCTTAAATTTGTCATTTTTTAAAAATAATAATTTTTAACCCTTTTTGAATATAATATTAAATAAATATTTTATATTAATATGAGTAATTTACAAGCACCTTATTTAACAAAAAAACGAGTACGAAATAATTTAAATTCTCCTGAAATAAATATAAAATTTTTTAACAAAGACGATAATAAATTATTTTTAAGTTTAATTCAAAATTCAGTTTGTTATTTTTGTCATAAAAGATTAAACGAAGAAGATTTAATTCAATGTGTGAGATGCTTTAAAAAATTTCACAAACAATGTTACCCAGGAATAGAAGATTTTTATTTGAATAATAACATATGTTTATGTTTATATGAAAAAAATAATATATGTTACAAATGTCAAAGTCCGTTTGAAAACGAAAAAAATAAAATCATCGTTCAATGTGAATTTTGTGGTAATAAATTTCATTTAGAATGTAGTTTAATTTCGTTATTTTTTATATTCAAAAGAGAATATTACAATAAATTATTAAACGAATATAAAAATGGAGATTGTTATAAAAATTTTTTAGAAAGTATTTTTCATTTAGACATAAAAAAAATAAATCGCGAATATAGTAAAGTTGATTTTTTATATGATTTATTAAAAAAAAGTGGATTTGATGATGAAATTTCAAAGAAAATTTTAAATAATTTATTTTATTTATGTGATTTTTGTAAAAATAAAAAGAATAAAAAAATAAATTCTATTGTTTATCAATCAACTTTAGTTCTAACTTCAAATTATCAAGAAAAAACAGGAAATTTACATCAATTATTAATTCCAAGCACAATTTTACAAATTCAAGGAAATTATTATGAACAATACATTCCAATTAAAAAAATTATAGGCGAATATTTTTATAATGATCTTAGTAGAAAACATTATTTAATTAAATGGGAAAATAATACGTTTTCTATTGAATTAGATGAATTTATTCAAAATTTGAATAATTTTGAGGAAAAATATGAAGAATTTAAAAATTTCAAATTCGAAAATAATTTTTTTCCGAATCAAAATGAATATTATAATCATATGAATAATTATCAAAAAATAAATAATGAAATTAATATTAATTTTAAATTAAGAGAAAATCAATTTATTTTAGTTTCGAATGAAAAAAATAAAGAAATTTATTTATATTTAAATGAATTAATTCAATTTAGTTTTAAAAATAATAAATTCAAACCAAAAATTTTAATTTTCAGTGACAATAATTCAAACATTAATAAATTTATAAATAACATTTTTTCAATTAATAAAAACATCGGTTTAATTGAAAATTATTTAGAAGAAATTGTTTTTGAATCAATTTGTTACAACAAAGAAAATAAAATTAATTTTTCAATTTACGAAAATTTTAAAAAATTTCGCGACAACGAAAAAGAAATTTTAAATTTTTTACATGAAATGAATATTAATAAAAATTCACAATTAATTTATGACACAATCATCGCAACAGAAAATATTTTCAATCAAGAAATTTTAATTGCTTTAATTTTATATTTTAAATTTAATTTTATCATTTTTGATATAAATGACCCAAAAAACATTGAAAATTCATTAAAAATTTTAAATAAAATTTACGAAGAAAAAAATATTAATTATCATTCATTAATTTATTTTATAATAAACATAAACGAAAATTATTCTAATAATTTAATTAATGAAATTCCTTTAAATTTCTTAAACATTTTTTTAAAACCAAACGATATTTTAATGTCAGATGATTCAAACAGTAAATTTATTTCTAACTTAAAAATCTTCAACAAAAAAATAAAAAACATCTCAACAAATGACACACATTCTCTTCAATTAAATCAAAGTAAATGGAATTTTTACATAGAAAAATCCAATTTAACTTTCATTCAATTTTTCTCAAAAATCTACAACGAACATTCAACAATTTATTATTCATCTTCCCAAGAAAATTTTTCCAGATTAATAATTAATTTACTTCCATGCACAATAGACAAAGAAACATTTTTAGAATACATTTATTTAATTAAAAATAGGAAAGATATTTTATTAAAACCTTCTGAAAATAAAAGAGATGTTATGAAAGCTTTATTATGTTTGTGCACATTTCCTTTCACATTAGGAAAATATTATCAAAATTGTTTAGAAGAATTAGACTGTCCAATTAAAGATGATATTAATGTTTCGAAAACAGATTGTTTATATAATTTAACTCAATTTTTAATTAATGAAAACAAAGATGAAAAATTTAATTTAATTATTTTATTCAGTTTGTTTGAAGAAAAATTAATTGACGATATTAAATATCAATTAAATCGAATTGTTAATTGTAATAAAAAAAATAATAATATGAAAGTGTCTATTTTTTTTGTGGGCGAAAATGAATTAGGAGATGAATTAAATTCAATTCAAGAAAAAACTTATTTTATTTTGTTTAATGTTTTTTTACTTGAAAGAAACGCGTTTTATATTTACAGTAAATTATGTGAATTAAATAAAATTTTGAAAGATAAAATTATCGTTTTTCAAATTTATATTAAAAACTTAATTGAAGATAATTTATTGCAATATCAATTTCAAAATTTAGAACAATATCTTTTAAATTTAAATACAAATAAAAATACTTTATTTAGTTTATTATCGATGGAAGAAAAAGAAAATGTTAATTTAAAAGGATTAAAAACGTATTTAAATGAATATAATAATGAAAATATGGATAATATTTTAAATAAAGATAAAATAATTTTAGATTATTATGATAATTTCGAAGAAAAAATCGATGGTTTTATTTATACGAAAGATAATTTGTTTTTATTAGCCACAAATTCAAATGGGTTGTATAATCATATTTTAAATATAACAAACGATGAAAAAGAAAATATTAATTTAGATTATTTAGAAAAAGCAATAGAAAAATTCGAAAAAGAAAAAAAATTATTAAATGAAAAAAATTCAAATAATATTAATCTTAAAAAAATCGAATTACATAATAATAATAATAATAACAACAACAATAATAACAATAATAATTATTTTCATGACAACAACGAAATTAATAATCAAAATAACATAATAAATAATAATAATAACACAATAAACACAATTCATTCAGACAATCAAAGTATTCACAGTTTAAATATTTATACATCAAATAACATAAACAATAATAATAATAATAATAACGAAATTCAAATTTTAGACAGTTCAAATTCAGAATTAAATAATTCTTACAGTTCTTCAACTTATCCTTTAAGAAACAGAACTTCATATTACAACAACAATGTGAATAATTATAATTATTATATAAATAACATTTCAGATTATAATTATTATAATACTTCAAATAGTTCGGAAATTATCGTTTTATATGATGATAATGAAGGAACTATAAAAAACATTCAAAATACAGCGAATATTTTAAGTGACATTACAAAAAAGAAAAATTCTTTAGAATTTACAACACCGGAAAAAAATTATGAAAATGAAATTAAAAATCGCGAATATATAAATAAATTTTTAGAAGATTTACAAATAAAAAATAGAGAAAATATTTTCATAACATCGAATTTTTTTATTTCATTTGGTTTTGTTGAAAAAATACGAAAATTATTTTTATTATGTTTATTTAATTATGGTGCTCCAAAAATGGGTGAATTTCCTACTTTTTATCAACATTTTATAGAAAATGCGAAACATTTTAATAATAACAAAACAAAATTTTTACCTTCAAAAATTCAAACACAATTTTATTATGAATTTTTTAATTATTTTTTAATTGAAAGTCAATCAATCGAAGGAATCACACCACCTTCTTTTTTTACACAGAAAATTCCAATTTGCATTATTAAAATTAGGTTGATGAATATTAATAAAATTAAATATAAATATAATAAAAATGATTTAGATAAAAAAATTTATAAAATTTTACCGAATTTTATAGATAAAATTATTGAAAAAAAAGAAATTAAAAATTTCAATTATTTATCTAAAATTATTACTAATTTATTATACAAAGGAAAAGAAAATGGATTTTTAAATTATAAACAAAACATTGAAAAAGAAAATATTATTTTTCAAAATTTGGAATTAAAATTTAATACAAATAAAAATTTAAGATATGAAATTTCTAAAATAATATTTTATAAAAACATTAATGAAACTGAATTTAATAATATTATAACAAAAATTTATTTTGAAACAATTAACAATTCAAATCTTTAATTTTAATTTTTATTTTAAATATATTAAATTATTATTATAATTTACTCAAAACATCTTTAATTATATTTCCATTTTTCATTTCATTAATTTGCTCAGAACTTCTTGAAACAATAATAAAAAAAAAAGCAATCGAATTTAAATTAATAATTTCACCCTTTTTTTTCGCTTCTTCATTAATAAAAACATCATGTTCTTTTCTTTTTATAATAAACATAAATTCCCCAGTTAATAACAAACTATAATCACTATTTATTTTATCATTTTTTTCATCTATTCCAATAAATTTCAACCCTATTTTAGACATATTTAATAACATTTTAGCCACATTTTCACTTTGATTTATATTTTTATAAATATCTTTTAAATCATCCTCAAATTTAAATAAAATATGATTCAATCCAACATTTTTTAATTTTTTTATATAAAAACATTTAAAATATTTATTTTTTTCTAAATTTATTTTTTCTAAATTATCTTCATTTTTAATATAATTAAATATGCCTATATTTTTTTCTGGTAAAGAATTAAAAGGGGCGGCTTGTAAATGTTTTCGTGGTTGACTTGCACCTGCTTTTTCGCCTCCATTAAAAAATCCGAATCCATCAATTAAATTTAATAATATTATTAAATCTCTAAAATTTTCTAATTCTAAATGAGTGTATTGAGATTTAAATTCTCTTGAAACAATAAGAACTTGGTTTTTAAATAAAGGAAATTTTGTAAATAAAATTCTATGTTCATTTAAATCACAAAAATTTTCGGATACAATCATATCTTCAAATAAAGGAGGTGCAAATGGGTCTTTGAATTCTTTTTTGTTTATTAAAATTGGTTTGTTTTTTGTGTTATCGATTTTTAAGTATTTTATTAAATATTTAATATTGTCTTGAAGAAATAATTCATCTATAATTTGACTTTTTACTATGTGTTGAGAAGAATTATATTTAATTTCTAAATTTTTTGAAAATTCTTCTTTTGATATGTTTAAATTTAGGGTGTTTTTTGATATATCAATTTCGTTAATTTGTGATAAATAATTATTAAATTCCATTTTTATTTTTGAATAAAAAATCTTAAAAATTTTTTGATAATAAAATTATATAATTTTATTTTATTGAAAAATTATTTTATATTTAATTTATAATTTTTAAATAAAAAAAATATTTTTTAATCTTAAATTTTGATTTAAATATTCAATAATTAATGTTTAAATAATAAAATTATAAAAATATTAATGTCAATTTATATTAATAATATATTTTTAATAGATTTAAATAATATTTCCGAAGAAAATTCAAATAATTTAGAAAACATTCAAGAAATTTTTAATAATTTTACTATAATTTCATATTCTAAAATAAGCGATTTATTTGAGGAAATAAAAAAAGAAATTTATAAATATAAATTAATAAATATTATTATAATCGATGAATTATATGACGAATTTATAAATAAATTAGATGAAGAACTTTCAAACATTTTTTATATTCCAATAATTTATGTTTTATCATCTGATTTAGAAAACTTTAATGAACTAATAAAAAATTCAAATTTTAATGATTTTTATTTAATCGGAGGCGTTCATGATTCATATGAAAGTATTTATAATAAAATTCAAGAATTTGATAATTTATTAAACAAAAAAGAATTTCAATTTGAAGAAAAAAAAATATTCGATTTAAATCAAAAATTTATTTTCCAAACAATAAATAATAAATATGATTTAATTTTATTATTTTTATTTAAATTTATAATAAACAGCGAAAATATTTCTAAAGATGAATTTGAATTATTAATAGATTATTTATATAATAATTTTTCAAAAGAAAAAGTTTTCGATTTATTTAAACCAAGTTTAATAATAAAATCAATTCCATTTCAAATATTAAATAAATGGTGGTTAAGAGCTTATTCATTAAATTCAAAATTAAACAACAATTTAAAATTAAAAGAAGAATTTTTTAATACATTTATAAAAATTTTATATAAAAGTTTTGATATAAATTCAATAGATTTTTACAATGAAGAATTTAATTTATATCGAACTCAAATAATGAATGAAAACGAATATAAAAAAATATTAAATGATTTTAATAACAAAAAAGAAAATTTGATTGTTTTTTCAAATAATTTCATTAATTTTTTTAAATCGATTGAAATTGTAAATTCAATTAGATTAGAAAGTAATGAAAATCAAATTAGTATTTTATTTGAATTAAAAAATTTTAAAAATAAAAATTTTTTTAAAGGAATTGATTTACATAATTATTCATTTTATCCTAATGAAAAAGAAATTATTTTTTTACCATTTTCTTCTTTTTGTGTTGAAAATGTTGAAGATGATGAAATTGGAAAAAAAATAAGTTTAATTTATATTGATAATTATTTTAATGAAGATATTCAAAAAATATTAAAAAATAAAGAAAATTTGAGTGAAATTATTTCTCAATCTTCAGAACAAAAATTTGTGAAAAATATTATTGAAAGTAAAATTATTAATAATGTTGAAAATTTTGAAGATTTTGAAAAAATAATAAATGAAAAAATTGAAAATGATTTTGATAATAATGTAAATGAAAATGATTATGTTCAAAATAATTTTTATCAAATTAATAAAAATGAATTTGATGAAATTTTGTATTTAAATTTAAATAATTTAAATAATGAATCTGAAGAAGAAAGATCATCAGAAAATGAAAAAGAAAATAATCAAATAAATTCATATGAAAAAGATGAAAATGAAAATAAATTAATATTGAACAAAAAAGAAAATAATTTAGATAAAAATTTAGAACAGAATTTAATTAAATTTTCTGAACCTATTATTTATTATAATATTGAATATAAAAAATTTTTAGATAAAAAATTAAATTCAATTACTTTTAATATAAAATTTAAAAATATTGGAAATAATATATGGAATGAAAAATATTCATTAAAATTAAAAAATTTATCTTTATTTAATTTACAAAGTTTTAATTTGGAAAAGAAAATTAAACCAAACGAAGAATTTAATGCAAAAATAATAATAAATCTAAATAAATCCGAAATTAAAATAAATAAAACATATATATTAAAAATATATTTATATGATGAAAATAATAAAGAAATTCAAAATGATAAACAAATTATTAATATAACAGTAAATAAATTTATAAGTTTAACAAAAGATGATTATTCAACTTTGTATATGAAATTAATAAACACAAATCATTCAAATATGAAAGATGTTACTTTAGAAAAAATAGAAAATGATATAAATAATAATTAAATAATATTAAAATAATTTCATATAGTCAAAAAAATAAAATTTTAAGTAATTTATTTAATAAATTATCTAAAAAATATAAAGGAATAAAAAAATAAAATTATATAATTAAAATATTAATTTATATAAATATAATTATATTTAAATATTATAAAATAAATATGAATAATCGATTTTATTTTGAACAAAATAATAATTATAATAAAAACAATTTTAACAAAAATAATAATATTTTTGAAAATTCAGGTAAAAATTGTTTATTATACAATAATTATAATAAATATAAAAATTATAACAATTTTAATAATTCATTATTATTAAACAAAAATCAACAAAACTTTAATAATTATTTTAATAATATTAATTATAATTATAATGAAATATTAAATGATAATTTTCCATATAAAATTGAACAAAAAATTCAATATCAATATTTACCAAAAAAATTAAATTTTATTGAAATATACAAAAATGATGATTTACAAGAAAAAAATATCGCTAATTTTTCAATAAGTAAAACACCAAAAAAATTATGGTTTTCTTCTGAATATTCTTCTCAATACAAAAATTATTTCAATGATTATTTCTATGATAATAATACAATAATAGCAAAACCATCTAATCTCGTTTTATATACAAATGATATGTTTCGAAAAAGAGATATGAGTAAAGATTATAAAAAACCTGTTTATAAATTTGAAGATTTAAATATTCCTAAAGATTTTAATTTTATGAATAATTCTAATTTTAATAATGATTCGTTATTAAATCATTCATCTTTAAATAAATCATTATCAAATAAAAATAATAGTGTTTTAAATGGTAATGAAAATTTAAATAATATTTTAAATATTAGTAATAAAAATATAAATGATAATAATAATAATAATATTTTATTAAATCAATCAGCAAATAAAAGTATTTCATCAAATAAAAGTTTACAAAATAAAAATAATGTTGGAGAAGAAATTATATGTGGAATTATTGAAGGAACTGGAAATAATGCAAAAAGACCTTCAGAAATTGAAGATTTTTATGTGGATGGTGGAAATAATGAAATAAATATTTTTAAAAAATTATCCAAATAAAAATATTTTTTAATTATTAAATATATGAAAAATATTTTTTTATTTAATTTAATCTTAATAATAACAATTTTAAATGAATAATAATTATTGATTATATTATTATTATTATTTTGGATATTATTATTATTTTTTTTATCATTATTATTATTTTTATTTTTTTCTTCTTTAATTGCATATTCTAACATTCTTATTCTTTTTAATAAATCCATATTTAAAATTTCATTAAAATATATTTTTAAATCGTTTATTTTATTTTCATATTTTTCTTTTTTTTTGTTCCAATCTTTTTCATGAAAATCAAAATTTTTGACCATTGAACTAAAATTTGAAATAATATTATTAACTTCATTAGAAACTAAATTATCATTTGTTTTCATTTTATATTATTATAGAATAATAATAATAATAAATAAAAAATAAAATAATTAAAAACACATTATATTAATAAAATATAATTATAATAAATAATATTTAAATTTATTTTCATTTAAAAACTCCTCGATGAATTTTTTAATTTTATATTAGATTTTAACATTTTTAATGTTAATAAATTTCCTGTAAAAAGATCTTTATCATTTTCTTTCAAATAATTTTCAATTGTTTTTTTTCATAATTACTTCCATATTTTTTCATTACAGGTTCTTTCATAATATTTTTTGTTAATGGACAAATAAATGTAAACGGAACACCTAAATTATCATCTTCATTATTATAATAATTATTATTTATATAATTTGTATGAATTGTATTATTTTTATTTAATAATGATTTTATTTTTAAATAAATTATATATTTTAATTTAAAATAATATAATTTATTTATATCAAATATTTAATTTGTTAAATTGAATTAAAATTAAAATTTTTATATAAATTGGGGATTGGGGATTG
>JAEEGL014307249.1_pt1 | contig 11294 bp, 7 predicted proteins | sample 9134231 | NCBI WGS metagenome assembly JAEEGL01 (sample SAMN16246548, study PRJNA631951) | gut metagenome | biome: gut microbiome; feature: rumen; material: fiber-attached | host: Bos | place: Iran: Karaj | collected 2018-10
TATCTGGACTGCGATTTCGATTTCTACGCTTCGAAACCTTTCGGTGCCGCCGGTGACCAGGGGGCGGTCATCCTGAATTCCACGTTCAACATCAAGAGATCCTCGGTACAGTACCTGACCAAGATGGGCGGTCAGGTGACCATTGTGGATGGCCGTTTCCTGCATCCGACGGGAGATGTTTTCATAGGTTGGACCGAAACGCCGTCGTATGCATTGCGCTGCTACCAGTCCAATGTGACATTGAACGGTCAGCCGATACGCATGCACGCCTCACAGCCGTGGGTGACGGTGGACATGACCGACAAGCCGCTGCTCGGCGCTTATAAACTGGAGTATGAGGGTAAAACATTCTACAATACCTATAATCTGTTGCGCGGATCCGATGACTGGGATCCGATGCATGTGAAAGAGTTGGTGGCGAAGGCTTCTGCCCGGGATGGACGCGATTATGCTGCGATGGCCACGTCGATGTCGGTGACGCCGGGTTCGGCATCCATCGAGACCGGCCGCAATACCGTGGTGTTGTCGTCGCGTTCCCAGACGATGAACCGGCAGGCAGCCGGCCGTTTTGGCTTTGGTGGTGGCTTTGGTGGCGGCTTCGGAGGCACGCAGCCGGCGATGCCGATGCCGGATGCTACAGGACAGGTTCCGGTGACGTGGTTGCTCTCGTCCGACCCGGACGGAACGAAGGCGCCGGGTCATGTGGCGGCTGCGATGGAGGAAAGGCCGGGCGGCGCGATGGTGCTCACCGGCCGGAACGACGGAGAGGAACCGTCGGTGGTCTATGTCCGGGCGGTGGCTGAGACCGGTCTGGAAGGGGCTGCGGCTGTGACGGTCATTCCGCCGATGCTCGACCCGCCACAGTTTACGGCTTCGCCGGAAATAACCGCGCCGGCGGATGGCAGTGTGCGGGTGGAATATGCCCTTGCGCTGCAGGGCCGTGCGGACCAGTCGCTGGTGACATGGTATCGTACCGACGGGCCGTCCGGCGAGAACGCCGTGCCCGTGGCGGTGTCGCGCCACGACCAGCCGCTGTACACCTATCGGCTGCAGTCGGGTGATGTCGGACATTATCTGGTGGCGGAAGTGGCCCCGAAACATATCCGGAGCCTTGCCGGGACGCCCCGGCGGGCCGTGTCGGCCCGGCCGGTGGAGGCTTCCGATCTGCGTCTGGACGTGACAGACGGATACAAGCCTGAATTTGCCGGGAAGGTTTTGCCTGAGAAGGCGTTGCAAGCGTCCGTTGCAGACCGTTTCCAGACCGATTTTACGAATTTTCCGGATGCTGACCAGCGTACCATCCGTCCCGGTTACTGGACGCTTGATACTTATAAACCGGCCGACATCACCAAATATACCTGGCAGGCCGCCGCCACTGCGGGCTGGATATACGGTTCCGGCGAAGGTGGAGCGGTCGGGACCGGACTGTTGCAGCGGACCAAGGGCGCCCGTATGCTGTACACACCGCCGGCCGGCAACTGGGGCGACATGTACGTGCGGCTGAAGGTCGATCCCTGCAAGTCGGCTGGTCAGGGTTTCGGCAGCGCCACGGGGCAGTACATGGACATTTATATCAAATTCTCTACGGAAACGCTGACGGGCTATGCGCTCCGCATCGAACGGACCACCAAATATGCCGATGCGGTCGATTTTGTGCTGATGAAATATACGGACGGGCAGACGGAGGAGATTTCCGAGCGTGTTTCGGCCGGATGTTTCCGGACCGGCTGCTCCATTGTGCTCGGACTGTCGGGCGATCAGCTGAAGGCCCATGTTGAAACGGCCTCGGAGGTGCCGCCGCACACGTCTCCCGACGTGGTATCTGTGGTGGATCTTGCGGCGACGGTGCAGTCCTCTGCGTTCGGCGGTACGGGTATCCAGCACACGGGTACGACAGGTGCGTCGGCCACAATGCTGCACGAGATGGAAGTCATCTGGTACCGGCCGTAAGGTGCGGCTTTAACGGAAAGTCTTTCTGCGGCGTTCTTCTTCCAAGGGACGCCGCAGGTGTTTCAGGTGGTTTTCAAATGCGTCCGGCGAGGGTGTATTTGTCCAGCAGCCGGTACGGGTGGTAGGAGAGTTTGGCCTGTCGCAGACCGGGGACGCCCATATCCTCTTCCCGGTTCATATAGGTGAAAGATCCGGGCAGATGCGAAGCGAAGCTCCAGTTGATGACGGCATAGGCGCCTTCATAGGTAGTGAGAGCTTTTTCGGCATGTACGTCGAAGGTGTCGTAGTTGATGGCTGAACCGAAAGTGAAGGCCACCGGCATGCCGCCGGCGTAGAGGATGCCACCGGTCAGCCGGAGCTCCCGGAAGTGGCGCAGGGCGTAGATGACCGCCTGCCTTTCGAGGCTTTGGCCGAAGTGCGGGTGTTTCTCCTCGTTCAGACGGTACCAGGTTTCTTCCAGTTGCAGGCAGATATCGGTCTGTTCCGGCGTGATGTTCCCGTCGGGGATATGAACGTATTGCCAGTCCGGATAAAGCGTGCGGAAACGGTTGCAGAAGTTGCGCTTGGCCTGCAGCCGTTTGCCGTGCAGACCGGCCAGATCTTCGCGCAGGTAGATGTATTCGGCAAAGTCGCGGTTCGCCTCGGCTTCCGGCAGTCCCGCCGCCCGCAACAGCGGCAAATCTTCTTCGATGATGCCCTGGATGAAGAACGGTTCGTCCATCGTCGCGGCATCCTGCAGCAGCATCCGGAGAGCTTCGGCAGGGTGGGCGCCGAACGGCATCATGTAGCGCAGGTGGCCGCGGATGCGGAAGCGCAGCAGCATGGTGTCATCGGTGACGGCCCACTGGGTGCCGCAGACGTGCAGCCAGCTCATCAGATTGGAGAAAGACAGGTCGCAGTGACGTCTTTCGCCAGCCCATGTAAAATGAAGGAACATCTCGCGGTCTTCAAGCGATATATCCTTGAAACAAAGTTTGTTTTGCATAGAAAAAAGCCAGACTTCCGTTTAAAGCACCTCGATGTTGCTGCGGTCACGCAGGTCTTTGGTGACATTCTTGGTGTCGAAAATGATTTTGGCGTGCCGCTGTACCAGATCGTAGTCCACGTTCTTATGGGCAGTGGTGATAATCACCATATCGGCCGATGCGACCAGTTCGGGCGTGAGTTCCCCGGCGCCGGAGAATTCCTTGCCGTTCTTCCGGTAGACGGGGACATAGGGGTCGTAGAACACCACTTCGGCACCTTCTTCGCGCAGTTTTTCGATGACGCGGATGGCCGGCGACTCACGGTAGTCGTCGATTCCTCCTTTGTAGGCCACGCCCAGGACCAGCACTTTGGCGCCGTTGAGCGCCCGGCGTGCCCGTCGGCTGAGCAGGTCGGCCGCGCGGCCGACGCAGTACTCCGGCATCCGGTCGTTGACCATCATCGACGACTCGATCATGGATGTGTGGAATCCGTATTCACGGGCTTTCCAGCTCAGATAGTACGGATCAAGCGGAATGCAGTGGCCGCCCAGTCCCGGGCCGGGATAGAACGGCGTGAAACCGAACGGCTTGGTCGCTGCGGCATCGATCACCTCCCACAGGGGGATGCGCATCCGGTGGCAGAGCATGGCCAGTTCGTTGATGAGACCGATGTTGACGTTGCGGTACGTGTTCTCGAGTATCTTGGTCATTTCGGCCACGGCCGGCGATGAGGCCCGGAAGACTTTGTTCTGCAGTACGGCCTCGTACATGGCACAGATGACGTCGGAGGCATCGGCGCCCAGGCCGCCGACCACTTTCGGCGTGTTCTTGGTCTTGTACAGGGCGTTGCCCGGGTCCACCCGTTCGGGTGAGAAGCCCAGGTAGAAATCTTCGGAGCATTTCAGACCGGACGATTCGAGGATTGGCTTCAGCAGTTCTTCGGTGGTGCCTGGATACGTGGTCGATTCCAGGACGACCATCATGCCGCGGTGCAAATACTTGGCGATGGATTCGGCCGAAGACCGGACATAACTGATGTCGGGCTGCTGGTGTTCGTCGAGCGGCGTGGGTACGCAGATAGCCACGAAATCGACCGAACGGATGAAAGAGAAGTCGGAAGTGGCCGACAGCATGCCTTCGGCGACCAGTTGTGCCAGATCGGAGCTGACGACGTCGCCGATGTAATTCTTTCCGGCGTTGACCATGTCCACTTTGCCGGGCTGCATGTCGAACCCGATGGTCTTGAATCCGGCCTTGGCTTTTTCCACGGCCAGCGGAAGGCCCACATAGCCCAGTCCCACTACGCCGGCGACGATGCTCCTGTCTGCGATTTTCCGGAGCAGTTCTTCTTTCATGCTCATACTTGTACTCTTTTCTGTGTCGCAAAGATAGTTTTTTTCGCCGGGCATCTGTGCGGGGCGCGGGCTTGTGTGCGTACGGCGGGAAGTTTTTTTCGGAGAAATGGCCGAGATACGTTAATTTTGCGGCATTGCGAAAAACCGGGAAAGATGGTCCAGCCGAAAAAATATGCAGTCATAGGTACCGGTGCCATTGGCGGATACTACGGCGCCAAGTTGGCCCGGGCGGGATTCGACGTCAGTTTCCTTTTTCACCGCGACTATGAGTTTGTGCGGGAGCATGGGCTTCAGGTGGATTCCGTGGCCGGGAGTTTTCTGCTCCGTCCGGTCCGGGCATTTGCCTCGACGGCCGATATCGGGCCCTGCGATGTGGTGCTGGTGGCGTTGAAGACAGTCAACAATCATTTGCTCAAGACACTGCTTCCACCATTACTCAAGGAGGATACGCTTGTTGTGCTCATCCAGAACGGTATAGGCGTGGAGGAGGATGTCCAGCGCGACTTCCCGGACGTGGCGCTGGCGGCAGGTCTGGCGTTCATCTGTTGCGCCAAGACGGAGCCTGGCCGGGTTGACCACCAATGCTACGGTAGCATCAATATCGGCAATTATTCCTGTCGCGATGAAGGTCGGATTGCTTCGTTGGTCGCCGATTTGCGTACGGCCGGTATCGAGGCGCACGAGGTGGAGTACCGGGAGGCGCGTTGGAAAAAGGCGGTGTGGAACATGCCGTTCAATGGCATGACGGTATTGCTCTCGGCGCAGACCGACAGTCTGCTCCGTCAGCCGGACACACGCCGGTTGATCTATGAGCAGATGCTGGAGATTGCCAGGACGGCCGACCGCCTTGGTGTCCGGCATGTGGATGCGCATTTTGCCGACCGGATGATTGAAACAACCCTGGAAATGACGCCGTATTCGCCCAGCATGAAACTGGACTTTGAATTCGGACGTCCGATGGAGATTTACTACCTGTATACACGTCCGCTGGAAATTGCCAGGCAGGCTGGCACTCCCATGCCGAAACTGGAGATGCTCGAGGCCGGGCTGAAGTTCTTGTCACAGAGGCGCGGAGAGGGGAGGAATGCCGAATGACCGCATGAATTCCGTACGCAAGATAGGGCTTTTCCTGACAGTGTGCGTCACCGTATGCTGCGGCCGGCTTTTCGGCCGGACTCCTGATACGGCGGTTGCGCAGCGGCTGGCCTCCCTCGAAACGGAAACCTGGCCGTTGCCCTATCATGATTCGTTGCTGACGGCCATAGATTTTTTTGCCGGGCAGCCGCTGCCGACAGCCTTTCCGGTTTATGAGCCAGTGTTCGAGGCGGCCTTGCAGAAATATCGGCTTCCGGCCGATTTTAAGTATATTCCCTTGGTAATGAGCCGGATGAAACTGGACAATGCAACGGACGACCGCTGTGGCGTCTGGGCGTTGCCAGCCTTGGTGGCGTTGCGTTATGGCCTGTCGGTGGAACCGTCGCGGGACGAGCGGTACATGGTAAGGGCCGCCGCGGAAGCGGCCTGTCGCTATCTGGCAGACCTGTACCGTCTGTACGGCGATTGGTGGTCGTGTGTCCTGGCCTATGCCAACAGTCCGGCGGCCTTGTCGCGCGTAGCGTTGACTCCCGGAGAGGAGGATTTCCCGTGGCATATGTTCGAAACACACGCCTTGTCCGATGTGGAAATTGTCAGAAGTCTCCTGGCTTGTATTTATGTTTACGATGCAAGTGAAAGAATAGGCTTCTCGCAGAAAATGGTTGACAGTCTGTCACTTGTTGAACATAAAATGATGTCGGGGGCTGTTCCTCCCACGAAACCGGCAGCAGCGGCGACCGCCTCCCGGGCTCCGGCTCCGGCAACCAGTACGGCAGCGAAACCGGCGGCAGCGGTTGCGACGTCTGCACCCCGTCCCGCCGCAGAGACTGCCGAGCCTGTCATCTATACGGTGAAACTGGGTGATACGCTGAGCCAGATTGCTGAACGTCATCATGTCAAGCTGTCCGATCTGAAGCGGTGGAACAACCTGAAACGTGACTTTATCCGCGAAGGTCAAAAACTGAAAATCTATCCATGAAGATAACACAGGTTTTTCTTTTTTTTGCCGTGGTACTGGCTTTGTTGGCGGTGATGTGGCGCTTTTATCCGGCCGGGGGCGTGGAGGCCTTCGGGCGGACCTGGCGTTTCCCGTCGTATGCGGATGCGGCACTGGCGGAGGAACCTGCGGTGGACGTCGATTCGGTATTGGCGGCACTCAATGCGAGTACCGACATGCAATATTCAAGTTCGCTCCAGGACAGTGTGCATTTTTTCCGTGAATATCTGACATCGCATCCGGCCCGCATCGCCTTGCCTGACGACGACCTGACCTATTTCGACTTGGTGTTCAACAGTTTCGAGAACGCTGTGACCAGCGGAAAGGTTTACCGTGTGATGCATTATGGTGATTCACAGATAGAACTCGACCGGATTTCGTCGGTGCTGCGACAGCGGCTGCAGGAGCGTTTCGGCGGCTCGGGACCGGGCATGATTCCTCCCGTACAGCAAGTGCCGTCCATCTCTGTGGTTCAGCGCGCTTGGAATCTGCCACTTTATGCAGTGTACGGCGATTCGACCACGCACCGGGCCAGACACCGCCGCTATGGTGTGATGACGCGTTTCGCTCCGGTACGCGACACGGCATCGGTGACTTTTTCACAGACGAACAATTCGCACGCATTCGACGGTGTGAAAACCATATCGCGCGTTTCGGTGTTGCTCGCACCGGATTCCACCGGCGTGTCGGTCGGCCTGGGAACGGCCGTTTTGCGACGCACAGACACACTGTCCGGACATGGAGAGGTGGTGCTCCGTACGTGGGAACTGCCGGCGCCTGTACGCAGGGGGACACTGACTTTCAGGGGCAAAGCCGATATTTATGGGGTTATGCTTGACGGCGCGCCCGGCGTGACGGTGGACAATGTGCCGCTCCGTGGATGTTCCGGCACCATTTTCACCGCCATCGACCCGTCGTCGATGCGTCAGGCATTCGAACTGCTTGATGTGCGGATGATATTGCTGCAGTTCGGCGGCAACCGCATGCCTTCGCTGAACAAATCCAGCGACATCTCGGCCTACATGCGTGAGATGGTCCGGCAAATCGCCTATTTCCGCAGTGTGGCTCCGCATGCGGCACTGCTCTTTATCGGTCCGGCCGACATGGCCCGGAGCTACGACGGACAGCTTTCTACCTGGAAAGGGCTCGTCGCGTTGAACGACTCGCTCCGTTCCACCATGCTGCACCACGGTGTGGCCTATTGGGACATGTTCCGCGTGATGGGCGGCGAGGAGTCGATGGTGCAGTACGTGAACCATGCGCCGCCGCTGGCCGGTCCGGACTACATCCATTTCACGCATCAGGGAGCCCAGGAAATAGGTGCCGCCCTGGCTGCATCGCTCGACATGTGCTATGAATTCTACTGTCTGCGCAAGAAGTGGCGGGACACCGACCTGTTCGACTGGATGCGCCGGCCGGATGCAGTTTCTCCGGACACGCTGACGGATACGCAGACAGACACTTTCCGGACGCCGTTCCCCATTCTGCCGGAAGTGGACGTCCAAGTCATCAATGAAACCTCGGATATGCTGTGATGAGAAAACTGATGGACATATGGCGCTACATGCTGCTGGCGGGCGGTCTCGCGGTGCTGCCGCTACAGGCGCAGCTGCTGCAGCCGCTGCCGTCGCTGCCGTTCGCCCACTTCGAGCGCAATGTCTTGCAGATGGACGATTCGCTATGTCTGGAGCGTTTCTTCTCCCGGCTCGACACGCTGATATTCTATGGCCGGGGCGATGTGCGTGTGATGCATATCGGCGGCTCGCACGTGCAGGCTGGCGTCATGACGCAGCAGTTGCGCGACCACCTGCTCGCGCTTTCTGAGGATTTGATGGGCGGACCGTATTTCGTCTTCCCGTTCTCGGCCGGCAAAACCAACACCCCCGCGCATTACCGGGTGACTTATACGGGCGACTGGCTGTTGAGCCGTAGCGCTGTCGTCAAACCGGAAAACCGGCGCATGGGCCTGGCCGGCGTGGCGGTCACGACGTCCGACACGGCGGCGACGTTCAGCGTGGTGACCCGCCCGCGCACCGAATTACCGTCCGCACCGTCGTACACGTTCGATACGGTCACGGTGCTGGGTTATACCGAAGCGGGGCAGGCGGAACCGGTTATCCGGTGGAACGCCGACTCGGTCATCTGGGCAGAACGGCGGGCGGACGACCCGTTCTTCCATTTCCGGTTACCGGCCCGCACCGATTCAATCAGGGTGGCGATGGAGGGTTTGCCTGGTACATTCACCGTGACCGGCATTCTGCTCGACAACGGCCGGCACGGACTGAGTCTGCAAGGCATCGGGGCCAACGGCGCCAAAGTATCGTCGTATCTGCTGTGCGAGGATTTCGAGCGTGACCTGGCGCTGATAAAACCCGATCTGGTCATCTTTGGCATCGGTATCAACGACGCCGTTGACACACAGTTCAGCAAACACCGCTTCAAGGAGGATTACGACATGTTGATCAGTAAGATACGTAAAGTTTCCCCGGATTGCGAGCTGCTGTTCATCACCAACAACGACAGTTACCGCCGGGTCCGGGCCGGCCGCTATCAAGTCAACCGGAACGGCCGGGATGCCGAGGAAGCCTTCCTTGAAATGGGCAGAAAATATGGCGCGGCTGTCTGGAACCAGTTCGACATCATGGGCGGCCTCGGCTCCATGCAGCAGTGGCAGGGTAAAGGCCTGGCGCAGACCGACAAGGTGCATTTCACGAACACCGGTTACCAGTTGGTGGGCGACCTGCTGTACAATGCACTGATAACAGAGTATGTAAAACATGTCAGACGATTGGCTTCAAACGTAGAAGAAGAATAGATGCAGACTCCTGCCGACATAGCATGCGATTTTCTGTGGAAGCTCTTCGCTTTCGACAAGCAGCACCCGCTGTTGTTCACGCAGTTCTATTTCTGGGTTTTCTTCGCGCTCGTGCTGGCTGTGCTCTGTCTGATCCGCCGCAACCGGTGCCATTTGCGCAACGCCTTCCTCTTCTTCGCCAGCCTGTTCTTCTATTACAAGACGAGCGGCCTCTTCACGCTGATTCTGATTTTCGTCACCTGCTACAACTTCGTTGCGGCACGTTGGATGGCGTCCCGGTCTTCCGAGGCGGCCCGCCGGACCGTCGTGGTGCTGAGTATCATTGTGAATCTGTTCGTGTTGTGTTACTTCAAGTATGCCTATTTCTTTACGGACGTGGCCAATCACCTGTTCGGCACGCACTGGGCTGTGTACGACGTGTTTGCATGGGCGGGCAACCGCCTGACGCACAGCAACCGGTTCAGTGTCGATGACATTCTGCTGCCGGTGGGCATCTCGTTCTATACTTTCCAGGCCATCAGCTATGTCATGGATGTGTACCGCCGGCGTGTGACTCCGCTGAGCAATATCCTCGACTTCGGCTTCTATGTCAGTTTCTTTCCGCAGCTGGTCGCCGGCCCCATTGTCCGTGCGCAGGACTTCGTACCGCAGCTGCACCGGCCTTTTTTCCTGGCACGCCGCCAGTTCGGGATGGCCATGTTCTGGATTATGAACGGACTGGTCAAGAAAATTGTGCTGAGCGATTACATCGCCGTCAACTTCGTAGACCGTGTGTTCGGCAATCCGCTGCTGTATTCCGGCTTTGAAAACCTGGTTTCGCTGTTCGGCTACTCGCTGCAAGTGTATGTCGATTTCTCTGGCTATACCGACATTGCCACCGGGGTAGCCATGCTGATGGGATTCTATCTGCCGAAGAACTTCAATTCGCCATACAAGGCCAAGCATCCGGGCGAATTCTGGAAACGTTGGCATATCTCGCTGTCCCGCTGGCTTCAGGATTACCTCTATATCCCACTCGGGGGCAACCGCAATGCCACGTTCGGCACTTGGTGCATCATCGTGGTCATCGCGGCGGTCGCGGCGTTCCTTTCGGGCAGCCTGTGGGTGGCCGGCGGCGTGGCGCTGGTGGCGGCCGTGCTGGCTTTCACGGCGTATTTCCGGCCGGACAAGCGGAAGAAGATCACGACCAATGTCAATGCGCTCAATACCATGTTGCTCGGCGGTCTCTGGCATGGAGCTTCCTGGAATTTCATGATCTGGGGCGGACTGAACGGCATCGGTATGATTGTCTATAAATTCTGGCGTGACTGGAACGTCTATGTCCGGACACTGGTCATGGTTCTGGTTGTGGCCGCGCTGCGCGCCTGCTGCATCTGGTGGCCGCATCCGGTCTTCCGGATGTTCTTCGTGTGGATGGGCATCATCCTGGCAGGCAATGTGCTCCGCGCGGGCTACGCCTTGCTGGGCGGCCGCCGTCCTCTGGCCTGGCTGCGCGATGCCTGGGCGATACTCCAGACGTTCACTTTCATCACTTTCACGCGCCTGTTTTTCCGGGCCGGTTCCAACCTCGACCCGGCCGAAGCCAACGAGACGGCCTGGCGCACAGCGCAGGACATGGTGCACCAGATCGGCGGCACATGGAACCTCCAGGCCATCCCGGACATGGTGGTCCATTACCGTATGGTGTTCCTCCTGATTGTCTTCGGCATGGTGGTGCACTGGCTGCCGGAACGTCTGAAACGGTGCTATCGCTTGTGGTTCGCCTGTATGCCGCTGCCCTGGATGGTGCTGGTCGTGGTGCTGATTGTCTTCGTGATGTACCAGTTCATCACAGCCGATCTACAATCGTTTATCTACTTCCAGTTCTGACGCCGGTCGCGCCGATTTTTCACAAAAAATCTTAAAAAACTGGTCAGAATGCTTGTTTTACATCCTTTTCGGTTCCGGGATACTTGCATACGATGTGGCTTTGTTGTACGTTTGTACAATTTTTTTTATCATGTAGATATGAGAAAATTCCATTACTTTCTTTTCGCGGCTGCGATGCTGATGCTGTCGGTGTCCGCGCAAGGCCAGATCGGCCGTCGTTTCCCTTCGGAGCGGAAGGTTATCAAAGA
>JAEEGL016958453.1_pt1 | contig 11294 bp, 14 predicted proteins | sample 9134231 | NCBI WGS metagenome assembly JAEEGL01 (sample SAMN16246548, study PRJNA631951) | gut metagenome | biome: gut microbiome; feature: rumen; material: fiber-attached | host: Bos | place: Iran: Karaj | collected 2018-10
GGAGGCATCCAGGCTGTTGAGCTCATCCTCGATCCCGTCGGTCCGTTCCTTGCTGTCGCCGAGGTTCGCATAGATCGCACAGAACGTCGACGATACCAGGAGGAGGGCGACAGCCAGCAGGGTGAAAGGCATGTTGCCTCCCTTCGATCTTCTGAGATTCTTCGCATTGCGTATTGCCATGGATACGACTCGTTCTGAAGGGTTAATAAGCTGAGAATTACAGTTAATGGGGTAAGAGAATAATCAGCGGTTGCTGCAATATTACATACATCCCTGCCAGTTAATCTTATAATCTTTTAAGGACTGGGGAATCCCAATAAAGTGGTTACAATGCCTGGAACTACAAAAGAATACGAGAATGCGAAGGGCCTGCCCAAGGTCACGAGATCGATCTGTCCAGAATGCGGAAAGATGATCGACGCAGAGTATTATGAGAAGGATGGGAAGGTCTACGCCAAGAAGACCTGTCCGGAGCACGGTGAATTCGACAACGTCATCTGGTCCGACGTGAAGAAATACCTCGAGGTCGAGGATTTCGCGGTCGACGGTATCGGACTCGTCAACCCCGACGACAAGGTCGCCGAGGATTCCACTGACAACGTGTCGATCATGATCGACAACCAGAAGATCAGGATGCACACATGCACCGCATTGGCCAACATCGATCTTACCAACAGGTGCAACATGACCTGCCCCATCTGCTTCGCGGATGCCAACCATGCAGGATATGTCTACGAGCCCTCGTTCGACGAGGTCATCGCGATGCTCAAGATGCTCAGGGACGAGAAGCCCATCAAGTGCACCGCGGTCCAGTTCTCAGGAGGAGAGCCCACGGTCTACCCCAGGTTCTTCGATGTCATCAAGGCAGCTAAGGATATGGGATTCGCACAGGTCCAGGTGGCATCGAACGGTATCGAGTTCTCCAAGAGCGTGGAGTTCTGCCAGAAGGCAGCGGACGCCGGACTCAACACCATCTACCTATCATTCGACGGAATCTCGGACGACGTCTACATCCAGGCAAGGAACAGGAAGATGTTCCACATCAAACTGAAGGTACTCGACAACCTCAGACAGCTGGAACACCCTCCGTCAGTGGTGCTCGTGCCCACGGTCGTCAAGGGAATGAACGATTCACAGCTCGGAAAGATCCTCGATTTCGCATTCGAGAATTCCGACATCATCCGCGGAGTCAACTTCCAGCCGGTCGCATTCACCGGAAGGATCACCCGTGAGGAACTGGAGAAGGGAAGGTTCACTTTGACCGACCTCGTCAAGGGTCTCGGAGATCAGACCGGTTACACCACCGACAGCGACTGGTACCCCGTACCTGTCGTCGCACCCATCTCCAAGTTCGCATCCATAATCATGGGCAAGAACATGGTCACGTTCTCAACGCACCCGCACTGCGGTCTTGCGACATACCTTTTCAAGGATGACAAGGGCAACGTCACCCCGATCCCCAGGTTCGTCGACGTGAAGAAATTCATGACAGGCATCAACGAACTCGCGGACAAGGCGGCGAAATCCAGATTCAAGAAGCTCTATCTCCTCAAGGCGGCAAGGCTCATGAGCAGCTGCATCGATGAGAGCAAGATGCCCGAGGGAATGACCAAGAAGACGCTCGTCAACGTCCTCAAGAACGTCATGAGCGACAAGTCGAAGAAGACCCTCGCGGCATTCTCATGGAAGATGATGTTCGTCGGAGGAATGCACTTCCAGGACTCCTACAACTATGATATTTCAAGGGTCGAGCGCTGTGCCATCCACTACGCAACACCCGATCTCCGTGTCATTCCGTTCTGCGCTTACAACGGCGGACCCGAGTACCGCAACGAGATCGAGAAGAAGTTCTCCGTCCCGCTCGCCGAGTGGAAGGAGAAGCACAAGGAAGAAGCGAAGCTCCTGGAGCAGGCGCTCATCGTGCCTGAGGACCAGAGGCCCGACTCCGAATGAGGTGTCAACATGAAGGTGAACTATAGCAAATGCCTCCACTGCGGTGGATGCGCTGGGTCATGTCCCATGAACGCCATATATCTGAACGACTACATCCTGGAATTCAGCGATGCGTGCAACAAGTGCGGCAGATGCATCAAGATCTGCCCGGTGGGTGCACTCTCCAAGGAGGACTGAGCATGGTCACGAAATACGAGTGCGACGGTGTCGTCGTAGGAGCAGGCCCCGGAGGAAGCATGGCCGCAAGGTATGCCGCCGAGGGAGGTGCCAAGGTCATCCTTATCGAGAAGAAGGCAGAGATCGGTGCCCCGCTCAGGTGCGCCGAGGGTGTATCGAAGAAATGGCTCGCCGAGCTCGGTATCGAAGCGGACCCGTCATGGGCACGCGCAGACATGGCAGGGGCCATCATCAGGTCGCCTTCAGGTATCACGTTCCAGCTGGATGAGAGCAAGGCAGGCGCAGAGGTCGGTTACGTGCTGGAGAGGCACATCTTCGACAAGCGTCTCGCCGAGGAGGCCGCACTGAAGGGCGCCAAGATCCTGATGCGTACCGGATGCACCGGTGTCATCAAGGACAAGGACGGCAAGCTCATCGGTATCAAGGCAAGGTCCATGGGAGAGGACATCGAGATCTACGCCAAGTGCATCATCGCCGCCGACGGTTACGAATCGCAGGTCGGAAGGTGGGCAGGCATCGACACCTCACTGAAGCTCCAGGACATCGACACATGCATCCAGTACAGGATGACCAACATAAAGTTCGAGCCCAACTTCTGCGAGTTTGTCATCGGATCCGCAGCACCCGGAGGATACATCTGGATCTTCCCCAAGAGCGACAGCACCGCGAGCGTCGGTATCGGGGTCATGGCAAGCAAGTGCAAGCACGGCGCCGACCCCAAGTACTACCTCGACAAGTTCATCGCCGAGGATCCCCGCTTCAAGGACGGACAGATCCTGGAGATCGTCGGAGGAATGGTCTCCACGATCCCGGGACTGGATGAGACCGTGGCGGACAACATCATGCTCGTCGGAGATGCAGCAAGGATCATCGACCCCATCACCGGAGGAGGCATCGCGCACGCATGCAGGTCCGGAAAGTACGCAGGTACCGTCGCCGCTGACTGCCTCAAGAAGGGAGACTTCTCAAAGAAAGCCCTTCAGGCATACGAGAAGATGTGGCGCGACAGGATGGAGGACAAGCTCTTCAGGAACTGGATGGCCAAGGAGAGGTTCGCAACCCTCGATGACGAGACCCTCGATGAGCTGATCAAGCTGATCAAGGATTCGGACATCGGAGAGGTCAACGTCTACAACCTCCTCAAGGTCGTCAAGGAGAAGTTCCCCAAGGTCGTCGAAGGATTCGAGGACCTTATCTGAAAACGATCCGATCGGGGGCGACCCCGATCATCTTTTTTTTTCATTCAACGGTCACGCCGGGGACACCCGTCTCGACTATGAAAGGCAATCCGCCATGCAGGAGGATCGCATTGCAGACCTTCTCTGGCTCATCGGTCAGGGCGATCATGCTGCCGCCTCCGCCGGAGCCCGTGAGCTTCGCTCCGTATGAATAGTCAAGCGAAGCGTTGACCAGTTTGTTCAGTTCGTTGCAGGAGACGCCGAGGATCGAGAGGAGCTTGTGGTCGCGCGTCATGATGTCCCCGAGTTCCTCCACGTTACCGCGGGACATGGCATCGACCCCGTCCAGCGTGATCTTCCCGATCTCGTCGACGATGTCCGATGCGAACCTGTTGTGCTCCTTGTATTTCCTGACCTTCTCCACCAGCGGTCCGGTGCGTGCCCTCACTCCGGTGTAACCGACCACGAAGGTCATCTTGGGCACGGCGACCTCGGAGATCCTCCAGCTGTTGTCGCCTTTGGATACCGACCAGATCTCCTTGCCCATGGATTCCGAACAGTTGATCGCTATTCCCTTTCCGAAGGTACAGCATGACGCATCGAGGGGACTGGCCCTTCCCTGTGCCTCATATTCCGCATTGAATGCCTCATCGGCGATCATGCGCTTGTCCCTCTCCTCGCCCTTCATCGCCTTGATCGCGGCGGAGAGCGAGGATGAGAGCGCAGCGGACGAACCCAATCCGGAACTGGACGGGAGGCCGCTCTCGGTGGAGATGGACACCCCCTTGACCCCATTTGCCCTCAGGATGTAACCGATGTGGGGATGGATGTTCGTGTCCAGGCTCATGCCGTTGAGCGTGTCGACGGGATTCCTGCGGACGGAACACCTGAATCTCCTGTTGATGGCCAGAGCCACGGCTGGTTTGCCGTAGACGACGGAATGTTCTCCGAGGAGGATGAATTTCCCCGGAGATGATGCCGTAAAGGTGGCCTCATCAGACATCAATCATTCAACCCATACTTCTTCATCATCTCGATGATGGCATCGCTGGCACTTCTCATGTCGAGCTGCGGCTGACCGATGGACCACCAGTGGTCCTCGATGGCCTCGAGCGCTCTTGCGAAATCGTCATCGGTGTCGTAATCCTCTCTCTTGACGATGGAGATGGCCTTCCTCTCCTCATCGATGAGGTCGCAGTCGTACTTCTTGTTGACGAGGGAGAGTGCGATGGTGTTGTCCAATGCGAAGGAGAGTTCCAATGCAAGTTCGTCAGGGACGCACCCCATCATCAGGTCGAAGATGTTGTTGGCGATCATCATGAACGTCATCTCCTTCTTCGCTTCCTCCGAACCCTTCATCTCGGCGAGGTTCTTCTGGAGGTCCTCGAACCAGAGGTCCTTCAGTGCCTGTGCCCTGTTGTGATTCTTTGTGAAGAGCTGTTTCTCGAGGTCCATGGGCTCTTCGAAGACCTGTTCCACGAGTCCCGTGTCGGGATCGATCTCCAATTTGGATTCGGGCTGCTTGCCGAAGATCTCATCGATGGATTGGTTGTCTTCTTCCTTCTTCTCTTTCTTCTTTGCCACGGTATCACTCATCTGCGTGAGACACGCTTTGCTGTCTCGCTTAGTATGTCCATTCCCTTGTTAATCTTTGTCTCATCCGCCGCGTAGGAGAACCTGAGGTGTTTCTCCCCGTAGGGTCCGAACGCGGAACCGGGAGTGCATATCAGTCCGGCCTTGATGAGTTCCATCGCGAAGTCCGCGGACGGGATGTCATAGTCGTACGAGGGGAAGGCATAGAACGCACCCTTCGGCGGGACGATCTCCATTCCGTCGATCTCGTTGATCCTCTTGACTATCAGGTCCCTCCTCTTCTTGAACACCGCTCTGGCATCTTTCAGGTAGGAGTCGATGTCGGGCATGGCGTTGAGTATCCCGTACATCGCTGGCATGTTGGGGCTGGCACATACGTGGTACTGCATCTTGATGAGGTCGTCCATGATCTTCTCGTCGGCGATCACGAATCCCATCCTCCAGCCTGTGACGGCCATCATCTTGGAGAATCCCCCTACCACCACGGCCTTGTCGAGCTGCGACAGGAACGAGATGTGCTTGCCCTCATACACGAACGAATCGTAGACCTCATCGGCCATGATCGTGATGTCCTTGTCCTCGGCCAGGTCGCAGAGTGCCTTGAAGGATTCCTCCGTGAGCGTTCCTCCGGTCGGGTTGCAGGGGTTGTTGATGACAAGCATCCTAGTGTCCTTGGTGATCTTCGACTGGATGTCATCGATGTCGGGCTGGAAATCCCCGTCCGTCAGTTTGTAATAGACATCCTTCCCTCCGGCGAGGACCGCGTGGGGCCCGTATATGACGAAACCGGGGCTGGGGACAAGTACCTCGTCACCGGGGTCGATCATCGCCTGGGTCACTTCCAGGAGTGCCGATGATCCGCTGGGCGTGATCATCACGTTCTTCCCTTCGACAGGCGCGTATCTGCTGTAGTGCTTGGCGACGGCATCCCTGAGGGGCATTATGCCGGCGGTGGGGCCGTATTTGTTGAGTCCCCTCCTCGATGCATCGCACATGCCTTCGATGGCCGCGGCCGGAGGGGAGAGATCGGGTTCGCCCAGTCCGAGGTTTATACTGTCTGGACTGGCTAGATCGAACATCTTCCTGATCCCCGACATGGGTATCGAATTGAGTCTGTTGGCAATCTTCATGCCCGTGAATAACATTAACAGTATTTACCGTATCGTCCTGGCACTGATGCCCGTCGCTTACCAGGAAATAGTCACGTGATTTCCGTTGATTGATGAATAAATTATTTAATCTATTTAAGTCAATTATTTAACCATGGCTCGGGACCAGATGACGGTATTGGCGGCCTCGATATTGGGATTCGCCGTATTGATCATCGGTTCGATGGGTTACATGGGCGTGTTCGGAATGAACGAGATCGTCTGCCTCGTGCTCATGGTCGTCGGGATAACGGCGGTCGTGGGTTCGATGTTCGTGATGATGATCAAGGGGAGGTCCATTCAACGCCTAGAGGAGGAATAGAAATGGGATTCATTGAGAAGCTGAAGAACGCTTTCAAGAAGAAGAACAAGGGAGAGGCACCTGCAGCTAAAGCAGCCGCACCCGCAGCAGAGAAGAAGGCAGCCGGCGCAAGGGCAGCGCAGTTCACCGAACAGGGCAAGGTCGGGGACGCACTGAGATTCGCGGCCGGCAAGATCGACGCGAAGGTAGAGGCCGGAATGTCGGAGAAGACCGCGGACATCTTCATGGGCGGTCTCGTTGCAATCCAGGCAGATGCGGCATCCGATGAGGACGCAAAGCTCATTGCGATCAGCCAGGTAATTGGCGGAATCATCAACGCATAAACACTTTCCCTTTTCCTCCGTGCCCCCTTTTGCGGGGGCACGGGAGGTGGCTCCACCATGACGAACATGAACATGGATCTGATCTATCGTTTCTTCGACGCTGTGAACATGCACAGGTGGAACGACCACATGCGCCCGTTGGACCTGACCGAGGTGGACAAGCAGTCACACAAGGCGGCCATAGCATGGGTGCTCGGACAGTATGAGGAATACGAGAACGGGACCAGTCTGGACTGGCGGCGTCTGATAGAACACGGGCTGTTCTCGTTCCTGAAGAGGACCGTACTGACGGATCTCAAGCCCCAGCTCCTGCACAGGATGGAGGAGGAGAGGTTCGACGAGGTCAACGATTACGTCATAGGCGAGGTCAGGAAGGAGATACCGGACTTGGAGCCGTCGTTCATGGAACGTTTCGAAGCATATCTCCGCGGACCTCAGGATACCCTCGAGGACGAGATAATCTCCGCTGCGCATTACATGGCGACGAACTGGGAGTTCAACATACTGTACGACATGAACAAGAGGTCGTTCGGCATCGAGCAGACCAAGACCACATTGGCCATGGAACTGAGCCGTTACACCCACATACTGGGTGTCAAGAGATTGATCGAGACGCAGTCGATGACATTCGTCGACCTCATAGGGCAGCTGAGGTTCCAGCAGAGGTGGACCAGGATCCCCAGGATGCCTCAGACCACCGTCTTGGGACATTCGCTGATGGTGGCCATAATGACCTATCTTCACGATCTCGACGACGATGTCGACGAGCGTCAGATATACAACGATTATTACACAGCCCTGTTCCACGATCTGCCCGAGGTGCTGACGAAGGACGTCATCACCCCGGTGAAGGTCAACGTCCACGGTCTGGTGGACATCCTGGACGAATACGAGCACGAACTGGTCAACACCAAGATAATGCCCCTGATCCCGGAATCGTGGCATGAGGAGTTCAGGTTCCTGACCTTCGAACCCTTCGAGGATAAGGATGATCCGAAGTACGGAAAGGTCAACGGCAGATGCATCAAGCTCTGCGACGTCATGGGTGCATACCTGGAGGCCAATGTATCGAGGCGCATAGGCATCCATTCCATGAAGCTGAAGGAAGGCGAGGATTCGCTGCGCCAGAGACTTCTCCGCGACGGCGGTCCGATAAATGCATCCGATCTCATCAGAAGATTCGATGAGATGGAGATATGAGGTGACGGCCCGAAGGCCGTCAGAGATAATCAGTTTCCGATGATCTCCTGTCCGCGCATGTAGGGCCTGAGCACCTTGGGCACGGTGACCGTTCCATCCTTGTTCTGGTAGTTCTCGAGGATGGCGACGATCGTCCTGGGGAGGGCGAGACCGGATCCGTTCAGCGTGTGGACGAACTCGCTCTTCAGGTGGGGTTCGGGGCGGTACTTGATCTTCGCCCTGCGTGCCTGGAAGTCCGTGAAGTTGGAGCATGATGATGCCTCCAGCCATGCGTCCTTTCCGGGTGCATAGAGTTCGAGATCGTAGCACTTGGAGCATGAGAAGCTCATGTCGCCGGTGCACAGGAGCAGCACCCTGTAGGGAAGCTCCAGTCCGTTGATGATGTCCTCCGCGTTCTTCCTCAGTTCCTCCAGCCTTGCGTAGGAGTTCTCGGGGAGCACGAAGTTGACCATCTCGGTCTTCCTGAACTCGTGGACACGGATGATGCCTTTCGTGTCAGCGTGCTTACCGACCTCTCTCCTGTAGGATGTGAGGTTCGCAGTGTAATAGATGGGAAGCTGGCTCTTGTCGAGGATCTCGTTCTGGAGCAGGTTCGTGATGGGGACCTCGGCTGTGGGGTTGAGGTACATGTCGTCCCTCTCGAGGTAGTACATGTCGTCCTTGAGGTTGGGGTACTGACCGGTCCCGATGACCGCGTTCTTGTTGATGATCCCGGGAACGACGAGTTCGGTGTATCCCTGGTCCTGGTGCATGTCCAGGAAGTAGTTGATGAGTGCGCGCTCGAGCCTTGCTCCGTCGCCCTTCATCACGTAGAATCCGCTTCCGGCGACCTTGATTCCTCTCTCGAACTCGATGATGTCGAGGTCCTCAGCGATCTGCCAGTGCTCCTTGGGCTTGAAATCGAACTTCCTCTTCTGTCCCGCTTCGTAGACGACCACATTCTCGGTGTCGTCCTTTCCGATGGGGACCGATTCGTGGGGGATGTTGGGGATGTTGAGGACACAGTCGGTCCTGATGTCCTCGAGTTCTGCCATCTTGTCGTCGTTCGCCTTGATCTTGTCCGCGACCTCGCGCATCTCGGCGATCTTCGCATCCTTCTCCTCCCCTTTCATCTTGGAGATGCTCATGGAGACCTCGTTCCTGACCTTCCTGAGGCGGTTGTTCTCATCGGTCAGTGCTCTCCACTCGGCATCGGCCTGGAGGAATCTGTCCAGGATGGCCTCGTCCTTGTTCCTGTTCCTCAGCATAGTCCTGATCTTCTCAGGGTCCTGTCTGATTACGTTGACATCCAGCATTTGAATCACTCAGAATTTCTTTTGGCAGAGGGAGGTCCATGTCCTCTTGTCGGTCAGCAGTACGACGCTTCCGCGCACATCCACGACGACGGAACCGGTACCTTCGGCTATCGCATCGGCGATCTCCTTGGTCTCGCTGTCCGCGTTGGCCAGGACCTTGACCTTGATCAGACGGTTCTTCTTGATCTGCGCTTTGATCTCCTCGTACAGGGTATCCTTCAATCCGTCCTTTCCGACATGGACAGTGGGATTGATCTCCAATGCCCTGCGCATGAGCTCCTTCTTCGCTTCCCTCTCCGTCATTCCCTCAGCTCCTTTTGTATGGGTATACGATTGATGTCCTCGCATTCCAGGCAGGTTATGCTTATCTTGCCTCCGACCAACCTGACCCTGCAGTTCTTCCCGACGGAGAGCGGCATGTTGCATCTCTTGCAGTACATGTTCTCCTTCGGCATCGGGGTGTTGGTCTTCTGGCTTATGCGCCTGGCCAGCGAAATGTATCTCTTCGCCCTGTCACGGTTGCCTTCGTCGGCCGCCTTCACGGACAGCTTGTAAAGCGTGGACATGCGCTTCTTCGCGATGTTGGAAGCCTCACGTGAAGAGATGCGTTTTCTGGACATCAGCAATGCCTCTGAACCGCCCAATCGTTCGCAGTATAAATAATAACGTCTGCGCGTGCCTGCATCAGGCTACCAGTGCGTTGAGGAAGTCCTTGACCTCCCTCTCCTCGTCGCTGAGGATGCTGGCGTCCTTGTCCTTGTACTCGGACCAGAGGAACACGAAGTAGTCGTGGAACGAGGTGACCGCATCGTCCCAGCGTGCGTTGGACGCGCTGATGCCGAGTTCGTCGTTGGAGATCTTCCATTTGCCGTCCGCGAACACCACCTTTGCATCGACTGGCACTTTCAATGTCACGTCGCCTGTGGAGGAGATCATCCTGCGGAATTTGATGGTGGTGAGGGGTACGGTCTCGTACACGTTCTCCACCGATGCGATCCTGCCGTCCTCGGAATAGTTGACCTTCCCCGCGACGATCGATGCTCCGTGCTGGACATCGTTGGCGTATTTCGGGTCGGAGAACGTGAGCTTCACGGTCTCGGCACCGGTGTTGAGCACGTACCTTGCGTAACCCGACCTGTTGCCCATGTTCTCGATGGAACCGATGGTGACGCCGTTGACCGACAGTCCTCTCTCGCTGATGAAGTTGGCCATCTTCTCCACGTTCACCTTGCCGAACTTCTTCAGTTCGGATCCAGTGCCGTACATGAGGGAGAATCCGGGCCTGTCATTGATGTCCTGGTACAGCGCGACGATGTCGATGACAATCTGGTTCCTGTAGAGGGCATCCTTGAAGTTGTCATCGACCCAATAGCCTCCGGTACCGGAACCGAGGGTGTCCAACGTTATCTCCAGCAGCTGAAGGGCATCGTCGACGACGTTCCCGTAGCCTTCGGTCTCCGGGACGTACGACGAGGAATCCAGCACGACGCCGCCGTTCTTGTCCGCATAGAGGGTGAACTTGTCGCCGAGCTTGGCGGGCACGGTCTCCTGGAGACGGAGTTCCCTGGCGATGAGATATTCGCCTATGTGCCTGAGAAGGTCCTGTATGTCCACCATCACCTGGCTTGCCAATGAAATCGGAACCCTCTTGTCGTCTCTCTCAGATATTACGTTGACCGTGAAACTTGCCATGCTATCCCTCGCTGACTGCTGGTTAAGGATATGTCCGCATCCATATTAAAAGGGTAATACTCGTGCGAATAGAAAGCCTTATATTGGTTGTTCCAATCGAGTGCTTTCGTTGAAGGCTCAATCATAACAGTCTTTATATAGGGATTTAAGATTGTCTGCCTTTACTATTGACACTCATTGGTGGTGCAAATGGCAAGAAAGCCCGCAGTAATGTACAGAGAGATCAAAGGAATGGCGTACACCCGCAGAGAGTACATGGGTGGAGTTCCTAACAGCAGAATCAGCCAGTATGACATGGGTAACCTCAAGGATGAGTTCCCCATCACACTCACACTCAAATCAGAGAACCGTGTCCAGATCAGGCACACCTCACTCGAGGCAGGCCGTATCGCAGCGAACAGGGTCCTCACCAA
>JAEEGL010151092.1_pt1 | contig 11293 bp, 7 predicted proteins | sample 9134231 | NCBI WGS metagenome assembly JAEEGL01 (sample SAMN16246548, study PRJNA631951) | gut metagenome | biome: gut microbiome; feature: rumen; material: fiber-attached | host: Bos | place: Iran: Karaj | collected 2018-10
ACAAAGGAGGTTAATATGGAAAAGATAGTAGGTCGGGAAAGGGAGTTAAGTCTGCTTTCTGAATATATGAAAAGTGGACGTAACGAGTTCATTGCACTCTATGGTCGGCGGCGTGTGGGGAAGACATTTTTGGTGAGGAGTTTCTTCAAGGACCAGTTCGACTTTTATGTGTCGGGTGTCATCGACGGCACGAAAGAGGAGCAGATGGAGGCTTTCAACACCGCACTTGCGGAATATGGGCATCAAGGCGTGAAGGCGAAGAGCTGGATGGAGGCATTTGCTTTTCTGGGCGAACTGTTGAGAAGGAAAACCAAGAGGATGAAGCGGCGTTGCGTGGTGTTCTTCGATGAGCTGCCCTACTTCGACACGCGCAACTCCCGTTTTGTGCGGACTTTCGGCTATTTCTGGAACAGCCACGCCTCATGGCTCGACAACGTGTTCCTGATTATCTGCGGCTCGGCTACGTCGTGGATGATTCAGAACGTCATCAACAATCATGGCGGACTGCATAACCGTATCACCCATGAGATGCACCTTCAGCCTTTCGACCTGCGGCAGACAGAGCAATACGTGAAAAGCCAGAAGGGGAAATGGGACAGACTCTCCATCCTTCAGGCATATATGGCTCTGGGTGGAATACCCTATTACCTCAGCCTGTTGGACTTCTCGCAGAGCGTTGCCGACAATATCGACCGTCTGTTCTTCTCTCCCGATGCGGAGATGAGAAAAGAGCACAAGCGTCTATTCCAGTCGCTGTATAGCAATCCTGAACATTACATAGACATTATCAACCTGTTAGCAAAGAGCAAGAAAGGGCTGACGCGCAAGGAGATTGCCGGGCAGCTGAAGCTTTCCGACAATGGTCATCTGGGCGATGAATTGGAAAACCTGGTGAACTGCGACTTCGTGCGTATGTATTACAATGGCACGCGGCGCAATGGGGGTATCTACCAGTTGATGGACTTCTACCTGCTGTTCTATCACCAGTTCTGCAAAAAGCCCACTTCAGATATCCACTTCTGGCGGAACAAGCTGGGAACGCCCCTGCAAAATACTTGGTATGGGCTGGCTTACGAGCGTGTCTGCCTATGGCACGTGCAGAAGATTCTCCGTGCGCTGCACTTAGATGCCATCCACACGGAATACTATTCGTGGCGAAGCGGCGAGAGTGAGCCAGGGGCGCAGATAGATCTGATTATCGACCGCTCGGACGGTATTGTCACCATCTGCGAGGTGAAATACTCACAGGCAGCCTATACCATTACGAAGTCAGAATACATGAAGATGTTGAACCGGGAGGAGACATTCCAGAGGGAAACTAAATATCGGAAAGGCGTGCAAACAATCATGGTGACAACGTATGGCTTGAAACAGAATGAATATTCAAGTATCTCTCTGAATACCATTACCTTAAAAGAACTATTTTTATAACAGAAAACGAAACAATTCGGGCGAAAGTTGCAAAAAAACACATCTTTCGCCCGAATTATTGGCAGGTTGACTACTATGACAGAGCGTTCACAGAAAGAACTGGAGGCACTGCCGGTGGCGGTAGTGGCGGAGGCACTGAATGAGACACTGAGGAAGGGCACGACGGCCATTGTGACGGCGGCACCGGGGGCGGGAAAGTCAACCGTGCTGCCGCTGACCATTCTGCAACTAATTACGAATTCCGAATTACAAATTACAAGCAACGGCGACAAGGAACCTGGAATTCGGAATTCGGAATTACAAATTACAAGCAACGGCAACGAGGAACCCGGAATTCGTAATTCGGAATTAAGCAAGATTATCGTGCTGGAACCCCGTCGGGTGGCTGCACGACAGATAGCCTCGCGAATGGCATGGCTATTAGGCGAGGCGGTGGGGGGCACTGTGGGCTACCGCATCCGCTTCGAGAGCAAGGTGTCACCGATGACGAGGATTGAGGTGGTGACGGAAGGTGTACTCACACGTATGTTGCTCGACGACCCGGTGTTAGAGGGCGTGGCGGTGGTCATCTTCGACGAGTTCCATGAGCGGAGCCTGAACACCGACGAGGCATTCGCACTGACCCGACAGTGCCAGCAGCTGCTGCGTGATGACCTGCGCATAGTGGTGATGTCGGCCACGATAGACACCGCCGCGCTGGCAGCGGCACTGCGCTGTCCGGTGATAGAGAGTGAGGGAAGGATGTTTCCCGTAGAGGTGAAGCGCACAGAGGAAGAGGCCGATGTGCTCAACGTCTCGTCATTAGTAGCCAAGACCATCGTGCAGGTCCACCGCTCGCATGAGGGCGACATTCTGGCGTTCCTGCCCGGTGAGGGCGAGATACGGCGTGTGCTGGAGCTGCTCGATGGACGACTCGGCACCACAAGGATCTATCCGCTCTATGGGCTCCTCTCCAACGACGAGCAGGCCCGGGCCATTGCTCCCAGCAGAGACGGGGAGCGCAAGGTGGTGCTGGCAACGCCCATCGCCGAAACATCGCTGACCATCGAGGGCGTGCGGGTGGTAGTCGATAGCGGACTGTGCCGGAAGATGGTCTTCGACGCCCGAAGCGGGCTGAACCATTTGGAGACGGTACGCATATCAATGGATATGGCCACCCAGCGTACAGGACGCGCTGGGCGTGTGGCATCGGGTGTGTGCTACCGCCTGTGGAGTGCCGCCACAGAGTCGCGCATGGCTGCTGTCCGTACGCCGGAGATTCTGGGGGCCGACCTCACGTCGTTAGTGCTCGACAGTGCCATCTGGGGCGAGCGTGAGGTGGAGAGCCTGCCTTGGCTGACGACGCCGCCACGGTCGGCTGTTGTCCATGCCCGCCAGTTGCTGATGTCGCTCGGAGCGATAGACGAGGATGGGAGGGTAACGGACTGGGGACGGCGGCTGTCAAAGCTGCCCTGCCATCCGCGTATCGCCCGGATGCTTCTGACTGCCGACACCGCGGAACGCCAGGCACTTGCTGCCGACATCGCCGCCCTTTTAGAAGAGAAAGACCCGTTGGCGGGGGAAGGCGATGCCGCCATAGACCGCCGGCTGGATGCACTCCGTCGTGAGCGCGTAGTAGGCCACGCCATTCCCGCTGACGCGCCTACCCGTAGCCTTTCCCAGCGTGGCAGCCGCGTAGTGGGGAAGCTTGGCAGGTGGGGGCGCATCGCACGCATCGCACGTCAGTATGCCGACATGATACATGCCCGGGAGGATAATACTGCGGTAAACCCCTACGAGGTAGGTGCGTTGTTGGCATCGGCCTATCCAGAGCGCATCGGGAAGGCATGGAAGGAGGGTGTGGGCGTGTTCCAGCTCTCAGGTGGCGGACTGGTGGCGGTAGAGGCAACGGACGGGTTGGCAGCGACGGAATGGATTGTGGCAGCGGCGGTGCATCAGAAGAGCGGCGGCGTGGGCCGGGTGTTCCTGGCAAGTGTCGTTGACCCTGCCGACTTGCGCGATTATGCCCATGAGCGGGAAACGGTGTCCTGGGATGTAAAGAGTGGAGCGGTGGTCGCCCGGAAGGAGGTGCGTATAGGTGCCATCCTGATGGACACGAAACCGCTGGCACCGACGGAGAAGCTCCGGGAGCGCGTGCAGCAGGTGGTCTGCGAGGCAATCGTCAAGGAAGGACCGTCAATGCTGGCCTTCTCCGACGAGGTACAGAATATGCAACGGAGGATAGCTTTCGTCGCCGCACGACATCTTGAGCTGGCACTTCCTGCGGTTGACATGCAGGCCATCTGCGAGAGTGCAACGGAGTGGGGACCCTACTTTGTGGGCAAGGCTTCGACGGTCGCGGAGCTGAAAAAGATAGACCTGCGTGAGGTCATTTGGAGCCGGCTCACATACGATCAGCAGCAGACAGTGGAGCGGTTGGCACCGACGCATATCGTTGTTCCCACCGGCAGCCGCATACGGCTCGACTACCGCATAGGGGCCGAAGTGCCGGTGCTGCGGGTACGGCTGCAGGAATGTTTCGGACTGGTGGACACCCCGGAGGCCGACGGCCAGCCCATCTTGATGGAGCTGTTGTCGCCGGGCTTCAAGCCCGTGCAGCTCACCACCGACCTGCACAGCTTTTGGCAGACCACCTACTTCGACGTGCGTAAAGAACTGCGCCGCCGCTATCCCAAACATTCGTGGCCCGACAACCCGCTAGAGGCCGACCCGGTGAGGGGAGTGCAACGTTCCGTACGCTCTTGACTGCTTCATTAAAAAAGGGACTGTCGGGAAATAATTCGGGCGAAAGTTGCTAAATAAACACAACTTTCGCCCGAATTCAGGATTACCGTTGGCGCATGATTAATCCACCGCAACGACATTAGAACGGGAGGTCGCCGTACAGGTAGTTCTTGATGGCCTTGCGCGCCTTGGCGATGTCAGTGCGCCCAGGTTCCAGCTTATGACCGAGCCGGTCAGTTACTGCCTGCTTTTTTATATATAGCATTTTTTTGCAAAAAAGGTTGTCAGGTTGACAGAACGCCGATAAACACTGGGGTTGCAACCTCAAAAAGGTTGACAGAGGTTGACAGAGGTTGTCAGAGGTTGACATATACAACATATACAGCAAAGATACCTTTTGTTTACCATTCCCACGGTGGGAAAGGATTGTTCCCACCGTGGGAATGTATTGTTCCCATTATGGGAATCCGACAACAAATCGACAGAATCAGAAAGGTGAAAGGGTTGGCGGCAAATTTTTCCTCCCCTTTTTTTTGCCGATTCTCAGAAAAACGCTACCTTTGCAATCAATAACGAATAACTACCCTACACAAAAAATGTCTAAAGGGCACCATACGAAGCTATTGAGTTCCAGTCTCAAATGGTATGATAATGTGCTGGTATTGCTGGCCATCCTGATGATCGTACTCATGGCAGTAGAACTGATGAATGGTGGCAGCAAGTCACTTTCAACAGAATACATACAGTTGGTGATGGTGGTCTTTTCTTTCTTATATTTTGTAGGCAAAAGTTTGTGGTTTATGCGGCGAGTGACACTTTGGGACAATCGTGTAGAGGTGACTTTCCCGCTGCACCGTAAATGGAAACATGAAGTGGCACTGGAAGATATAGATCGCGTCTGTATAGAATCTATAGATAAAGAACTAGTATCTGTTGATTTCACTGTATATAGAGTTTATTTGCAGACGGACAGGAAGCTGTGGCTTTACCTTTCTTCCGGAGGGTGTGCCAATTACGATGAAATGGTGGAAGCCTTGACCAATTATTTTAACATTCCTGTATGTGAACATTTCATCGGCATCTCCCAGGAGGACTATGAGTCCTTAAGGAATGGCGATTTCATTGAACTTGAGGATATCGATCAGGAAGAACTACAGAAGCTGAGAGAGCAACGGCTGCAACGACAGCTTCCCGACATCGATGCCTGGGAGAAGGTTCCTTGGTGGAAGACGTTTTTTCTCAAGATCTATCCCACTGTTCTTTTCATCGTCTGTTTGGCCGCCTTTGTTGGATTCATCAAGTTTGTAAAATTTGCGAAAACTGTCAGTTCAGCCGAAATGGCATACATCGATGCTTCGACCAAGATTCCAAAGGTTCGCCATCTGATAGTGGACTCCATTGATGTGGATGTAAACGGAATCAGGTATCATAATAGCCGATACCTGCAACAAGCAACTGTTGTCGAGTACTGGGCATTCCCAGTAAAAGGTCTTGAAAACGTTTGGGTGACTATCGGCCTGAAGATGAAGGAAGACGAACATTTTCCATGGAACGAGCAGAGGGATAAATGTATTGAACTGTTGCACAGCAGACAAAAATATGAACGTGCAAAAGAAGACACCTATAAGAAGAGAATCGTTCACTACATGTCACTCTCCTCAAGACGGGTGGAGAAAGTGAAGAAAAAAGTGGTGCTGTTGAACCGTATTGGCAACACGCCCATCATTGGTGGTGGAGTATATTATATGGAAGCACAGGATGCACGCCGTAGTTCGAAAGGGCATGAACCTGATGATAACTTAGCACGGTCTATGATGCTAAAAGCTGCAGAGGGGGGCTATCCTAAGGCTCAATACGAACTGGGAGGAATGTATCTTAACGGGAATCTGTTTTCACGAAACGTCAGCAAGGCCCTTTATTGGTACCAGGCCGCAGCAAAGCAGGAAAAGGAACTCAAGATAAAGTGTGAGGCCCTAAATCAGATAAGTTATATCTACGCCGACTGTCACGAGTACGACAAAGCAATTGCAGCCATAGACTCCGCCATTGCCTTGTTGCCCAACAATGCAAATTATTACGACAGCAAAGGAGAACACCTATATAAGATGGGTGACAAAAAGGGGGCAAAGAAAATGTGGGAGAAGGTGATAAGCCTCAACCCTGGATTTGAGAAAACTAACAACAGCGAGCTCAAACGATTATTAAGTCCATGACAATAATAATTTTCACAAACTTGTTGTCTGTTATTCAAGTACGATATTTACGTTTTCCTTGGTGATGTTCTTGCTGAAGTTGAAGGTTGCGTCGTTCTTCGACAGGATGTAGATGTCCTTGAGGTGGATGCCGTCGATGGGCATCTCAGGCAGTCCGTTGAACTCCATAGCGTAGCCAGCATGATGGCAGATGACGTTACGGATGTCGATGTTGCGGAAGATGGGCGTTTCCTCAGTGACGGGCAAGGTCTCAGAGGTTTTCTGTTCGCCGCCCTCCGCCAGGACTTCGGCGACGGACTTGCCCCCGTAGTACATGTTGAAAGTGAGAGCGTAGGTAGCGATGTCGGTCATGGAGATGCCATCGATGTAGATGTTCTCCACGATGCCGCCGCGCCCACGAGTGCTCTTGAAGCGCAGACCCACGTCGGTGCCCACGAACTGGCAGTCCTTGACGCTGATGTTCCTCACGCCACCGCTCATCTCAGAGCCAACGACGAAGCCGCCATGACCGGCGAAGACGGTGCAACCGTCTACGACAACGTTCTCGCAGGGCCGTCCACGCTTGCGACCGTCCTTGTCCTTGCCACTCTTGAGGCAGATACCGTCATCGCCCGCATCGAAGCGCGAGTTGATGATGAGCGCGTTCTTGCACGACTCCAAGTCGATGGCGTCGCCGTTCTGAGCGTAAGCTGGATTTCGGACGAGAACGTTGTCGATGATGATGTTCTCGCACATCAGCGGGTGAAGGTTCCAAGCAGGAGAATTCTGGAAGATAACGCCCTGCAGCAGGACGTTCTTACAGCCTACCAGCCCCACCATCACCGGACGGAGGAAACGCTTCACGGCTTCCCACTCCTCGTCGGTCTGCGCGGTGGGCACGTTCATGTTCGCCCCCTGTTCGCCCTTGGCAAAGCCCTCGGAAGGCACCCAGTAGCCCTTCCTTATCTCCACGCCGCCTGGCTGTTCGAGCAGCCGCTTCCAGTGGCTGTCGGTGACCTTCGACTTCTTCACAGGTCGCCAGTACTGTCCGTTGCCGTCGATGACGCCCTCGCCGGTAATGGAGATGTTCTCAGCGTTGTTAGCACTAATGGGCGACTGGCAGCGGCGGGTGTCTAGTCCCTCGAAGGACGTGCTGACGAGGGGATAGAGGCTCTCGTCGGCAGCGAACTGCACCACGGCCCCCTTCTCCAGATGGAGGTCGATGCCCGACTTCAGCACGATGGGGCCAGTGAGCCACACACCACGCGGCACGATGAGGTGTCCACCACCCTTCTGAGCCAGCGCCTCGACAGCTTTCGCAAAAGCCTCCGTACAAAGTTTCCGACCCGTATTGTCGGCCCCGAACTGACTGAGCGTTACGCTGTTGCCAGCAATCTTGGGAGCTGACACCTCAGGCATGTCGAAGGGTAGCCCCTGCGTGTACTTTGCGTAGGGATTGGGCGTTTGGGCGTTTAGGGAAGTAGCGTATGCAAACACAGCCAACGCCAAGACACAGGTGGTAATAATGATTCGTTTCATAAGTTATTAAAAGTGGTTAGTAGTTGTTTTATCATTTAACGTAAGCGCTCATTTTTCATTTTGCGCAGCGCAAGCACAAGCGTTCACTTATACTGGTCTTTTCCCGGAGTCAGAATGTAATGGCGAACGTAAGCCTTGTGGCCATAGATAGCCACGACAATGAAGCAGACAAACGGGATGATGAACGAGACATTTGCCGCCGAAAACCCAAGAATGTTCACCCCTGAGTCGATGATGAGTGCCTGTATGGGCGGGATGAGCGATGCTCCGAGTATAGCCATTACCAGTCCTGCCCCAGCATATTTCACGTTATCACCGACACCGCGCAGTGCGATGCCATAGATGGTGGGGAACATGAGGGACATGCAACCAGAGACTGCAACAAGACAGTACATGCCATTACGGTCGGGGAAGAGAATGACGCCTGTGACGAAGGAGAGCGCAAGTATGGCGAGAATGGAGAGCAGCCGCCCCGCAGGGATGTACTTGAGCAACCACGTACAGATGAAACGGCTGATGGCGAAGAGCACCATGGCATAGATGTTGTACCTCATGGCGAGCATTTCGGCGGGTTTCTCTTCCATACCCTCGGCCATGAAGACACGCGTACCGTATTGTATAATATATGTCCAACAGCAGATCTGTGCACCTTCGTAGAAGAACTGTGCGATGACTCCCTCTCTATAGTTGCTAATGTGGAGCAGCTCCTTCATGGCGGTTCGTATAGGTTTCGGTGCACGTTCGTCGCCCACCTTGGGCATCTTCTGCAATCGGATGAGTACGAGCAGTACGAGACAGAATACGCCGAGTCCCAGATAAGGTCCTATTAGTACTCCGAGGTCGTGGTCTTTGAGCGCATTGAACTGCAATTCACTGAGGCCTGCACGCTGGTCGGTGGACATAGGACTCATGCGTCCTTGGATAAATTCCATGGCTATCCACATGCCGAACATGGCTCCTAGGGGATTGAAAGCCTGCGCAAGGTTTAAACGCATGGTGGCCGTCTCCTCGGGACCCATACAGTAGATGTAGGGATTACACGATGTCTCAAGGAACGACAGTCCGCACGTCAGGATGAAATAGGCCAGCAAGAAGGGATAGTAGTAGCCCATGGCACGTGCCGGCAGGAACATGAACACACCAACGGCGAAGAGCGACAAGCCCAGCAGGACACCCGCCTTGAACGTGTAGCGCTGGATGAACATGGCAGCGGGGAAGGCCATGACGAAATAGCCCAGGTAGGTGGCTACGTTGACAAGCGACCCCTCGGTAACGCTCATGCGGAAAATTTTCGAGAACGACTTTACCAGCGGACCAGTGATGTCGTTAGAGAAGCCCCACATGGCAAAGCACGCTGTAATCAGAATGAAGGGGATAAGAAAACTCCTTCCGTCTTTTTCAAGTATCTTTTTAATCATTATTTGAGATTTGAGGTTTGAGAATTGGGTTTTGATATTTGGTAGGTTAGTATTTGGGCGCAAATTTACAATTTATTTTCAAAACAAAGCTATTTGCTTCAACTTTTTTAAGAACTTAGTAATATTTTTCATTCATTTCCGTTATTTTATTATGTCTTGGTACGATAAATATCTTTCCATCTACGGTAAGCCTTTCTCAGAAGTGCCACAAAGCATCATTGAGCAGACACGCGACGGTCTGGCACGGCTTCAAAGCCCGGACCCCCTGGCTTCAATAGTAGTCATAGCCTACAACGAGGAGACCCACCTGCAGGCCTGCCTGTGGGCACTTAGTGAGATACGGTGCAAGTATCCTGTGGAAATCATCGGTGTGGACAACGACTCCAAAGACCGCACGGCTGAGATTTTCCGACAGTCGGGCATACCCTTCTACACCGAGTACCAGCACTCCTGCGGCTATGCGCGCCGTTGCGGCTTGGAACATTCACGAGGCAAATATTACTTCGACGTGGACAGCGACACCATCTATCCACCACAATACTACGAGCTGATGCTGGAGCAGCTCATGCGTCCCGGCACATCGTGTGCCTCGGCCACGTGGAGCTATTTCCCCGACGAAGGTCACTCACGCCTGGGACTCAGGATTTTCGAGATGGTGCGCGATGCGTTCCTCTGGGTGCAGCACTTCAAAAGGCCTGAGCTGTCGGTGCGCGGCCTGGTATTTGCCTACAACGCCGACTACGGGCGCAAGGAGCCTTACCGCGTGGACATCATCCGGGGCGAGGACGGCTCCATGGCCCTGGCACTGAAGAAATACGGAAAGATACGCTTCGTGCGCGACCGCCGCTGCCGTGCCGTCACGGGCTACGGAACGCTGAGTTCAGAGCCGCTCTGGAAGAGCCTGTGGAAACGCATCAAGATACAAGGGCGAGGCATCACGCGCATCTTCTACAAGAAAGACCACTATGACGACTCGCCCGACAACCTGGTCAAATAAGGTTAACTCAATGGTCAAGAACTTTGAAATTATGGCACCGGTGGGCAGCCGGGAGTCGCTCATGGCGGCACTGCAGGCGGGTGCCGACTCAATTTATTTTGGCATAGAAAGGCTGAACATGAGGGCAGGGTCGGCATCGGCGTTTACCATCGACGACCTGCGAGAGATAGCCGAGACCTGCCGCGAGCACGGGGTGAAGTCGTACCTCACGGTGAATACCATCATCTACGACGAGGACATAGAGCTAATGCACCAGATTGTCGACGCGGCACGTGAGGCGGGCATTTCGGCCATCATTGCCAGCGACGTGGCGGTGATGCAATATTGTACCCCCCTCAATCCCCCCAAGGGGGGGAAGAATGATTCCCATGCCCTAAATTCCCCTGAAAGGGAGAGGATGGAGGTGCACCTCTCCACACAGCTGAACATCTCGAACGTGGAAGCGCTAAGGTTCTATGCGCAGTTTGCCGACGTGGTGGTACTGGCCCGCGAGCTGCGGATGGAACAGGTGGCGGAGATTCACCGCGCCATCGTGGAGGAGAACATCTGCGGCCCGTCGGGTGAGCAGGTGCGCATCGAGATGTTCTGCCACGGTGCACTGTGCATGGCCGTCAGCGGCAAGTGCTACATGAGCCTGCACGCCGCCAACCGCTCGGCCAACCGGGGCGAGTGCATACAGGTGTGCCGACGGTCGTACACCGCCACCGACAACGAGACGGGTTACCAGTTGGAGATTGACAACAAGTACATCATGAGTCCGAAGGACCTGAAGACTGTGCGGTTCATCGACCGTCTGATGGATGCCGGCGTGCGGGTGTTCAAGATTGAGGGGCGTGCCCGTGGGCCAGAGTACGTCTACACCGTGGTGAAGTGCTACAAGGAGGCCAGCCAGGCCGTGCTCGACGGCACGTTCACCGTAGAGAAGAAGTACGAGTGGGACGAGCGCGAGGCAAAGGTCTTCAACCGTGGCTTCTGGGACGGCTACTACCAGG
>JAEEGL010250422.1_pt1 | contig 11293 bp, 12 predicted proteins | sample 9134231 | NCBI WGS metagenome assembly JAEEGL01 (sample SAMN16246548, study PRJNA631951) | gut metagenome | biome: gut microbiome; feature: rumen; material: fiber-attached | host: Bos | place: Iran: Karaj | collected 2018-10
CCCTAATCGTCCGCCGCGATCACTCGCCGTACGCCCTGCACCTCCTCGCCCCAGAGGGTGCGCTTGTCCCAGCCGAGGTTCAGGCCGTTCATGTTGGGTGGGCTGTGGCTGCCGGTGATCATCACGCCGCCCTTGAGCTCCAGACGGCGGAGGCTCCAATAGAGCAACGGCGTCGTCACCACGCCGATATCGATCACGTCGATCCCCGTCGCAAGGAGTCCGCGGGTAACGGCGGCGCGGATGCGCTCCGTCGAGAGGCGCACGTCCCCGCCAATGGAGGCCCGGCTCACGCCCTTGCGCCGCAGCCACGTGCCGTAGGCCCTGCCGATGGCCTCCACAGCGTTATCTGTCAGCTCCTGGTCCGCATCGCCGCGTATGTCGTACTCTCTGAAGATATCCGCAAGAACTTTCAAGCCGCTCATCCCCTATAAGATTTCAATTAACTTTTCAGCCAGTTCAACCAGCTCTTTCTCATCGGCCGTGCGGCTCTCCAATGTCAGCACCGCGTCCGGCCTCACGGCCACGCTCAGCACCAGAGGCAGATACGGATACCGCTCCAGCACGGCTCGACGGCCCGCCACCTCAAGGACCTGATACTCCGCCTGGGACTTGATGACCCCGTCATAACTTCCCACTGCTTCCGGCACGCGCAGCGGACCCGGCCCGCTCCCCTCCATCAGGTTGACCTCGACTTGCTGGGAACCCCGCTGCGCGGGGGAACCGGGCTGTTCTGCCTGCGTGTAGATCCGTTGTGTCCACCGCCCCACGTCCTCAGAATTTGCAGTCAGCACGAGGGGCAAAACGTATTCCTCCGCCGAGCGCCAATTCCCTGCCGTCTCCGGCAGGGCCAGGGCGGGAACAGCAGACACCAGACAAACAAGGCACAGAAACACAGCCCACGCCGGTTTACTGTCCATTCTTTTATTCATCTTACAACCTCCCCCTTCCTTGTTGGCCTTTGTTTATTAGTATAATATATTTTATGGAAAGATTGGCTGGGAGGGATAGATTCTGATCGACATCAGGGGGCTGAAGCTCGCCTTTGGGGAGAAAGTCATCTTCAATAACGTGAGCTGCCAGATTGCGGATAACGCGCGCCTGGGCATCGTGGGCAGCAATGGCGCGGGCAAGACGACGCTGCTGCGCGTCCTGACGGGCGAGGTCGAGCCCGACGATGGGGTCATTGAGCGGTCGCGCGGCCTCACGGTGGGCTATCTGCCTCAGGACCTTGTGGAGCTGGAGCCTGTGCCGGTGGTGGACTTCCTTAAAAATCGCGCCGGGGTGGCGGACGTCGAGGCGCGGCTTCGGGAGACGGAGGCGCGCATGGCCGGGGCAGAACCGGGCTCGCGGGAAATGTCTGCCCTGCTGGATGAACACGCGCGGCTGGAGCGGCGCTTTGAGCAGCAGGGGGGATTCGCCTTTGAGTCCATGGCCATGAAGGTGCTGCACGGTTTGGGCTTCTCACGGGATGACGGCGCAAAGAACTGCCGGGACTTCTCCGGCGGCTGGAAGATGCGCATCGCGATGGCGGCCCTGCTGCTCTCGGCTCCGGACGTGCTGCTGCTGGACGAGCCGACAAACCATCTGGACACCGAGAGCATGGAGTGGCTGGAGGGCTGGCTGAGAGGACATAAGGGCGCTGTGGCCGCCGTGTCGCACGACCAGCGTTTTTTGGAGAACACGGCCACGCAGATCGCGGACCTGGAGCGCGGGACCCTGACACTCTACCCCTGCGGTTACGACCGTTATCTTGTTGAGAAGCAGCTGAACCGCGAGCGCCTGGAGAAATCGGCAGAGGAGCAGCGGCGCCAAATTGAAAAAATTGAAGCCTTTGTCAGCCGCTTCCGCTACAAGGCCACGAAGGCCGCCCAGGTTCAGAGCCGCCTGAAACAGCTTGAAAAAATAGAGCCCATCGTTCTGGACGGAGGTGCGAAGGGCGTGCGCTTCCGTATCCCGGAGGCCCCGGCCAGCGGGTGGGAGGTGCTGAAAGCGTCGGAGCTGTCTAAGCATTACGGCTCGCTGGACGTGTTTGACGGCGTGAGTTTCAGCCTCAACCGCGGGGAGAGGACCGCCCTGGTGGGGGTGAACGGCGCGGGGAAGTCCACGCTGCTGCGCCTCCTCAGCGGTACGGAGGAGCCTACGTCCGGCACAGCGAAGCTGGGGCATAACGTAAAGATCGCCTTTTATTCCCAGGAAAGCGCCCAAAACATCAACTATGCTCACACGATATGGGAGGAAGCCCGTGAGGCCCCGTCGAAGCTGAACGACGTGGAACGGCGGGGGCTCCTGGGGGCATTTCTGTTCTCCGGCGAGGACATTTACAAGCCCGTGTCCGTCCTGTCCGGCGGGGAGAAGGCGCGGCTGGCGCTCTGCAAGCTCATGATGGCGGAGACGAATTTCCTCGTGCTGGACGAGCCGACGAACCATCTGGACCCGGCGACGCGCGATGTGGTGGAACGCGCCCTGCTTCAATATCAGGGAACGCTCCTGATCGTCTCCCACGACCGGCACTTCCTGGACGTCATGGCGGAACGGGTGTTGGAGCTCCGGGACGGGCGGCTCTACGACTACCCGGGCAACTACTCGTGGTTTTTGGAGAAGCGGGAAGAGATGTTGGCGCGTTCGGCCGAAGAGGGGGCTGGCAAGGCGGATGCCCTTACGGGGAAAGGGGTTGCGACTTCTGTTAAGGAAGACCGGTCGCGGGCCGGCCGGCGTCAGGCGGCGGAGGAGCGGGAGCGCATCCTCAGCGCAGCGCGGGAGATTAAAAAGCAGCTGGCCCCCCTTGAAAAGCGCATTGAGGAGGTGGAGGCCCGCCAGGGGGAGATCGACGCGGCCCTGTGCGACCCCGATGTACTGGGTAATTCCGAGCGCGTCCGGTCCCTTATGGTGGAGCGCAGCGCGCTTGAGAAGGAGCTGTCCGCAGCCTACAAAGACTGGGAAGCTCTGTCGCTGAAGCTGGAAGCCGTGCGGGGGAAACAGCCCGAGTAGGGCAGCAGCTACTCCGTCCAGACAGTAATTGACGGGAAATCGGAACGTGAGCGTGCGATGCTGAAGCGTGGCGACAGCACCCGCGTCACGGCCCCGGTGGACGGCGCATTCACCCACAGGGGGGCCCCCGGCTCCCCGGGGTCCATAACAAAGAGCCCCTCGTCCTCCAACAGACGGCTCAGGGCCTCGCGGTCCTCGGAGGGGGCCTCCGGGAAGTGTCCCGCACTTTCCTCCGGCACGGCCGGCCTGCCCAACGCCGCCCTCCTTTCAGGGGGACGTGAGCTGGGCAGTCTGGCCGGAAGGTCGATCTGCACCATCAGGCCAAAGGGCGGGATATCCAGTTCCGCGCGGAGCGCCAGTTCCCTCTCCCAGAAACGCCCCCAGCCCTTCATGAGGAGCTCCCGCCACTCCAGTCCCCGACGGCGGCTCTGGACCAACACGGTCCGCCCCTCCGCTCCGGGCACACATCCCCGCCAGCAGGACTCCCACACCATGCTGAACGTCTGGAAGCGCGTGCCATAGCCGGACTTGCGAAGCTCCGCGTCCAGGTCCAGCCACGCCGCCAGCCCCACGTCCAGCCCATCGCAGAGCGCCAGAGCTCCCCGCGTTCCCAGGACAAGAGAAGGGGCTCCCAGCTTAAGTGCCTTACCCTCGTAGAGAAGGGCAGAGGATCCATGAATCAGCCGCCCGGCTATCGAGGCCAGGGCCTCCAGTCCAGGACGCCGCCCAGACCAGAGCTCACCCTGACAGTCAGGACAGCGCGAGGGCAGGGGCTCCCGAGCTCCACAGCGGACGCAGCGCAGACTTCGCCCCGCCTCTTCGCTGCGCATCGTTCCCCCGCACCGGGGACAGCGGACCGCGTGGCCACACTCCGCGCAGAACACCTCCGCGGCCTCCCCCCGGCGGTCGAGGAGCCAGAGGACATGCCGTCCCCCTGCCAGCGTCTCCCGTGTCCGCTCCAGCAGGGAGACCGTCAGGGGCAGCGTTCCCTCCACGCCGCGTTCCTCCCCCTTGAGGGAACGGTGCACATCAGCAAAGATTAAGTTCTTGCGTTCAGGCAATATTTCGCAGGAGGGTTTTGTCCGGAGGAAGGTCCTGGCGGATGGGATCCGCCCCCCAAGGACGAGCTCTGCGCCCAGCAGGGACGCCCGCTTGCCCGCGAGGCTGCGAGAGGGGACGCGCGGAGGCCGCTGAAAGATGTAAGCCGGGTTGGCCTCGTCCTCCACAATGATCCGGTCTGCTCTCACAGGAGCGAAGACTCCCCCCGGCGGGGCAGCGATGATACGAACCTCCCCTGTCCGCGCGGCGCACCAGGCGTCCCACAGTTTTTTGCCGCCGGTCGATGGCCAGAGCAACGCCTCAGAGCGCAGAGAAGCCGGGAGCGACATGAAAAAAGCCTTGGCCGCATTAGCCTCTGGAAAGAGAATCAGCGTCCGGCCTTCCTTTTCAAGTTGGTTGAGATAGAACGTCCGGCGCTCCCCATCCCAGGGATTGAAACACTGAACTTCACGAAAGGTTGACGGCTCCGACAGGCAAGGATGCCCTAGTGTCGCGAGCGGCGCAGGATGCGCCCGCGTGCGAGCGACCGAGCTCTCGGCCGGCGCGGGGGGCACAGGTTCCCCCTTGAGGAATGACGGCGGACAGATCGTCTGAAGGGCCAGCCCCACGCCGCAGAGAAAGGTACGCCCCATCCACAGCGCCAGCTCCCATAGTCCGGCATTCAGTGCGCACGTCTCATCCAGAGTGTCGATAATATGGCGAATGTTTTTTTGAGGCTCCGTTTGGGCAGGACAAAGGACGAACCCGACGCGCACACTTCTCCCCACCGGGACACGCACACGCGCTCCAGGAGCCAGGGGGCTGTCCGTCTCGTAGGTCAGTGCGTTCCACCACGGCCCCGGGACGATGACGTCAACAAGGGGCATGATGGCCTCAACGCATAGGGAACAGGCCCCGCCCCACCAGGGAACTCCACACGGCGCGGGCCACGTCCTCCTTCAGGCCGGAAAACACCTCGTCCTCGCCGACGGGGCATATAAGGCGCAGAGTGTTGGTCTCCGAGGCGAAGCCACAGCCTGCTGCAAGGACATCGTTGACCAAAATGGCATCCAGTCCCTTGCGCTCCAGCTTGGCCCGCGCGTTGTGAAGCAGGTCGTCCGTCTCGGCGGCAAACCCGATCAAAATCTGGTCCGGGTGTTTGGCGCGTCCCACCTCCGCGGCGATGTCGGGGTTCTGCGTGAGTTCAAGGGAAATCTCCTCCCGTCCCTCGCGCTTCACCTTGCGCTCCGCCCGCTCCTTTGCACGGTAGTCCCCGACGGCCGCGGCCTTGACGATGGCCTGAGCCCAGGAAAGGGAGTCCATCACCGCGTCCCGCATCTCCAGGGCCGAGACGACGGGGATGATTTCAAGTCCGTGAAGGGAACAGTGAGCTTCAATGGGCCCAAGGACCACTCGCACCTCCGCGCCACGCCGCCAGGCCTCGCGGGCCATCGCCAGGCCCATCCGGCCCGTGCTGGGGTTGGAGATGAAACGCACAGGGTCCAGGTACTCCCGGGTCGGGCCCGCGGTAACAAGGACATGCAAACCGACCATGTCCTTCGGCGTCAGGGCGCGAAAGACCTCCTCAGCGATCTCCTCCGGCTCCGGCAGACGCCCCCTGCCCTCTTCTCCGCAGGCCAGCGCCCCTACTGCAGGCTCCACCACCCTCACACCTCGCCCGGCCAGAGTCCTCAGGTTCTCCTGCGTCGCGGGATGCTCCAGCATGTGGGCATTCATAGCGGGGAAAATCAACACCGGTGCGCGCGTTGCAAGGAGTGCAGCACCAATCAGCCCATCTGCCCGGCCCTGGGCCAGGACAGCGGCGGTGTTGGCCGTACAGGGTGCGACAACAGCAGCCTCCGCCCATTCTGCCAGGCGGATATGAGGGATCTCAAAGCCGTGTTCATCCGACAGGAGGTCCTCCTCCCGCCAGACGCGCTGTCCCGACAGCGTGGAGAGCGCGAGGCGCGCGACAAATTTTTCCGCGGCTCGCGTGAGGATGACCTCGACCTCACAGCCCGCTTTTACGAGGCGGCGCACCAGCTCCGGTGTTTTGTAGGCGGCGATGCCGCCCGTCACGCAGAGCAGGACCCGCCGTCCCTTAAAGGAGCCCGAAGCTGAAAGAGCCAAGGGTGCTACTCTGCCTCGTCCTGAGACAACATCAGGGGATCGCCGGGAGCCGGGATACCCCGCCCCAGGTCGGACTCTCTCAACGCGATGGAGAGGTAACGCTCATTGACGTCGTGCTCAAGCACCGACTTGTGTTCCCCCAGCCAGCGCGCCCGCGCCGCGATCCGCACCGTGATCTCATACTTATTGTCCGTCCCGCACTTTCGGGACAGCGCCTCAAGGTCATAAAACTTCATTCTTCCACCCCATGCTTCATTCGATAATCCAGAATAATTTTCCTCAGGGCCGCGGCCGCCTCATCAAGGTCACCGTTCACGACGACGTGGTCGTATTTCCCTGCCTGCTGGAGCTCCGCGGCCGCGTTTTTCAGCCGGAGCCGAAGCTTCGCATCATCCTCCGTCCCCCGGTCACGGAGGCGGCGCTCCAGTTCCTCAAGGGAGGGCGGCGCCACAAAGATAGACACCGCTTCGGGCAGACGGCTTCGGACCTGAAGAGCCCCCTGCACATCGATCTCCAGCAGCACGTCACGTCCCGCGCCTAACTCGCGCTCCACGTCCTCGCGGAGTGTGCCATAGCAGGCGTCATGCACGTTAGCGTGCTCCAGAAAACACCCACGCTTCACCCGTTCCTCGAAGTCCTCCCGGGAGATGAAGCGATAATCCACGCCTTCCCGCTCACCCGGCCTGGGCCGGCGCGTCGTGCAGGAGATGGAGTACACCAGGCCCTCAATGTCGTTCAGGGCGCGCTGGCGGAGCGTCCCCTTGCCCACGCCGCTGGGCCCCGACAGGATGAACAAATGTCCGCGTCCCATTGCGCCTCACTCCACGTTCTGTATCTGCTCGCGGATGCGCTCAAGGCAGGATTTGGCCTCAACAACGCCCCAGCGGAAGTCCGCATCTCCCACCTTGGAGCCCATGGTGTTGACCTCGCGGTTCATCTCCTGGATCAGGAAGTCCAGCCGGCGGCCAGCCAGTTCTTTTCCGCCGGCCTCTCCGCCCTCCATCGTCTGACGGAAACGCTCAATGTGTGCCGCCAGACGGGCCAGCTCCTCGGAGACATCCCATTTGTCGGCCATGAGCGAGACCTCCTGAGCGATCCGCGCCTCGTCAATCTCCAGCTCATAGTGCTCCATGACCTTCTCGATACGGGTCCGCAGTGCCTCAAGCGCCTCGGCGGATGCCGTCCTCCACCGCTCTTCAAGTTTCGTGACGATGTCCGCGAAGGTATTCAGGTCGGCCTCGATGACGGCCTTCAGCTTCTCCCCCTCGGCCCGCTTCATCTCCATGAGGGACTCCACAGCGGAGGCCAGAAGCTCGTCCCACACCTGAGGCTCGTCCTGCGCCTGCTCCAGGGCACGGCCTGCCTCACAGATGCCCGGCAGCGCAAGGAATGACGCCAGCGACGGAGCCTCTGTCCCCTCCTGGGCTGCTAACTCCCGGACACGACGGAAGAGAAGGAGCAAGCCCTCCTCGTCCAGAGTGGGGGTCCGTGCCCCGGGGTTCCAGGCAATCTCCGCGGAGAGGCGCACCTTGCCCCGGTTCAGCGACGCCCGCAACAGGGAGACCAAACGGCTCTCCAGCGAGGAAAGTTCCCGGGGCAGACGCGCCGAGAAATCCTGATAACGGTGGTTCACCGATGTCAGTTCAAAAGTGACCGTCCCCCACGGAAATTCGCGCATTGCCCGGCCGAAGCCCGTCATGCTCAAAAACATTCTCAGTAAACCCTCCGTCTATTCCGAAGCTGTTTTGAGGCCCGCGTCTGAGGCCTCCGATTCAAGCGCTCTCATGGCCTCCGTCAGCTTCTCCATGATGACCTCCCGCCCCTCCCGGTTCTTGTAGACCTCATCGGAAAAGCGAAGAGGCTTGCCGAACGTCACGGATATCTTGCTGGGCCAAACGAAATGAGCACCGGGGGGCATGGCCTTGAAGGAGCCGTGGATGAACACCGGCAGAATGGGCGCCTGCTCATGGGCGGCGACGAGGGCCACCCCGGCCTCCAGGGGCTGGAGCTTCCCGTCCAGGGAACGCCCTCCCTCCGGGAAGATCAGGACGTCGTTCCCCTCCTGATAGAGCTTCATGAAGCCTTTCAGGGCTCCCGCGGCGGAGGCGCTGCTCGCGCGGGAAACCGGGACCGCCCCCAGGGCGCGGATGGAGGTCCCTAAGAACCACGACTGAAAGAGCTCCTCCTTGGCAAAGTAGCGCATCCGCCGCGGGAAGAAACAGCCCACCACCAAAGGATCAAGGTTGCTGCAGTGATTGCAGGCGACGATCATCCGCTCATCGGACAGGGGCTCCTCCCAGCGTGCGGAACAGCGATTCCACAGCATCAGCAGCAGACGAAAAAAACTGCGGACGAACGCGTAAAACACGCGGTTTTGACTCATGCGGAGATGTCCCCCTTTGCCAGGGCATCCCGGACGCGGCTCAAAAGAAACTCCACGACATCGTCCTCAGTCATGTCCGAGGTATCGACCCGGACAGATCCCTCCGGCTGGACGAGAGGCGACGCCGCCCGGCTGCTGTCGGCGATGTCCCGTTCCCTGATCGCGGCCAGGACCTCCTCGTAGGAGACCGGCTCTCCCTTGCGCTCGCGTTCAAGACAACGGCGCCGGGCCCGGGCCTCCGGGGTCGCGGTAAGGAAAAACTTCAGGGGCGCGTTTGGAAACACCACGCTCCCCATATCACGCCCCTCCACCACCAGGGAACCGTACTGCTCCTGATCCCGCTGGAGACCCAGGAGAGCCTGGCGGACGGAGGGCAGGGCGGAGTAGACGGAGGACAGTTTGTCGGCGCGCGGTGTCCGTATCTCACGGCTCACGTCGGCCCCATTGGCCAGGATGCAGCCTTCTCGCAGCTCGATGCGGATACCGGGCAGAGCCTGCTTAAGAGACTCCGACTCCTCCGGAGGAATCCCCGCCTCAGCAAGGACAAGGGCGATCGCCCTGTAGATCGCCCCCGTGTCCAGATAATGGATTCTCAACAGCTGAGCCAGACGTTTTGCCACGGAGCTCTTTCCCGCTCCGGCCGGCCCGTCAATCGTTATAACGTAGGCCAAGAGAATGCCTCCTAATCAGGATTGCTCATCTCGGACATCTCAATGGAGATCTTCCCCGCAAAGTCCACCAGGTCCCCCATCAGTTCTTCAATGCTGCCAATTCCCAACCGCTCTATCGGCTCCGGGAACATATAGTTCTGAAGCCCGTCTGCCCCCAGGCCGATCCCTAGCATCAGGCAGACAGAATTGGCCACGCTGACGACGTCCAGCATCGGCTGGTACTCCGCCTTGTCCTCCGGCAGTTCGTTGGGCTTGTGGTGGTAGGCCACCACCGTTTGATAGGACTCCGGCAGATCCCACTTCTCCGTCAGGATAGCCCCTACCATCGCGTGATCAAACCCCAGGACCTTGAGCTCCGCATCGATAAAGGAGATATGCTCCTCCTCCACCATTTTGACGATGATCCCGTAACCGAAACGAACGTAGTCGTTCAGGATGATCTTCCCAATGTCGTGAAGCAGTCCGCCGACATAAGCGTCCTCTGAGGAGACGTTGTTCGTCTTCTTTGCAATATAGCGGGCGGCGTAGGCCACCATCAGGGAGTGGCGCCAAAGCTCGCCCCGGTCGAGGGCGTAGCCGGAGAGCCCCTTGTCCATAGTGGAGTAGACCTGTGCGGCCAGGACGATGTTGCTAACGCTCTTGTACCCCAGAAGGGCAATCGCCTCGGAAATGTTGGAGATATTGCGCGTCATGCCATAGGCCGCCGAGTTGGCCAGCTTCAAGACGCGCAGGACAAGGCCCTCATCCCTCGACAGGCTCTTGGAGACGTCGGACACGCTGCTGGTGGGGTCGTTCAGCTTGCGCATCGTCTCCAGAACAAACTGAGGGAATGACTTGACATCCTTCAGTTTGCTGAGGATACGAGTCTTTATCAGTTCTCTCGAGTGCTCATCGATTCCACTCATGCCCCATCCTCCTTAATTACGTCCGTACCCCGTACAGGTTTATACTTCTCCTCCATTGACTATTTTAGTAGAGAGTTCGGAAAAAGACAAATCCGTAAATTCTCCGGGACGAAGTTTCGTCAAAGTCAGCTTCCCAATACGCCGCCGAATCAGTTTCTGCACGGAAAAGCCCGCCCGGTTTGCCATGACGCGGACCTCCCGCTTCAGCCCCTCCCCGATGACGATGGAGACCCAGCGCCCCTGAGGCTCCCGCTCCAGAACGGACAGAGAGAGGGGCGCTACATGACGGGTTGCGCCGGGATGCCCGCCCTCTTCCAGCTCAAGGTCGAAGCCAGCCCGCCACCGTTCAATCTGTCGCTCGTTGATCTCAATGTTCAGCAGAGCCTCGTACTCCTTATGAATCCCCTTTGAGGGATGGAGAATGCTCTGAGCGAACGCGCCATCGTTCGTAAGGATAAGGAGCCCGTCGCTCTCCCGGTCCAGCCGGCCCGCCGGATAGACGCGAAGAGCCCGCACATCCGCGGGAAGAAGGTCCACCACCACGGGGTCGTAGTTGTCACTCACAGCACAGACCACTCCGACAGGCTTGTTCATGACTAAATACACCAGGCGGGAGGGCTCCACCTTCTGCCCGTCGCACAGCACCTCGTCCCCCGCCTCAACGGCGAAGAACGGCGCCAGGGTGATCTTTCCATTGACCTGCACCCGCCCCGCCCGAACGAGATCGTCTGCCTTCCGGCGTGAAGCCACACCGCACGAGGCCAGGTAAGCATTAAGCCTCATCGGAAATCACACAACTCCTCTCTGGCCAGACGGCCGAGCTTACGCACTCCTCCAAGGGAGGGCGGCGCATCGTGGCCTGTGGCCATTCGGCCGGTCGGCTATGTCGAAGGGAAGCGTGGGACGCTTCCCGGAGGCCTCTCGCCATGCTGCCATCTTAATATCTATTATATTACAATCTCAAGTGTATGAATTACCGGCTCATCCCCCAGTGGGGACAGCGCCTCCCACCAGGTTCTCCATAACGATTCCGCATACATGAAGGAGCCCCGTCGACGTATCCAGACCGTCCCTCCCGTTGAGGTGGAGGATGTCGTTGATGTCCCTTTCGAGCGTCTCGTCCCTTGGATGCGTGTATATCCTGCCGTCCTCGCTGTAACGGATTTTGTCCATTTGGC
>JAEEGL010282826.1_pt1 | contig 11293 bp, 11 predicted proteins | sample 9134231 | NCBI WGS metagenome assembly JAEEGL01 (sample SAMN16246548, study PRJNA631951) | gut metagenome | biome: gut microbiome; feature: rumen; material: fiber-attached | host: Bos | place: Iran: Karaj | collected 2018-10
ACCTGTCGATTATCTTTGTTACGCATGACATCGCGTTGATTAGTATGATTTCAGAACGTGTGATGGTTATGAAAGATGGCAGGGTGATAGAGTCAGGGATGACGCAGGAAGTTCTGAGACACCCACAGGAAGAGTATACTAAGATACTTATAGAATCGGCGAAACAACAGAGTTTCACAGGAGTTAAAGAGGATTAGAAATTTGAACAGGTTAGATGTATTAAGTCGTAGAAATTATGATTATTGGTTGAAGAGGGCAAAAACATATTCTGAGGTAAACCAGGATGAGCTGTCTGGAGTGCAGAGACAGAATTGGTCACGCCTCTTGGATGAAGAAATCAGAAATCATTTCAATATAGAACAGGATGAGAGAAACCAGCTTAAGATACTGGATATCGGAGCTGGTCCGGGATTTATATCGATCATTCTGTCGAAATTAGGGTATAATGTAACGGCTGCGGATTTTTCACAGGCTATGTTAGATGAAGCTATGGCAAATGCACATCACGAAGGCGAGCACATTTCCTTTCAACAGGAGAATGCATTAGATTTGTCTTTTGATGACGCTGAGTTTGACGTAGTACTTTCGAGAAATCTGACCTGGAACCTTTCTGATCCGAAGACTGCTTATAGCGAGTGGATTAGAGTTTTAAAACAGGATGGTTGTATGATGGTCTTTGACGCAAATTGGTATGCGTATTTAGAAGATGATGATAGCCGTAAACTCTATGAACTCGACAGGGAGAAATCAAAGGCTCACGGACAAGGTGATTACAATATCGGTGAGAACTTCGATGTTATGGAAGATATCGCGCGGGTATTGCCACTGACAGGAACGAATCGTCCGGAATGGGATGAGGCAGTACTTAAGGATTTGGATGTTAAGAATATAGAACTGGTAGAGGATATAGGCAGTCAGGTTTATTCGGAAAAAGAACGTGTAAACTATGCGTCTACCCCTATGTTTATGATAAAGGTTAGAAAATAATGAGTGAAATCAGGGAAATCCGTTTTGAGGATGAGAATTCAAATATAAAAGAATGCGTTGAGGAGTACTGGACAGAAAGGGCTGACAGCTTTTTTCTGCAGAAGAAACATGAGATAGAACATCCTAAATTCGAGAGGTGGACCGAGGAAATATTAAGTGTTATACCGTCTGCTTTAGCTAGAATAAAAGCAGGAGATAAAGTATCGGTACTGGATGTAGGCTGTGGCGCCGGTTTCTTTGAGGTGATGCTTGGAAGGCATGGATTCGATGTGACGGGTATAGACTTAACCCCAAAGATGATTAGGCATGCTGACGAGATGATTTGTCATTTTAATGTAGAGGATAAAGCGAAGGCTTGCGTGATGGATGCAGAAAATCTAGATTTCCCGGATTCTTCGTTTGATATTGTAATTTCAAGAAATCTGACATGGACTCTCCCGCATCCGATACAGGCATATGATGAATGGAAGCGTGTACTAAAGGCTGGAGGCGTACTTATCAATCTAGATGCTGAGTATGCAAAGGGTGCTCATAAGTTTAATCAGAGCGAAAATATCGCACACAAAGAGTTAAGCTCTGATATGAATGAAAAATGCCATAAGATTTATCATATGTTATCCATTTCAAATTTGGAACGACCTGAGTGGGATGAAGGAGTTTTAAAAGAATTAGGGTTCTGTGATGTGAATTGTGATACCGATTTCGGGAATAGGTTATATGCAGAAAAAGATGAATTCTATATGCCGGATCGTATGTTTATGATTGTGGCTATGAAGAATTAATGATATTTTGGGGAAAAATACATCTATGTTTGTCAAAGATATTCCTTTGTGCTATTCTAATTACGTTTTTTTTGAGGTGTGATTTTAGATTCTTCTATAGATAATAGGAGTGAGGATAGATGTACGAAATATCATATGATGAATTTCTCAAGTTAGAACAGGACTCATATGTCCTTGTGGATACCAGAGATTCTGGTGCTACGAAGTATGGGATGATGCCTGGTGCGATAAATATTCCACACGAGCTGTTTGGGTCGGATTTGGATAAAGTTATTCCACAGATTGATAAGGATAAAAAGATTATCCTGTATTGTTCTATGGGAAAATTATCCCTGGATGATGCGGAGACACTTCAGGAAAATGGATATGATGCATATAGTCTTAAAGGTGGATATGGAAGCTTCCTGCGTTCTGAGATTAGAAGTGTCCTCAGCGAAGAGGATGAAGAACTTAAGGCAAAGACTGCTGAAATAGAACAGAGCATCAGGAAAAAGTTTCATAAGAAGCTTTTTTCACCGTTTGCAAAAGCATGTAAGAATTATGAGCTTATTAAAGATGGAGATCATATTTGTGTTTGCATTTCCGGTGGTAAAGATTCTATGCTTATGGCGAAGCTCTTCCAGGAAATTCAGAGACATAGACAGGTTGAGTTTAAACTTACATTTCTCGTTATGGATCCCGGATATAGTGAAGTTAACAGGAAGCTTATCGAAAGCAATGCAAAGTTGCTTGGTATACCCGTTATTTTTTACGAGAGTGATATCTTTGATACTGTAGATACAGTTGATAAGAATCCTTGCTATCTGTGCGCGAGAATGCGTCGAGGTCATCTATATGCGAAGGCGAAGGAACTTGGATGTAACAAGATAGCACTAGGACATCATTATGATGATGTTATAGAGACTATCCTTATGGGGATGTTATACGGCGGACAGGTTCAGACGATGATGCCAAAGCTGCATTCTACGAACTTCGAAGGTATGGAATTGATCCGCCCGATGTATCTCATTCGTCAGGATGACATCATTTCATGGCAGAGATATCATGGTCTTCACTTCCTACAGTGCGCATGTCATTTTACACAGACTTGTGACAGTTGCGCGGTGGATGGAACGAGTGAGTCGAAACGTCTTGAAACCAGAATGCTTATTAAGGAATTAAAACAGACGAATCCTTATGTCGAAGCAAATATCTTTAAGAGCGTGGAGAATGTAAACTTGGCGACAATAATTGATTATAAGGAAAATGGTGTTAAACACCACTTCTTAGATGAATATGATAATTGATATTTTGTTCCTCTTATCGATACTAGATAAGAGGAATTTTTTTTTATAAAATATACAAAAATGGTTATGTAAAAAAAGAATATCATATGATATATATGATGTTGAAGTAACTATATTTATAAGATAGAAGTTTTTGTCACGGTAACTAGATAGGTGGAAATATGAAAAAGAATTTCCTTTATTGCTTGGGGTTGTTGATATCATTGGCTGATTTTGAAATTAAGGTATTATTAGATAACCCTTATGTGAGTTATAAAGCATATTATATTGTAGAAATATATAATATTGCTTTTTACATTGGCGTAGGATTTCTGCTGTTTGCTATATGTAATGTGAAGGAATCTGATAGATTATTGAATCTATTTGTATGGAGCATAATATTAGTTCTGTTTGAAACTATATTTATTATTTTATTCAAGAAGGTTGCAGTTATTCCTCTGCTTCTGGTGGGAGTTGGTTTAGGTAGGATTATAAAAGGGATAAAAAAATAGTTTTTTTCAGAATAACTGGTCAAGAAGTATTTAGCTTGACCAGTTATTCTATGAAGTGATTTCGAATAATACTTATTGTGAAATCTTTAGCTTTTGTGTAAGTGGCGGAGAAAGGATTGTATTTGTAAAATGATATAAGTTCATTCAAATACAATTTACCGGTCTTATAGTCTCCCTCAAGCAGATAGGATAACGCTAATAGGTTTAGAATCTCAAGTTCGTTTTTGGTTAGTTTTAAAATGTGTATTTTAGAAGGCTCGAAATCTCTGTAGGTTAAATGAATAGCTTCTAGTAATTTTTCTTTATTGGGATGTGAGTCAATCTTGTTTGCTTCAGTCAGTAGTCTAAATTGTTCTATGATAGCATATTCTTTTTTATCGTAGAATTCCTTTATGTTGCTTTTTAAGCTATTAGCGTATATATTTTTTTCTCTGTAATAATGTTCACGTATATTATAAAGGTTAGCTTCAGGACGACTTCCCCAATTTGTAAAAATAGAATCAAAATATCCTAATCTTTCTAGTAGTGATTCTTGTATTATGAGTGGCAATTTGATTTTACCGGTCTCGTATCTTGAAAGATCGGAGCATTTACAAAGACCATGGGATAAGGTCTTTTGGGTTATGTTTTGTTCTTTTCTAGTTATCCTAATAATATCATAAATGTGTATTTGCGTATCTTTGGGCGGAGTAATAGTGCTATTAGGTGGACTAATTAGCATTGCATTTTGCTTGAGCTTGAGCAATTCGTTGAAAAGTTTATTTTCGATATTACTATTTATAGGTTCTGGTGTTATAGATAAAAGTTGTCTTAATGAATTTCTTTCGTAATCAGATAATATAGACTGATTAGAAAATGAGTCTATAGGTATATTTGTTGAATAATAGTATAAAATTTCCTGGTCGAGTATAGATGTAAAGGCGAATGTATTAATATACTTACTTTTAGCGGGAGTATTTAGAGCTTTCTTTAGAATGCTTTTGTCGTTTTTATTTATAATATTGTATTTGAGTAAAGTAATATATGAAAGAAAAATCCAGCATTTAAATTCAAATAAGGTAAAATAACCTTTTGAAATAAGTTGATTAAGCTCATGAGCGATATTATAATTGTTTTTTTTCATAACGCGATAATGCAAAGAGCGGAGAGCTAAATATGTGTTTAGGTGAGCGTAATTACCAAAAACAGGAGATAAAGATTCATTAAATCCTGCTCGATTACATATTGTGTTAAATAAATCTGATTTTGGGACGGTATGTCCGTTTTCGATTTTGCTTATAACCTGAGGCGAGCAAAGAAGGTCGCAGAATTCTTCCTGTGTTTGATTGGAATTTTTTCGTATAAATTTGATTAATGCTGATGCGTCTTTAATTCCCATTTTGTAACTTTCTAAATAATAATCTTATTAGATAGCATAAGTGAAAGGCATCTGGATGAAAAATCAGGTAAAAGTCTATTTTTATTATTGGATATTCTTTCATAATAAATATACATATTTTGAGTTTAAATATAAAGGGGAAAAAGGAAAAAAAGAAAAAATAATTTGACGTATCAAAGATTTGTGATATAATCATTTCTAGTGCAATGAAATTTTCGGTCATTGAATCAGCACAATACGCAACCGGAGGGAGGTTTAGTTAGAGCATATGGCAACTGTTATAGTTAAAGAGAATGAATCTCTGGACAGTGCGTTACGCAGATTCAAGAGAAGCTGTGCTAAGGCAGGCATTCAGCAGGAAATTCGCAAGAGAGAGCATTATGAAAAGCCTTCTGTTAAGCGTAAGAAGAAGTCTGAAGCTGCACGTAAGCGCAAGTTCAAGTAAGAAATTTAAGGCCTCTGCTTTGGCAGAGGCTTTTTTTCTGTCATAATATGTTTTAGAATAAACTTGTAATGATATATGCACGAAGGGGGGATTGTTATGAATAATACTAAAAATGGGGTTTTGAAGAAAACATTATTAACATGTTTTATGATGCTTTGTGTTTTAAGTCTTACAAGTTGTAATTTTGCATGGTCGAAACTTACCTTTAGATCATTTGCGCAGGCTATGCGTGGAAATAATATGACGATAGTAGAACGAGATATGCATGGAAGTAAGAAATCAATTCCACCAGAATGGAAACCACTGGGAATAACAGCTTGGAAAGTTGGAGGCAGTAAGGATGCTGATAACTCGCTTTCGATGCAGTATCTCGAATTTGATTCAGAAGAGAATTGCGTAAAATTCTTTAATGACCAGTCTTCTTATTTTGGAAAAGCTGCTGGAGCAGGTGGAACTCGTTCAGGAAATGCATATTGTACATCTGGAAGTGGATTTTACTATTATATATGCTATGTAGGAAAGAAACTGGTTATAGGAACTTGTCAGACTAAGGATATCGAAAATATTTATACAGCTATAAAAAAGATGCCACAGGTCACAAAGATAGATGAACGTGGCGCATTGAAGTAATACTTGGAGGAAATTTTGAAGTCATCAGTTGTTAGAAAAGAAATAGAGAAGAGAAGAACATTTGCGATTATTTCTCACCCGGATGCTGGTAAGACTACACTTACTGAGAAATTCCTGCTATACGGTGGTCAGATTAATGAGGCGGGATCAGTAAAAGGAAAAGCTACAGCGAAACATGCTGTTTCTGATTGGATGGAAATCGAGAAGCAGAGAGGTATCTCTGTAACTTCATCAGTTCTTCAGTTTAACTATGGTGGTATGTGTATTAATCTGTTGGATACACCAGGACATCAGGACTTCTCAGAAGATACTTATAGAACTCTTATGGCTGCGGATTCCGCAGTAATGGTTATCGATGGAGCAAAGGGAGTAGAGCCTCAGACACGTAAGCTATTTAAAGTATGCGTAATGCGACACATTCCTATCTTCACATTCATCAATAAGATGGATAGAGATGCTATGGATACATTCGAGCTTATGGATGATATCGAGAAAGAACTGGGAATTGCTACATGCCCTATTAACTGGCCTATCGGCTCTGGAAAGCAGTTTAAAGGAGTATTTGATAGAAAATCAGAAAATGTACTTCTTTTTTCAGATACAAAGAAAGGTACAAAGGAAGGAATCGAAGAGGAGATTTCTATTAAGGATGCGGATCTTCGCGAAAAAATCGGCGAAGAGATGCTATCTACACTAGATGAGGAAATTGAACTGTTAGATGGAGCAGCTCTTCCTCTCGATATGGAGATGGTAAAGCGTGGCGAGCAGACTCCGGTATTCTTTGGATCAGCTCTTACAAACTTTGGTGTGGAGACATTCTTGAAGCATTTCTTAAAGATGACTTCAACACCGCTTCCTAGACATTCTGATCAGGGTGAAATCGATCCATTCTCAGATGATTTCTCTGCATTCGTATTCAAGATTCAGGCAAATATGAACAAGAATCACAGAGATAGAATTGCCTTCATGAGAATCTGTTCAGGACATTTTGATGCCGGAATGGAAGCACTTCACGTTCAGGGTGGAAAAAATGTGAGACTTTCACAGCCACAAACTATGATGGCGGACAGTAGACATATGATTTCAGAAGCATGTGCTGGAGACATCATCGGTATCTTCGATCCTGGTATTTACTCTATCGGTGATACTATTACTACTGCAAAAAATCCGTTCAAGTTTGATGGCATTCCTACATTCGCTCCAGAGCATTTTGCGAGAATCCGTCAGGTAGACACTATGAAGCGTAAGCAGTTTACAAAAGGAATCATGCAGATTGCACAGGAAGGTGCAATTCAGATATTCCAGGAGTATAACTCGGGACTTGAAGAAGTAATCGTCGGAGTAGTAGGTGTACTTCAGTTTGATGTATTGAAATTTAGATTGAAATCCGAGTACAACGTAGACATTATTATGGAGAATCTTCCATATGAGTATATTCGTTGGGTAGGAAATGAGAATATAGATATGAACTCTATTCAGGGTACTTCTGATATGAAGAAGGTTAAAGATATGAAGGACAGACCTCTTCTGCTTTGGGCAAATGAGTGGAGTATCAAGATGACTCAGGATAGAAACAAAGATTTGATTCTTGAGGAGTTTGGTAAAGCATAAGGGGGTCATTATGAGAGATAAGACCGCGAGAGACTATCTATGGCTAGTGTTTTTTCTGATTGTATTTATCAATGGATTTGAAGCTGGTGGATATCAGGCTAGTCTGTTGAATATCGGCAGGACATATGAGCTTTCATCGACGTCAAAGGGTTTCTTTGCGTCGGTGGAACTGTTTGCCACGATGCTCGCTCCGTTGATTCTGGGAGCATGGGCAGATAGGAGTAATAAGCTGAAGTGCTTAAAGATACTTTTGAGTATTCAGTTTATTGCGGCTCTTATCATCATAGTTTTAAAATCTAAAATTCTGTTCCTAGGAGGAATCTTTTTCCTGGGATTAACAACCAGCGCGCTTCAGTTTATATCTATAGCAGCGCTTTCTGATTATTTCCCTGTTAGTAGTAAGAAAAAAATAGGATATTTAACTTCAATGTATGCCTTGGGAGCTTTTGTAGCGCCTTTGGCTGTATCAGCATATCTTAGATTAGGATATAATTGGCGTACATTGTTTGTTTTTGTGCTTATAAGCACTTTGGCAGCGGTTATTGGGATAACTGTTTCTAAGGATGAAGTCAGAGAAACTGTAATTGGTTCAATAGGCGAAGAAAAAAATACAGGAAGTTTTTATTTGACAGCAATAATACTTCTATGTTTGATTCTGGCTATTTATGTAGGATATGAAAATGGTTTTGCGTTCTTCGTAGATACTTTGTTTGCAGAGGAGTTTCACTCAGCTATAGGAAAATATGCTTTAAGTGTATTTTGGATAATTATGATACCATCTCGTGTGCTGGCGGGACATAAAGCTCATCATTCATATGGAATTCTAGTGAGCTCGATTATAGCGATTCCGTTGATAACAGGGCTGATAACACTGGTTTCTGACGATGTTATGGTATTAATTCTATGTATTCCTTTAGGTTTCTTCTGCGGAATGATATATCCTTGTGTATTGAATCTAGCTATACCTATGTCAGGAAATCATAAAGCAACAGCTACAGGAATGCTTACAACAGCAACTGGAATAGGTGGAGTAGTGTTTACAGCTATAACCGGATATCTGGGCGATTTATGGAATCTGAGGGTTGCAGTTATGGCTTTATCATCATTCTTTATTATCTCATTAATTTCCGTAGTCCTTTTTTTAGGACAGCAGAAAAAGTATAATAGTTTTATAAGAAAATAGAGAAGAATTATTTATCAACTTTTCCACAGTTTCGGGCTTTCCTAAAAATTTATAATACTTTAGGATTTGTTCGTTGTTTGTTTGTGAGTGATTTAATACAATCGTAATGGTGGAATTAAAGTATCGAACATTTTTTCGATTTTCTATTGACAGTGATAAATAAATAAACTATTATGTTATTAGATTCGAACAGGCGTTCGCACGGGAGGAAATTATGGCAGTTTCAAAGGATAATACAGATAAGCTTAAAGCACTTGATGCAGCAATCGCACAGATAGAGAAGCAGTACGGTAGAGGCTCAGTTATGAAATTGGGCGAGGAGACAGAGGGAATGCAGGTTGAGACTGTTCCTACTGGATCTCTTAGTTTGGATATAGCTCTCGGACAGGGTGGTCTTCCAAAGGGCAGAATTATCGAGGTTTACGGACCTGAATCTTCTGGTAAGACTACAGTTGCTTTGCATTGTGTAGCCGAAGTACAGAAGCGAGGTGGTATCGCTGGATTCATCGATGCGGAACATGCACTTGATCCTGTTTACGCAAAGAATATAGGCGTAGATATCGATAACCTGTATATTTCTCAGCCGGACAGTGGTGAGCAGGCTCTCGAGATTACTGAGATGATGGTTCGATCTGGTGCTGTAGATATCGTTATCGTCGATTCTGTAGCAGCCTTGGTTCCAAAGGCTGAAATTGATGGTGATATGGGTGATTCACACGTGGGATTACAGGCCAGACTTATGTCACAGGCTCTTAGAAAGCTTACTGCTGTAGTTTCAAAGACACATTGTATCGTTATCTTTATCAACCAGCTTCGTGAGAAGGTTGGTATTATGTTTGGAAATCCTGAGACTACTACAGGTGGACGAGCTCTGAAGTTCTATTCATCAGTTCGTCTTGATGTACGTCGTATTGAGTCTCTTAAGCAGAGCGGAGAGATCATCGGTAACCGTACTAGAGTAAAGGTCGTAAAGAATAAGATTGCGCCTCCTTTTAAAGTAGCTGAGTTTGATATTATGTTTGGGAAGGGAATCTCCAGATCCGGAGATATCCTCGATCTCGCTGCGGACTGCGACATTATTAATAAATCTGGAGCCTGGTATGCTTACAATGGTGAGAAGATTGGCCAGGGTCGTGAGAATGCAAAGGTGTACTTAGAAACACATCCTGATATCATGCAGGAAATTGAGAACACTGTTCGCGAGAGATATGATCTCGGCGGTGAGATTGAAGTTGAGTCTAAGGCTACTGGTGAGGAAGAAGCTTAAATGATAGTAACAGAGGTAAAACCTGTTAGAAATTCAAAGAAGAAAGTTGAAGTCTGTCTTGATAATGGGACAGGCTTCACTCTTTATAAGAGGGAAGCCTATAGAAATAAGCTAGAAGAGGGATATGAGCTTTCTGAAGAAGAGTATGAACGCATCTTGAAGGAAATCTTTGTTCCCAGGGCGAAATCCAGGGCTATGCATTTGCTTTTAGCGCAGGACAGAAGTGAACAGGAACTTCGCACTAAATTGAAGGCGAATGGTTATCCGTCAGAGGCTATAGATATAGCGATAGAGTATGTTGCTAAGTTTAAATACCTAGACGACGAGAGGATGGCTAGGAATTTCGTTAGAATTCATCAGAAATCGAAGAGTGCACTCGTTCTCAAACGAGATTTGACGAAGAAAGGTATTTCGCCTGATCTAATCGAGGTAGCGCTTGAGGAGGAGAATTCTACCAGTTCAGAGGAACTTATCGAGAACTGGCTTAGAAAGCGCAGATATGACAGAGAGACTGCTGATGAGAAAGAGAAAGCTAAGCAATATCGTTTTCTATTGAATAAAGGCTTTTCGAGTTCGGATATTATGAAATATCTCTGATTTTGTAAACTACTAAATGTAGTAGTGTTATATGTCATTTCTTGACTTTATAGTGCACTTCCACTAAAATTATATATGTTGTAAGTATTAGAAGAAATTATTAATTAATCATTTACAATAAGAAACATATAGAACAATGAAAATTAAATAAAGGAGGTGCTCCTGTGTCAGCAATTATTTGGGTGATAATAAGTATTGTTGTAACAGTGATAGTAGCCGTTCCTGTAACTTTAGCTTTAGCAAATTCTTATAATAAGAAAGTAGGCGAGAGAAAAGTAGGAGGTGCGGAAGAAAAGGCTCGTGAAATTATTGATGAAGCAGTTAAAGAAGCTGAATCAAAGAAGAGGGAAGCCTTACTAGAAGCAAAGGAGGAGAATCTGAAGGCGAAGAATGAACTCGATAAAGAGATTTCAGAACGTCGTTCAGAGGTTTCTAAGAATGAGCGAAGAATTCAGCAGAAAGAGGAGACTCTCGATCGTAAGATTGATGCTTGCGAACATAGAGAGAGAAATCTCAATCGTAAGGAAGACGATTTGAGAAAGAAAGAAGCTGAAATTGATAAGCTCAATGAACAGCGTGTACAGGAGCTCGAGAGAATTTCTGGTTTATCTAAAGATCAGGCAAAGAAACTTCTTC
>JAEEGL011203377.1_pt1 | contig 11293 bp, 8 predicted proteins | sample 9134231 | NCBI WGS metagenome assembly JAEEGL01 (sample SAMN16246548, study PRJNA631951) | gut metagenome | biome: gut microbiome; feature: rumen; material: fiber-attached | host: Bos | place: Iran: Karaj | collected 2018-10
CGTTATCTTTATATCGATCATAAGCACCGCGGGATCGGATCGAATTCCTGCGGGCCACAGCCCGAAAAGGAGTACGAACTTCCCTTTGATTCATTCAGCTGGGAGTTCCGTATCATTCCGGAATGATCATATTCTCCCATCATAATCGTTTATCCGTATATTTCCGCTTCGTAGATACTGAACCAGTTCTCACCTTCGCGTATAAAACGAATATATCTCGCTTCAACGTCGAGATCACGCAGTTTTACGAAAAGTTCTCCGGAGCCGTACGAGGCGATAGTCGTGAAATTTTTATTATCATTCGAGTATTCAATGCGGTACGGTACGTATGCGGCTTCAAGATAAAGCATAATACCTTTAACCTGCCTTGATTCACCCAGATCTACGGTAAGCCAGGATTTTCCGTTCGGATCGGAGCCCCAGCGAGTCGTAAGATTACCGTCGACAGCGTTAGCCGCCACGAGATTGCCCTCGACGGAAGCGGCCCTCACACGTTTATTCAAGGCAATATTCTCATATATTTCCGGTTTATCAGCCTTGTCGGCTTCCGTTGCAGAAAAGACTTTTGCGTCAGTTATTTTTGAAGAAGTGACAGGTTCGATCCTGATATATTTTGCCTCTGTTCCGTGAAGATTGATAATGGTAAAGTTAAGCCCGTCTGACGCGAAAATATCATAGCGGGTGAATTTTTGATCTTCTCCCGCCACGCTTACCACATAAGGAGAGTCGAGTTTTTCCCAGTTAAGGTAAACTGCTCCAACCTCGCTCAACGAACCAAGTTCTAACGTATAAGCTTTGCCTTTCTTCGTAAGTTCAGAATCGAGCGCATCTTCATCGGTAATTTGACCGCGATTTTTGTATTCGGATTTTACTATATGCATAGGTTCGGGAGACGGTACGCAGCGGTTCTCGACGTCGTACACGACGCGGAGCGCATTAATATCTACGGAAGCTTCAGCGTGAATATCATTCGAGGAAGCCGCGGCAAAAAACTTGTATTGACCGGCGTCAACGATATATCTGCTGTTTTGTGTGTCGTAGCTGAAAAGCGCGTCGTCAGTGATCTTAACATTGACCGTTTCGGATTCGCCGGGGTCAAGCAGTTTTGTTTTGGCAAAGCCGCAAAGCTCGTATTTGGGCTGCTCTAAAGTAGTTTCGGGCTTTGATACGTATATCTGTACGATCTCTCTTCCTGCCCTGCCGCCTTTATTAGTGATCTTTACCGAAGCAGTGAACGACCCGTTCTGATTCTCCTTTACGTTAAAATCAGAATACTCAAATTCCGTATATGACAGGCCGTGGCCGAACGGATAAGCCGTCTTAACGTCAAAAGTATTATAATATCTGTATCCGACGTATATATCTTCGTAATAAACGATCTTGCTTGGACTCCCGGGGAAGCTGCTGTACTCGGGCGTATCGGTATAACTGACAGGCCAGCTCATCGTTGTTTTAGCAGAAGGATTAACGTCTCCGGAAAGTACAGCCGCGACTGCATCGCCCGCGTTCTGCCCCGGATATCCGATGAAAAGCACCGCGTCAACGAGCTCCTGCCACGAACTTATCTCTATAGGAGAGCCCGTATTTATAAGCACCGTGACCTTTTTCCCCTGTGCGTGAAACGCCTCGGAAACGCGCCTGATCATATTTGACTCGTTTCCGTTAAGCATGAAATCTCCTTTTGAAACGCTGTTATCCGCGCCCTCCATAGAATCGCGGGATATGACGATAACTGCCGTACCGGCGCCTTCGGCGCACGCTTTTGCATAATCTTCTTCTACGATCTTGTCCTGTGAAGGATCGGTCTTCGAGTGAGCAGCGGCGCGGCGGAAAATGTTATTTTTTTCATCGTAAACAGACAGTTTTCCGTTATTATCGATTCCTTTTTTTATACTAACCGTACTGGCCGGCGTAACTCCGCCCGAGCCGGAACCGCCGAATACAGTCTTATACGCGCCGTTTCCGAACAAGGCCACGGAAGTACCCGAAGCGAGTGGAAGCGCACCGTTTTCGTTTTTCAGCAGCACTATCGTATCAGCGGCTGCTTCCTGCGCAACTTTTCCGTGCCCTGCCAAATCGACTTCGAAGTTCATTTTGAGGTTCTTAAACGTCGGAGACTGCGTAATAGCGTAAAGAATATGCTCACAGCATTTGTCCAGCGCAGCTTTATCCACTCTTCCGCTTTTTAGACCTGCGAGCACGTCAGGAACGTTGTTCGCTTCTCCGCCGGGCATCTTTATATCGTTCTGCGCACTCACCTTTTCTTCGATAGCTCCGGCCGCGCCCCAGTCGCACATTACCATTCCTTTATAGTTCCACTCATCTCGAAGGATGCCGGTAAGAAGGTCTTTGTTGATGGAGTTATACGTACCGTTAAGCTTGTTATACGACGACATAATTGAGACAGGCGACGAATATTTAACTGCGAGCTGGAACGGCTTTAAATAGATCTCGCGTAGCGCGCGTTCGGTCATGTTTGAGCTGATCGTTCCTCTGTCTGTTTCCTGTTCGTTTGCGACAAAATGTTTAAGGCATGCTCCGGCTCCGGCGGATTGCATTCCTTTAACGTATGCAGTAGCGGAAAATGCAGTTAGCAGCGGGTCTTCGGCACAATACTCGAAATTGCGCCCGCCGAGCACGTTTTTCTGGATGTTCATACCGGGTGCGAGGACGATGTCAATGCCGAGCGCGAGCGAGTCGCCGCCCATTGCCGCGCCGACTTTTCTAATGAGCTCTCCGTCCCACGAAGAAGTCATATTCATTACAGAAGGATACCAGACGGAAGTATTGTACCTGACGCCCGCAGGGCCGTCATTGACAGTGATCGACGGTACTCCGAGGCGTTCGATCTCATACGTTCCGCCTGATGCACCGACCTTTTTTGGCTCTCCGGTACCGGCTACAAGATGTGCTTTTTCTTCGTCCGTCATCTCCGCTACAACGAGCGCTGCCGAATCTTCCGTAAGCTGTATGAGGCCGTCCTTCGTTTTTAACATCATTTCGTCTAGTTCCTTTCCGCTATTATCTGACAAAACAGCGGTGACAGTTATTATGCCGGAACTTGCCGGGCTGTTAAGTTCTATCTTTTCGGAAGTTTTAAAAACCCCGCTTACTTTTTTACCGTTCTCCGCTTTTGCTTCTACTTTTACGGTTCCGTCAAGGTCATCAGGCGGATTTTTTATCGTAAGCGCAAGCTCGATTTTATCGGAAACTGAAAATGAGTCCGCGACCAGTTCTACCTGGTCAATATTTTCATCATCCCAGATTTCCGTACCGGGCTCTTCATTCTTCCCCGATTTCTCGTTCGCAGGAGTACAGCCGCATATAGAGATAATAACTAAAGCTAAAAGCAATGAAAAAATACGCTTTTTCATATTGCCTCCAAATATTTTTTTATATTATACTCTATTCAGCGAGAACTCTCAATACGCACGGTATCAGTGCGATGACCGTGTTCAGCCCGGTTTCGTCAATAACGTCTGTGTTGTAATATTTGCCGTCCCGCGCTTTTAATTTGAGTTGTTTGCAATCTGTAAACAACTCGCCCCAAACATCACAGAGGCGAAGATTTCAATCCAACACCGCGCCGACGGCCCTCAGGCGCGCACGAACGGCGCTAACGTCAACGGAATGAACACATGCGCCGGACTTCATTGCCACACCGGCAGCGACACCGGCCGCCTGCCCCAGACACGCGCAGATAGGCATGATGCGCACAGCCGAATGAGCCTCGTGAGTTGCCGACAGGCAGCGCCCGGCGACCAGCAGATTATCGTACTCCTTAGGCAGCAGCGAGCGGTACGGGATCTTATAATACTCTCCGCCGTTGAAATAATAAAGCGTTGTCCCGGTGCCCTCGGGATTGTGGATATCGATCTCGTAATTCCCGACCGCGATCGTATCCTCGAAATCGACCATATTCTTTATCTCTTCAGCAGTGAGCACGTGCTCCCCCTTAAGCTTACGGCTCTCGCGCACGCCGATGTGGCTGGCGATCGAGACGAGCTCGGCATCTTTGCACGCGGCAGAATTCTCCTTCAGGAACCGGAACATCTCGTATACCTGCCTTCGCCCCTCAAACTCCGCGTCGCTGAGTGAAAACGGGTCGGTCGGATCGTGACGGATCACGCGTGTCGTATTAAGGTGAAGGATGTTCTTGCCCGGACCGATAAACACCAGCAGATTCTCGCGGGGATTGCGGAGTTTACCCTCCTGCTGAAATTGATTGTACAAGACGTTCAGCGCAGGCTTTTCCTTGAGGAAAAGGTCAATATCCACACCCGCCATACGGAAACACGTTGTCAACGGCTGGCAGAGATTGTCCGTCTCACGCCCGAGCTGATAATCGCATCCAGCCAGGAACATCAGTTCGCCGTCACCGGTAGCGTCGATATAGTTTTCTGCACCGAACGTCAGAACGCCGGATTTTGTCGAAACTTTTACGCTTTTAATCTTTCGTCCTTCGCACACCGCTTCGACAACTGCCGCGTGAAACAGCACCCGCACACCCGCTTCGGTCAACATATCGTCGAACACAAATTTATAGAATTCCCACGAGTTTTCTCCGTATTTCGCGAACCTTTCGCGCATTTCGGTAAAGATCCCGCCGCACAATATCCGCCGCTCGCTGTCCTTCGTGGTGTACAACATAAACGGGTACACGAGGCTCTCGCTCATAGCTCCTCCCAGCTGCCCGGTCTTCTCGATCAGCAGCACGCTGAGCCCTTCCCTCGCTGCACTGACTGCCGCCGCAACTCCGGCGATCCCTCCGCCGGCAACGATCAGATCGTATTTATCCATGGTACCACCTTTCCTACTCTTTCACATCAATTTAATCTTCCTCTTCTTCAACAGGAACACGTAAGCCCCGGCTGATACAACGGTATCGAACGCATTGCCTATTCCGAACAGCAGCGCGATCCCGATCAGCGTCGGAGTCCATACACCTGTGACGTACAAAATGAACGCCGTTCCGTAGTAGATCGTGTTCGTCACGACCGATTCAAACAGCATATAATTGGTTTTCCCGAGGCCGTAGAACGTCGCGTCAAAGACGTTTTGAAAAGCAAACAGCACGTAAAACCCGAGCAGAATAAGCACCAGTTCAAACAGCTTGTCAACGTCGGAGAACTGCAGGACGTGCGTCATAAACGGCTTCCAGAGCGGTATTGTCGCACACCAGATCACGCAGACAATAAACGTGATCGCGAAGTAACCGGGAGTGTTTTTACGGACGTTGTCCTCGCTCTCCGCAGTCTCCTCTTTGATCAGTTCGCCGAGCTGAAGGATCGGAAGAAGCAGCCAGCCCCAGATGAAATTGTTGGCGACCCAGTACGTCCCCTGTTCGCCTACGACGTTGACCATACGCGCCACCATGAGCATATACGCCACGTTGCGGACAAGTGATTCCAGGCCGGAGATTCCGCCGATCTTCAGGAAGTCTTTCATCCAGCCGAAATCGAGCTTTTCTCTGGTAAATACATTGACGTCTTCCCTATGCAGCAACAGGAGCGAAATGGCGAGGAGCAGGACGTTGACAATAATATTCGAATAGCCGATGCCGTTCACGCCGAGGTTCATTGACACCGGCAAAGCGGATACCAGGAACGTGTCGAACACGAGCGAGAGCACCAGTCGGGTTCCGGTCAATATGTAGATATACCTGCTTCTGTTTACGGATACCAGTGCGACGAGCGCAAATTGGGCGAGTATCGAGAAGACGTTGGCAATGCTTTCTATACGGATATATGAAGCGGATGCGGCGATTATAGTTTCGTCCGCGGCCATCAGCGAGAGCAGCTGTTCTGCAAAGATAAATACCACCGCTGACAATACAGCGTAAACGCCTAGCGATACCAGCATGCCTGTGCGAACGCGGTTCGAGAACGCCTTTTTATTCTCTTTCACCTTTCCGATGAAGAAGAACAGCGGAAGGATGATCGCCTCGCTCAGCACTTCATACAAAAGGTTTACCCACGAAAGCAGCCCCGCGATCGAGAACGACCAGTCGCCCGGAAGCTGTCCGAGAAAGAACACCCGCACCGTCGTGTATATGGTCGGGCAAAGGCCGAGGACAAGGAGTGCGAAGTAGAGTTTGTGGTTGATGTTTTTCAGGGATGATTTCAGCTTGTTCATTTCATTTTTGCCTCGCACTTGATTGCTACACCGGAGTGTTTGGAAGTGGTTTCATCATAGTGCATGGGTCTGAACTACGGAAATAATTTGTGCATCCGTAAAACACGTTTCCGTTCTGACGATTCATCTTAACGATCATATAACCATCCTTACACTTTGGGCACTTGTAGATATCATGCTTATGGACTCTGTCGTTTGTCATAAAATCACATATTTCAGGCTCATTTGAGCAAATCCAGAGATTCAAACCATAGTTTTTATTAAACTCATATTTAAGCGGAAATCCACAAACCGGACATCTAATACTGAACAAATCGACCGTTTCCATATTGATTTCCGGGTCATGTGGCAAATTGTAGTCTTTAATTAGTTCTACAAGAAATCTGGAAGGTCTGTGTTTTGGTGTTGCAAGATAAACTCTGTTCTTGGTTCTCGTCAATGTAACATAGAAAAGGCGCCGTTCTTCAGCATAAGGCATACTTTTATCTTCATAGGTGACAAGCTTGATAATAGGATCATCTTCTATCTGACACGGAAAACCAAATTTCCCTTCAAATAGATTAATGAGTATCACGTTATCATATCCAAGACCTTTTGCACTGTGAGCGGTCATAAATGTCAGATTGGCTTTTGGATATTTTGCAGATTTAACTCTGTTGTTCGGCAACTCACTGAAACCTCCGGCATTATAAAGCTTATACATATCGTAGTTATACCGACCAAGAAGTAGTATTGATGATTTTTCGCCAAACTCGTATATTATTTTACCGATGATATTTTCAACCAGAGCGGCGAGTGCCTTCATAGGCTTGAAACTGTCATCAAAAGTCTCAATAACAATAGGGTTTTCCAAGTGTTTTGGAGAGACAAGCTGCTTTCTAATTTGTGTTGTGTTCTTTTGAACAAAGCCGCCCGCCATATTTATAAGTTCCTGTGAATTCCGATATGTATGCGTTATTTTGAGTTCGGTACCAGCTCCCATCAGTTCAAGAAATTTAGTGAACAGTGTGATATCGGAACCCGAGAAAGCATATATCGACTGCCAGTCATCACCAACAGCAACGACCTTTGCTTTTGTGATTTCTGAAAGCCGCTTTGTGAGATTGAAACGTTGACGGGCAATGTCCTGGAATTCATCAATTATGATATATTTGTAGGGCAATTCAATATTCTGCTTCTCAATCTCATGCAGATAAAAATGCGCGTCGTTTATCATATCTGCAAAGTCAATTTCGTTTCTTTGCTTCAATGTGGCCTGATAGTGATGATATACTTCTTCGGCAATATCAAGGAAAAGAAGAGAACGGGCGTTGTCTGTTTTCTTTCTCAATATCTCAAACCCGCCTGCATCGTAACCGGTCGTTTTATACTGTTCAATAAACTGCATCATAAAATAAATGAGTTTGAAAATATACTTGTCTTTCCCGGTTTCGACGATTTTTTTGTATACTTCGGTTAAATCACGCGGTTTAAGGACAAAGCCTTCTTTTTCTAGCGATTCACGCAGATGATCCAAAAGAGAACGTCTGTCGTTGTACAACGACCATGTTTCGATGAGGGTTGATTTGCAGGCTTTGTGAAGTTCTCTTTTGTCCCTTATCGCTTTTTTATATCTTGCTATCTCCTGAGGAGTAAAAACGTTGCTGTAGCAGTTCTCAGTAAGGGCATAATGCTCAAGCCAAGCTGAGTGTTCCCCCTGTGAGATATAAAAATCCGGGGTATACTTTTTGTTTCTGGACAAAAGAGACTGCGGATAAACACGCTCGTACTCGTAATCGATCCCATTGAGATAAAGGAAGTTAGCGATTTGAACTTCCTGAACGGAGCGAAGAAATTCGCCCGTCAATGTTTTGACGTGTTTCGTGCGTTGCTGTTCAACTTTCTTGACGTATTCTCCAAGACCGCTTTTTAAAGTTTCATAATCCTGTGCAGCCTTATGAAGATGGTATTGATTGAGGTTATCAAACTTGAAGACATCTTCGGTTAAGTCAAAATAATACCCCAGAAAAAGCACCAGATTTCTCATCAACTGCTTGTTGTTAAAAATCGATTTTTCGAGCATATCAAATATGATTTGATACGACGAAAAATTGATTTCAGGGGGTTCAACCGAAAAACGCTTAACGATTTCGAATGCAAACTTATGGAAAGTGCAAATTTTAGCGGGGATTTTCAAACTCTTGTTGATTCTGTCTTTCAGCTCATCGATTGCTTTATTTGTGTACGAAATTACTATTATTTCTGTGGGGTTAATATGTTTTTTCTCGACAAGGTATTTGACTTTTGCAGCCATCGTAGTCGTTTTACCTGCACCTGCGCCAGCGACTAAAAGGCAATAATCATCATCCGTTATCACTGCACGCCTTTGTTCTTCGTCGAGTTTTATTGCTGGATCAATATCTTTGAGAATGGTATCAAAATATGAAGACTCGCGTTCAAGAATGTCATCAACATATTTCGAATTATGTGCCACGGCAGTTTCGTCAATTGAACGCATTCTTCTGAGAAAACGCTTCATAGAATCGATATCTACGCGCAATTTCCCAGAGTTGTTGATTATGGATTGAGCAACCATCCGGTTATTGAGTACCGTGTAGTAGTCCCCGTAAACTTCTCTCAAGTATTCGATGTCTCTGTGAGTAATATAGTGCTCAGAGGATAAAAGAGAGTTGTAGTCTGCATCGAACGATATGAGTATATTACCTATATTTGAGTAATTAACAGCTATATTATTACTGTTCTCTTTCTGAATATTAAAGTATTCGGAAGGAAGACCGCAGTGCGGACATTTATTCGCTTTATCGGATATTTGATTTTTGCATTCCGGACACGTGATAAGCGCCATTTTCTCCTCCCGGATGATCAGACCGTCTGCTGTTTGATAATGCCCAATCTCGTAAGTCTTTCAAGTATTTCTGTTTCAGTTCGTTTTAACGTCACAGCAATTTCGAATATCGGGACATGCTTGCCATAAAGATCGATCAGTGCCTCATCATAATTACTTGTCCACGGTTTTCCTTGAAGTTCTGCGGATTCATTTTGAAAATTATTGAGTTCTATAATCGCATGTATATTTTCTAAAATAAACCGTTGCGCATCAGCATTGTAAACCGTTACATAGTACAGTCTGTTGTTATGTGCCTGACGTTCTTCCCTAGAGATTCCAATTGATTTCCCTTTTTCTGTAGGAATTATATATTTCTTTCCATCTGCAAATTCCTGTTCAACAAGAAGACCACTTTTAAGAAGGAACGAAGTGATGCTAGTGTGCCTTAGCTTTGACATTGTTTCTAAATCGACCAGATCATTGATCCGTTTTGTTATTTCACTTACAGGGATAGGTTTGTCATCGATCTGGTATTTATTTAATTCTTCCGGAGTAATCGTAAAACCAATCTTTTTTCTTTTCTGAGATTTTTCGATTATACCGCCGTTTTCTATCAGCTTTCTAAGAATATCAGAAACATAAAACAGACAGCGGGAGATTCTGACTTGATTAATGCACTCATTATCAGGCACGGCGGAGTCTGTCAATGGATCAATTCCATTTGCCAGCTTATCCAAATACATTTTTGCCCGCTGCAAGGTTTCAAGTTCAGTCATATTATCCAAACTCCAATCACTTCGTCATGTGTAAAAAAGGCTTCAATTTACAAGGGCGATTCTCTGAAAAAAGTCCCACCGTGGTCCGCAGTACGTTGCCGCCTTATGCGTGGTGGGCTCTGTCATATAAAGTATACATATTTCAGCTTTTCTTTGTCAATGATTTTTATGTCTGCACTTGAAAAATCATGCAATTTTCATAACCGGTCTGCTCGATTTTCTGTTGAAGGAAAACAGCATGCTAGTCAAGTGCGTGAGCAGTCCGGCCAAAACCTGATGCTTGAGGCGCAGGCTCCGGGCGCAACCTTTCACTTCGCGCGGGGTCAACATTGGCACACAAATCGGTTTTTTCGAGGTTCGTGTGCCAGCCGGGCTCTGCCTCTAACTTCGCGCGAGGTCAACGTTGGCACACAAATCGCTTATTTCGGGTTTTGTGTGCCAGCCGGGCTCTGCCTCTCACTTGCGCAGAGGCCAACTTTGGCACACAAATCGGTTTATTTGAGGTTTGTGTGCCACCCGGGCTCTGTCTCCCAAATGCGCAGAGGTCAACTTTGGCACACAAATCGGTTTATTTGAGGTTTGTGTGCCAGCCGGGCGCTGTCTCTCACTTCGCGCGGAGTCAACGTTGGCACACAAATCGCTTATTTCAGGTTTTGTGTGCCAGCCGGGCTCTGCCTCTCACCTGCGCGGAGGTCAACTTTGGCACACAAATCGGTTTATTTGAGGTTTGTGTGCCACGCCGGCTCCGTTTCTCGCACATTAGGAAAGGAAAAATGAAAAATTTGTGGCACACAAATCGCCCGAATTTAAGATCGTGTGCCACTCCTCCTCAACCTCCGCCAAAAAATGAAAAATCCGTGGCACACAAATTGCCAAAATTTAAAATCGTGTGCCACTCCTCCTCAACCTCCGCCAAAAAATGAAAAATGGGCACTTTTGCATTTGGAACCGTAATCTGTCCGTTCTTCACAAGGGTTTCAAAAATGATCGCTGCGGCGTCAAGGCGGTAGCTTATGGTCGCTATTGCATTGCATTGGCCGCGAAAGGAATCCGGGCAATGTTGGGCAAGAACAGCTTTTTTGAACTCTCGGGATGACGGCGCTTCACGGCCAGGGCGGCTTTGATGATGGCCTTGGTCTGCATCGCGGCAATCTCGGGATAGGTGACGGTCATGCGGCAGCCGCGGTTTAAGCTGACTGCCGAAAGCTGATCAAACGAATAAGACCGGCGGCCGATCAAGACAACGCGACGGCTGCCGGCCTTCTCTTTTTCAGGATCCGGTCAGCGCGCCGTCAAAGCTTTCGATCTTCCACGCGCCGCCTTCCCTGGCAAAGATCAGCGTTGCGTTATATTTTTTATTATACTCACGGGAATACGTCACGCCGTACAGTTCGTACACCGTTTCCACCCGAACTTTACCGTCAATGAAAGCCGAAACCGTCACGCCTAAAAAAGCATGCTGCGGCATCGGTTCCCTCTGAAGGATCATTGCCGGGTCGAACGCGACGTCTTCGACCCGAGGAAGTCTCCGCTCCAGGTATATCATGCCGTTATA
>JAEEGL011708972.1_pt1 | contig 11293 bp, 6 predicted proteins | sample 9134231 | NCBI WGS metagenome assembly JAEEGL01 (sample SAMN16246548, study PRJNA631951) | gut metagenome | biome: gut microbiome; feature: rumen; material: fiber-attached | host: Bos | place: Iran: Karaj | collected 2018-10
CTGGTACACTCTGAAGACAGCTTTCAGGCAACCTTCATCGAAACGTGCGTTATGAGCCACAAAAGGAATCGATGCTATCAGCTCACGACGATTGTCAAACGCAAACTGGTCAGAGAAGAACACCTCGGCAATCCTTTCTTCCAATTGCTGCCACACCTCCGGGAACACCAATGCATCGTCCGTGTCACATTGGCTCAGCCCATGCACTCGCTGACACCAATAATTGTAGAAGTTCGGCTCTGGCTGAATCAGGCTATAGAAGCTGTCAGCCACCTGCCCATCCCGCACCATAATCACACCAACCGAGCAAACGCTCGATGGCAGTTGATTGGCCGTCTCGAAGTCGATTGCAATAAAGTCCCTAATCATCGCTGGCAAGAATAATGCCTGCAAAATTACAAATTGATTTTCATTCAGCAAAACTTTGTGGCAAATCGTTCAGTAAAAAAGGGGGAGCAGAGGAAATTACGATTTTTTGGTGGACAAAGACAGGGGCGACAACTGTCGTGTCGTGTCGCCCCATGTTTCGTGTCATCATTTCTTTACATATAGCCCATTGTCGAGCTGTTCGGTCAGTTTTTTTGCTACCCATCGTTGGAGCATGCGCCTTACTGAACCTTCCTTTACATCGGGCTTCAAGGCCTTTGCGTCCTCAAAAGAGAAGGTGTCGGGCAGACTTGCAAGAAGCCTGTCGTTTTGACTTTTTGAGCTATTGTTGAAGGCCGTTTGTTGCTCTGCCAACTGCTTCAGGGTGCTTCCGAAGAACCGTAATTGTTCCCTCAGTGTGTATTCAGCCATGAGCAGGGCAAATTTCACACTGGTTTGTGTCTCTTTCTTTTTACCTGTCATCACATGGAAGAGTGTGCCACAGCGGTGACCTATTACGGCCATGCGGTTGATGAGACTGCCTAATACGGGGTCGTTGTGCTTTTCCACCAGCTTATTCTTGCTGTCCCACCACTGGTAGATCTCTTTATCCAAGCGTGGAGTTCTTACTTCTCCGGTGCGGTTGGTGAGCATTTCCGTAAGTTGATGTGCTGCATGGCGTGTCTTCTCGTCATATCCTTTGTAGTTGAGCCATTGCTGAGCCACTTCATGGGGAAGGAAACTGATGATGAATCGGCTGGCAAGTCCGTTCTCAATGTTGCCGTCGCCAAAGAATGTCTGTACGGCATTGAAAGTTCCCATAACAGTCGTGTTGAGCCTTACCTTCACCTTGCCCGTTATGCTTTCCTTGCCCACACGCCCCACTGCATGCTCTTCTTCATCAAATGACTTACGAAGCAACTTACTGCGGTCTTTGTTGTCGGTGGGATTGGAGTTCATGTCCTGTACCTCTGCAGTCACACAGACCAGGCTATGGCCCTTGCTGTGCTTCAGGCGTTCCAGAATGTAAGGCGTAGTAGCCACTGAGGCTATGTTACGGATAACGGGATGGGGCTTCTTGCCGGCATTCTCATTGGCGCTACGAGTCTGTTGTGTCTCATAATATTCATCGTTGGCCTCCCACCCGGGTTTGTCTTGTTCGTTGATGGGTGCAAGATACAGGTCGCAGGCTTGTTTGCAAAGCAGCGATTTACCCTTGCCAAAGTCGCCGATAATGGCACTCATGAGTATCATGTGCCCATCCTCGCCTGTTGCATGGTGGAAACTGATGTTCTCGGCATAAGTGGCCAGTACGGGCAGCAGGGAACAAAGTACGTTCATCTGCTTGTTCTCAGGCACTTTCTTGATGATCTCCCTTAATCCCGAGGGCAGATTGTGCAACACGTCCTGTTCGTATGCCTCGATAAGGTCGTCGTCCACTCTCCACCACTCCTTTTCCGTTGTGCCAAAGGCGGCCAGCACGCGCTTCATCTCCTTCCAAAGTCCCTTTACGGGCTCTTTGGTGGCACTTTTTATGATGGAGGCAACCTCCTTTTCACTCAAACCGAAACTTGGCGTGATGCGCTGCAAAAGGTTGGCATCGTTGTCACAAATGCCACGCAGGCAACTTACGAGTCTGTGAATGAACGTGTTACGATTTCCCACTTCAGGTTCTCCACCCATAACACTTACCAATTCTTTGACGATTTCGCTATACGGAATGTCCATGTATGTCAATGGGGCGACACGACAGTTGTCGCCTGTGTCTTTTGTCGCCTCCGGCTCATCCCCCTTGTCCGTCTTCGCCATGTTTGTGGAATCGTGTTCTTCATGGTATGCAAGGTCCGCAAACATTTCCTCTTCATCGTAATACAGCACCTGACTCCTCGCCGAAGCGAACATCGCACGCGACAGGTCGCAACAGCCAGTGTCCCAGTACTCTTTCACTCCCAACAGCGTCACGAAAGCCTCTGCATCTGCCTCTCTCGTGAGTGTAGGATTGCGATGTTTGATGATGTGCAGGCCATCGCCCCTGATGCTGAGAGCCGCAAACACAATGCCCTGCTCTGCCTCACGGCCACTGAGCTGACTCAAATACCAACACCTGATGTCGAACCGAAGGTGGTCGAGGTCGACAAAAAGCAAACCGCTGGGCATTGCCTCCTCAAGACACCTGTGACCCTGCTTGAACCAAGCGTTGGGACAGATGCAAGGAAGCTTTACTTTCAGCTTCTTACACTCGTCTTCATACGTTTGCTGGTCGATGCAACCAGCCTCCCACTCACGCTTGAGGTTTGCCAATTGCTGCCTCAAGTCCTCTGTTTTAGGACTGTCCAACATCTCGTCGAACATTTCCGAGGTACAGAGCGATAAACCTTGTGTCATAAAGACACCCTGCTCGCTTGATGCGAATTTTGCCATAAGCTTAGAACCGAGTTTTTTATCCTGCTTCGGGCTGCAGTTTTTAAAGTGAAATTAAAAGGTTTTTCTTCTGCAAAGTTACGGCAAATAATAATAACACGCAAACAAAATATCAAATATTTTATATTTTTTTGTAAGGTATTTTTGTGTTCGATAGCAACTACCTTTGAATGAGATATATAGATAGTAAAACCACGAAAAAACACCCATACATCTTTATATATACACGCATAAACAAAGGACTCAATGGACAACTTACCACAAATCCTAATATTTATTTCTGGTTTGCCAATAACATTTTCTTATTGCCACCACATTTGTAAAGTTATTTCAATGCGATATAAATTATTTGATAATTAAAGAATGCAAATAACATTTCCACATTTCGACATATTTCTCAAAAAGTGAACACAAAAGTGATGTATTCTAACATTTTTTAATCTTTATAATACAGAAAGGTGTAAAAGTTTTTTTCGTATTATCATCCACGCCTCGTCATAATGTGTGATGGCAGCGTCATATTCTATGTCCCCTACACCCTCCTTTGCCCCCTGTTTCACATCGGCAAAACCGCCCTTGAAAATATTAAAGAAATACTTGAAAAAAGTGCTGTCAAAATTTGGATAATTAAGGAATTATTTGTAACTTTATAGTGTCTAAGGGATGAGGATATTAGGCTCGATGATGGAGGCCCTTAGGGCTTACGGCCGAAGGCCTGAGAGCTTACGACGGAAGGCCTAAGAACCTTGGAACGAAGACAAAAACATTATTAACCCTTAAAACAATTTCATTATGGCAAACAGAATTATTGGAGCAATTCCTTACTCTCTGGGCCTTCGCCTGAAGAACCCCTCGGAGAAGGACAGTGAAAAGGAAATCGTAGCTTACCGTCAGGAACGCGAGACCATCGACCTCGACCTCTTGGCTAAGCACATCAAGGAGCACGGCAGCTCGTTCTCCAAGGGCACCATCTACGGTGTGCTGCAGGACGCAGTGGAGTGCATCGTGGAGTGCCTGCAGGGCGGTTACGGCGTGATGCTGAATGGCCTCGGCAAGTTCGGAGTTACCCTCCAGTGCGAAGGTGTGGACATGGACGAGGAGTTCTCTGCCGCCAACATCACGGGTGTGCGTGTGACCTTCAACCCCGACAGCGAGATGGTGAACCAGCTGAACACGAACGCCGAGTTCGAGTACGTAGCAACGCGTGCCGCTCAGATGCAGGCGAAGAAGGACGAGAAGGCTCGTGTAGCCGCTGGTGAAACCACGCAGAGCATCACACCTAGCTCGGGCGGTGGTTCTGGATCAGGTGACCCAGGCGATGTAACGCCTTAAGCGAAAGCGCCGGACTCTCCCTCGGTCCCTCCCTTTTAGGGAGGGACTTGGGGGAAGGGGGGTGAGTCCGTATGCTGCCGTCGCACTAGCGCTGATGAACGAAGAGAACCGAGAGCCCAACGGAATTCTCGGTTCTTATCTTTACTTATTATTCACTATTCATTAGAAAAGCGAACGCTTTTCGCTATGTTGGCCTCTCGGTCTTTTTCTATGAGCTCTGCACGATGTGATCGGAGGCGGAACTCACTCTGTTCCCGACGTGGGATTACTTGAAGATCAGCTGCGCAAACTGGTAGAGACTGCGACGCCAAGTCTGCCATTCGTGGGCAGTGCCAGGAGAGACGTAACCGTGGGCGTTGATGCCAATGGCCTTCAGGTTCTCAGCAGCCTTGCCGACACTGTTGTCGCCCTCTGCCATCCGCGTTTCACGACCGCCAGCACTCATAAACAGCACCTTGTTGGTCTTCTTGAAGTCGGCAGCGTCCTTCAGCTCTTCGGTATTGAATGTGCCACCGCTGAACATGCCTACGTAGGCAAAAGTGGTGGGGTTGGCCAGCGTGATGCCGTGGGTCTGCATACCACCCATCGACAGGCCTGCCATAGCACGATGATTGGCATCGGCAATCACGCGGTAGTTGGCTTCCACCATCGGGATGATGTCCTTGATGAGTACATCCTGGAAGGCGTTGAAGAAACCACCGAAGCCACCACGGCGACCTCCGCCCTGTCCGGGAGCAGGCATTTCGCGACGAGGCACGTCGAGACCATTGTCCATGAAGATGATGAACGGAACGGCCTTGCCAGCAGCAATCAGGTTGTCCATGATGATGCCCGTCTTGCCCTGAGCCGACCATCCGGTCTCGTTCTCACCCATTCCATGCTGGAGATAGAGCACGGGGAACTTCTTGGTGGGGTTCTTGTAATATTCGTTGGGCAGATAGATGTAACCGTGACGCATCTTCTCCGACACGCTCGACCAGTAGTACACCTCGTTGATAGAGCCCTGTGGCACGTTCTTTACGGTGTAGAAGTCTTCGTCGGCTGCAGGAACATCGATACCACTACCCCACCGGCTTGCACCATAGAAGTACTTGCTTCCGGGATCGGGAACGCTAGCGCCATCGATGTTCAGCTGATAGTAGTGGAATCCCTCGTCCTGAGGTTCTGAAGTACCCGTCCAGACACCATTCTCGTCCTTGGTCATCTCATAGATCTTGCCAGCGATGTCCAAACCGACAAAGGATGCCTTGGGGGCCACAATTTGCGCACGAACCATGCGCTGTGAATTCACCATTGGATACTGGCGGCCTCCCTGATTCGTCGTCGCAGGTTTGAAGTCCTCAACGACATCCGCAACTACAGACGGAACGATGGGGTTCTGTCTGGGAGCACCAAACTGAGCCGATGCAGTCATGCTTGAAAGCGTCAGCAATGCAAGAAAGATCTTTTTCATTGTGTTAAATCATTAAAGGTTGATAATAATATTTACTCAAATTTCGCAAGCTCTAGTTTCGTTAGGTTTTGAGGTTTTGAGGATATGAGGTTTTTGCTCCAAAAGTTCATTATCCTTTATTCATTATTCATTATTCTTTAGACGAGGCGAAGCCGATGTCGCTTCCGCCGCCATGGGCAAGCCGTCCTCCATCGGTTCGTAAGTAACGGAGTGGTCTTGCAGGAAGATGTGGTGTAGCGTGCGCTCCAGTGCCGTCAGGGTTTGTTGTCTCACCTGCGGCTTCAGTTCACACTCCCACACGGTTATGCAGTGCCACCCCATCTCCTTCAGCCTCACCCGCTCCTCGGCGTCCCTCTTTTGATTCCTCCTGATCTTTGCCACCCAGAACTCGCGATTGGTCTTCGGTATCTTGCAGCACTCCGAATTCTCCATGTCAAATGAAACTTTGTGTCCATGCCAGAAACACCCGTTCACGAATATGCACGTCTTGTACCGCCTTAGCACCATGTCTGGCTTGCCTGGCAGGCGTGGCGAGTTCAGTCTATATCGAAATCCTCTGCTCCACAGCCAACGTCTCACCAGCATCTCTGGTTTCGTCCCCTTCGAGTGGATGGCGGCCATGTTCCTACTGCGTTGTTCAGAGGTCATAGAGGTGGAATTTAAGGCTCAGTTAGACTAAAAGTGTTTAAAAGTTAACAATTTCACTTGCAAATATACAAAAACTATTTAAGGGACAAAAAGACAAAACAAATATTTTCAAGACAATGGGATGTTACCTGTGTTGACATATTGGATAAATCAAAGAGGAACAAACGAACTTAGGTTCAATACACATCGAACCTGCATTCGAGGCGCATCGAACATAGGTTCGATTATTGATGAGCCTATAGTCTGATTTCGACAGAAACATCTTAAAGGCGAAATAAGCAAAAACGTTCCTTGCCAGACTTACATACGAAAGCGATATGTTCCTTGCTCCAGCTGTATTGAATCGGTAGGGAAAACGGCCGTAGCAGTACTGCCAACTGGGACACGAACCTCCAACTCACGCAAATTCCCATCTCGACTTATGACTTTCGACGACAGGAGGCCTTGAGGTGTGTGCAAGGCATAGAAAACAGTGTCGATGCCAACGGCAGGCATAGGTTGCACGCGGAAGTGCCGATAGCCTGCTCCCTCATCAGTCACATTCACGCCAGCCAATCGGCGTGCCAACCATGTTAGACCGCCACCAAACATGGGATGGTTGTGTGAATTCTGTCCATTCCATTGTTCCCAGGTAACAGTAGCGCCCTGAGCTATCCAATGGCCAAAACTGGGATAGTCTGTCTTGAGAATGGCGGTGGTTGCGACATCGTGAAGTCCGCAGTCGGAAAGTGTTTCAAAGAAGAACTTGGAAGTTACAAAACCTGTATTGATGTGTCCACCATGCGTCTCCATAATCTCCCGACGCAAAGTTGCTTTCACAGCCTCCTTTCGTTCTTCGGGAACTCCCATGTAAAGGGCCAGAACATTAGGTCCAAAATCGCCATAAGTAGCATTCGTTGCATCGTAGAACTTGCGGTGGAAGGCTTCGCGAGTGCGCTTCGCAATGTCGTCGGCTTCCCGTTGTCCATCCTCGTCGCCAAGCACTTTGGCGGCCTTGGCGGTGTTGGTGGCACAGAGCCAGAGGTAGAAGGTATGAACAATTTCATCGGAAGGCATACCAAAGGGAGGCACCCAATCGCCCAGATTGAGCCAATAAAGGACTTCCCCCGTCTCGGGACTTATTTTTTGCTGATACATCGTGCCGTCAGGCGTAAGCCAAGTAAGCATGTGTCGCAGTTGGGCTTTCATAGGTTGATAGCACTGACGAAGTTGGAGCGTATCGGCATACTGCAGGAAATATTCCCAAGGTATCACATTCATGGCGGCACCCCACGCCACACCACCGCCACAGGTGGGTTGCCAAGGGGCTCCGTTGGGGACATAACCGCTGTTGGGGTTTTGTGCGTCACGCATGTCGCGTAACCATTTCTGATAGAAGGCTGCTGCATCAAAGTTGAGCATAACCATAGCGGAGGCTATCTGTCCGTCGCCCGTGTAGGGCAGGCGTTCCCTGTGGGGACAGTCGCTTGCAATGCACCCATGCATATTGTCGAGTTGCGACCGTTGCCAAATGGCGTTGATGCGACGAAGCAAAGGATGGCTGCAATAGAACTGGGCTGAGAGCGGTACATCAGTATTTACGGCTTCGGCCTGAATCTGACTCGCTGTCAAACTATCGAGTCCGCGTACGATGACCTGTGAAAAGACATACCACGTAAAACGCGGAGCATAGGTCTCTCCCGTTGACTCTCCTTTGCAGAAGTATTCCTCTTTGCCCAAAGGAGACTCACTAAGATACTCCACCTGAATACGTCGCCCTGAAGATCCTTGAATGCCCTTAAGTCGTACCCATCCTGCCACTTCTTTCTCGAAGGTGACTAAGAATGCGCTGTCACGGCGTTCCACCCTAAGGGGGTGAAGAATCTCGGTAATGCGATCGGGAGGCGATGTGTGAGCTGTCAATTGTCCTATAGGAGCGACAGCTTCCTGTACGGGTTGCCAGTCAGTTTCGTCACAATCGGCTTCTGCCCATCGGGGTGTCTCCATTCGTGCATCGTAGACCTCGCCATCGTAAACGCCAGTCATCGTAATGGGTGAAGGATGCGTAAGCCATGAGTCATCCGTGACAAATGTCTCACGTGTGCCATCGTCATAAGTAACCTCAAGTTGACAGAGCAAACATGGCTGACCAAAAGAACGCACATGATAACTGGTACTGCGATAGAATCCGTCTCCCAAGATTGCACCCATCGCATTGCGTCCGAGACGCAGCAAGGAGGTTACATCATAAGAAAGATAGAGCACGCGATAAGCCGTGAAACTATTTTCGAGGGCGATGTAGCCCTTATCGAGACCTTCACGCGTGGTGTAGTTCGTAAAATTAGGAACCAGACAGTCATCACCAACCTTCGTTCCATTGACATACAACTCGAAGTATCCTCCAGCCGTAACATAGGCCTTGGCCCGACGTACCTTACCCTTCAATGTGAACGCCTTGCGAAAGAGCGGGGCGCCAACGGCCTGACGGGCGCTGATCCAACGGGCGTGCCAGTCGGAACCATGCAACAACCCCATACCCCAGTGTGCTATAGGACTCCACGGAGAACGCCGTCCTTGAGCATCCCATGTCTGCACCTTCCAATAACAGTCCTGACCAGAAGAGAGTGAGCGACCTGCGTAAGGTATAAGCACACTTGCAGACGAGGGGACGCGACCAGAGTCCCACAAGTCGTATTCACCCTTTCGTAATTGGGCTTCGGACGAAGACACCACTATGCGATAGGCCGTCTGACGCTGACCACGTACATGCTCGTCAACTGGTTCATTTACCCACGACAACCTGGGGTGCAACACATCCACCACAGTGGGGTTAATCATATGCTCTACACGTAAAGAACACACACGCAATGAACTTGTGCGTAACCTCGCATGCGAACCTAAAGACAAAATAAGGAAGATGATAGTAAGTCTGTAATTCATTATAAGAGAGGTATTGGTCGTTTCATGGTTTGTTTATGTAAGAATATGCCTCGAGCCATGCTCTATAGGCTTGAATTCTCAAAGTTACACTTTTTATCGCAAGCAAAAAAGAGAATAGTCCTTTTTTATCTATTGAGGAAGGAAAAAGGTGCAAAAACTCATTCTTAAAGCCCTTTACAATATCGAGGCAACACAAAACGACCAAACCACCAAACGACTAAACGACCAAACAATATCTCGACTTATATTTGGTATTTCGCTCGCTTTTCACTATCTTTGTCACCTCAAATCAAAAAACGTAAAAAAACGCTATGTTTGAAAACCTTAGTGAAAGACTTGAAAGGTCGTTTAAGATACTGAAAGGTGAAGGCCGCATCACCGAGATTAACGTGGCCGAGACCCTGAAGGATGTGCGCCGCGCACTGCTGGACGCCGACGTCAACTATAAAGTTGCGAAGACGTTTACCGACAACGTGAAGCAGAAGGCACTGGGACAGAACGTGCTGACTGCCGTGAAGCCGGGACAGCTGATGGTGAAGATTGTTCACGACGAACTGGCACAACTGATGGGTGGCGAAACGGCAGAACTGAACTTGCCCGGACGCATTGGTGACCCAAGCATTATCCTGATGGCAGGTCTGAATGGTTCGGGTAAGACCACATTCAGTGCCAAACTGGCTAAGATGCTCAAGGAGAAACAAGCCAAAAAGCCCTTGCTGGCTGCCTGCGACACCTTCCGCCCCGCTGCTATGGAGCAGTTGCGCGTATTGGGCGAGCAGGTGGACGTGCCTGTCTACGTAGAGATGGGGGCCACCAATCCCGTGGAGGTAGCTCTGCACGCCATCAACGAGGCTCGTCAGCATGCCAATGATGTCGTCATCGTGGATACTGCCGGCCGACTGGCCATCGACGAGGAACTGATGCAGCAGATTCAGGACATCCGCGACGCGATTAACCCACACGAAATCCTGTTCGTGGTGGATGCAATGACGGGTCAGGATGCCGTGAACACCGCAAAGGAGTTCAACGACAGGCTCAACTACACGGGTGTCGTCCTGACAAAACTGGATGGTGACACGCGTGGTGGTGCTGCCCTCTCCATACGTAGTGTTGTGGACAAGCCCATCAAGTTCGTGGGTACTGGCGAGAAGATGGAGGCTATGAGCCCATTCCACCCTGCCCGTATGGCCGACCGCATCCTAGGCATGGGCGACATCGTCAGTCTGGTAGAGAAAGCACAGGAGCAGTACGACGAGAAGGAGGCACGCCGACTGGAACAGCGCATCAAGAAGAACCAGTTCGACTTCAACGACTTCTATGCCCAGATTCAGCAAATCAAGAAGATGGGTAACATCAAGGACCTGGCAAGCATGATTCCCGGTGTAGGCAAAGCACTGAAGGACATCGACATCGACGATAATGCCTTCAAGAGCATAGAGGCCATCATCCTCTCCATGACTCCCAAAGAGCGCCAAAATCCCGCACTGCTGAACACAAGCCGACGCATGCGCATCGCCAAGGGTAGCGGTACGAACGTTCAGGAGGTGAACCGGCTCATCAAACAGTTCGACCAGACACGTAAGATGATGAAGATGGTCACCAGCAAGCAATTGCCGGCAATGCCCAAAATGCCCAAATTCTAAATCGGATAACTCAGATTAATCGGATAATTCAGATAAATCGGATAACTCAGATACCCTATGACATTAATCGACGGAAAGGCAACGGCTGCCACGATTAAAGCCGAGATCAAACAAGAGGTAGAACAGATTGTTGCCCAAGGTGGGCGTCGACCTCATCTTGCAGCCATACTCGTAGGACACGACGGAGGCAGTGAGACCTATGTCAAGAACAAAGTGCTGGCATGCGAAGCCTGTGGTTTCCAGTCAACACTCATCCGCTTCGAAGATGACATCAAAGAAGAGGACCTGCTGGCATGCGTGGAAAGGCTGAACAACGATGAGTCGGTCGACGGTTTCATCGTGCAACTTCCCTTGCCCCGCCACATCAACGAGCAACGCGTCATTGAGGCTATCGACTACCGCAAGGACGTCGACGGCTTCCACCCCATCAACGTGGGACGCATGGCCATCGGTCTGCCCTGCTTCATATCGGCAACGCCATTGGGCATCCTGACCCTGCTGCGACGTTATC
>JAEEGL013007087.1_pt1 | contig 11293 bp, 8 predicted proteins | sample 9134231 | NCBI WGS metagenome assembly JAEEGL01 (sample SAMN16246548, study PRJNA631951) | gut metagenome | biome: gut microbiome; feature: rumen; material: fiber-attached | host: Bos | place: Iran: Karaj | collected 2018-10
AACACGGCAGTGTCGACACTTTATAATGCCGGCATCCTCGAGGGGTATCCGGATGGAACGTTCCGTCCGGCCGCTAACATAACAAGGGCGGAATACGCAGTCCTGTTCAGCCGCTTCTTCGAGGTGCTGTCCGCTGACGGAGTGGAGTTCTCAGACATTGAAGGCCACTGGGCAGAAGATTGGATTGTTAGCGCCGCTTCTCATGGCTTTATTTATGGTTATCCTGACGGCACTTTTAGACCGGATCAGAAAATCACCCGTGCCGAAGCCATGGCACTTACGAACCGTGTCCTTGACAGGCATCCCCACAAGGATCATCTCCTTGATGACATGGTTGTCTGGTTGGATAATCTCAATAGAGATGTCTGGTATTATGAGGATATCCAGGAAGCTTCGAATTCTCATGAATACACGTTGGTGTATAACGAGACAGAAGAGAAGTATGAGATCTGGCAGAAGATTATGCCTCCGCCGGACTGGGAAGCCATTGAACAGGGTTGGAGAGAGAGATATGCAGGCACGGAAACGAATATCTATTCATCCCTTCCATGATACTGCGACAGTATACTCAAAACATGGAGAACAATAGACAGAATTAAGAGTGTTATTTGTTCATTAACAGATGCCAGGGTGAGACACTTGAGATGAGTGTTCCGCGCCTGGCATTTGTTTTTGGTTCGCTAGAGTAGACACTGTCGTTCTCTGGTGAGAAAAGAATATATGCAGAGAGTAAAGCTGCCGAGAAATCAAGTTCCCTGTTTAGTAGAAGAGGTTTGTTTACCATTCAACTACAATAACAGGGAACTCTTTTGTAACAATTTGAACAGGAACCGTTTTTTACTCAGATCTGCTGTGACGATAGCGTTTTGAGTTATTTCAGTTAGAGCTTCTCCTCCAGGAGATCAGCTATGCGTTTTGAGGCAAATCCGTCGCCGTAGGGATTCGAGGCGCGGCTCATGCTCTGATACATCTCCTCGTCTGTCAGAAGCTTTTTAAAGAGCGTATACACGTTCTCCTCGGACGTGCCCGCAAGCTTCAGCGTGCCCGCTGCAACGCCTTCAGGCCGCTCAGTGGTATCGCGGAGGACCAAGACGGGTTTTCCCAGGGAAGGAGCTTCCTCCTGGATGCCTCCGCTGTCCGTGAGTATGAGATGTGCTCTCGCGATAAAGTTGTGGAAATCCAGAACGTCGAGAGGCTCGATGAGCCTGATTCGGTCGTGATCTCCGAAGATCTCCGCGGCGTGTTCCCGTACCGCGGGGTTCCTATGTACCGGGTATATCACCTTGATGTCGTCGAACTCGTCGACGACTCTCCGTATGGCGCGGAAAATGCGTTTCAATGGTTCGCCGAGATTCTCACGGCGGTGCGCGGTGAGTATGACGAGTCTGCTGTCCTTCGCCCATTCGAGTTCCGGATGCGAGTAGTCGCTTCGGACCGTGGTCCGGAGAGCGTCTATGGCGGTGTTTCCGGTCACGTACAGCCTGGACGGATCCTTGCATTCGTTTATCAGGTTCTGCCTTGACTGTTCTGTGGGGACGAATCCGAACCTTGAGATGATGTCGACCGCCTGACGGTTGAACTCCTCGGGGTAGGGCGAATCGAGGTTATAGGTGCGAAGACCGGCTTCGACGTGCCCGACCGGTATGTGTAGATAGAAGGCGGCGAGGGCGGAGGCGAACGTCGTGGACGTGTCGCCGTGGACGAGAAGGATATCCGGCTTCTCGCCCTCAAGTATGCCCTTTATGCCGGTGAGGACGAGGTCGGTTATATCGAATAGGGTCTGCTGCGGCTGCATTATGGCAAGATCGTAGTCAGGCTCGACCTCGAACACGTCAAGTACCTGCTTCAGCATCTCACGGTGCTGGCCGGTGATGCATACGACGGTCTTTATGCCGCTCCGCGACTTGAGTTCCTTTACCAGAGGACACATTTTTATCGCCTCAGGACGTGTCCCGAAGACGAGCATCACTTTTTTCATACGTTCACTTCCAGTGTGCCGGACGGCTCAGAGCTGCCAGCTTTTAAGGTATTCGCGCTGTGATTCGGTCAGCGTATCGATGGCCATGCCCGAATACCTGAGTTTACGCTGCGCGACTTCGAGGTCGATCTCCTCGGGCACGTATATTACTCCGGGCTTGAGCATGTCTCTGTTCTTTGCCAGATAGCGCGCAGACATGGCCTGTATCGCGAAACTCATGTCCATGATCTCCGCCGGATGGCCGTCGCCTGAGGCCAGGTTCACGAGCCGTCCCTCGGCAAGCACGAACACGGTCCTGCCGTTATCCAGTTCGTAACCCATGATGTTCTGTTTGGAAGGGAAGGAGGACACCGCGTTCTTCTCGAGCCACGCTACGTCCACCTCGACGTTGAAGTGTCCGGCATTGCAGAGTATCGCGCCGTCTTTCATCAGTTTGAAATGCTCTGAGGTTATGACGTCCCTGCAGCCTGTGGATGTGACGAACAGGTCGCCTATGACCGCAGCCTCTGCCATCGGCATGACACGGAAGCCGTCCATCATCGCTTCGAGAGCTTTGACAGGGTCTACCTCGGCGATGATCACCTTGGCGCCGAAACCCTTGGCGCGCATGGCTATGCCGCGCCCGCACCAGCCGTAGCCGGCCACGACGACGTTCTTGCCTGCGACGATGAGATTGGTGGTGCGGTTTATTCCGTCCCAGACAGACTGTCCTGTGCCGTACCGGTTGTCGAAAAGGTATTTGCAGCGCGCGTTGTTAACGGCGATCATGGGGAACCGGAGCTCGCCCGCGGCCGCCATGGCGTTCAGTCTTATCACTCCTGTGGTGGTCTCTTCGCATCCGCCGATAACGTCGGGGATTATCTCCTGCAGTTTGGTATGAGTGAGATTAACGAGATCTCCGCCGTCGTCGATGATTATATTTGGCCTGGACTCCAGGACCTCGACGAGATGCCGCTCGTATTCTTCGGAAGTTGCCCCGTGCCATGCGTGGACGTCGATGCCGCCTGCCGCGAGCGCGGCGGCCACGTCGTCCTGAGTGGACAGGGGATTGCATCCCGTAACATGCATCTCCGCTCCTGCAGCAGCGAGTACGCGGCAGAGGTATGCGGTCTTTGCCTCCATGTGTACGGAAAGTGCTATGCGCAGCCCTGCGAAGGGTTTCTCTTCTTCGAACTCGGCCTTTATTCCGTTCAGCAGGGGCATGTTCCTCCTGACCCAGTCGATCTTCTTCTCGCCGGAGGGGGCGAGGGATATATCTCGGATATTGCTCATTTCGTGCCGATCCTTTCACAAATCTTCGCGCATTCAGCATAGACGCGCTCCCTGTCTACGGTAAGCAGCTCGCCGCGCTCCATGAGGAGCTTTCCGCCGACCATGACGGTCTCCACCTCGTATCCGCTGGCGGAATAGCAGAGAGCTGCCACGGGGTCGGCGAGAGGCTGCATGTTCGGCCTGTCCAGGTCGAGTATCGCCAGATCGGCAGCCATGCCGACGCGTATCTCGCCCGCGTTTATACCCAGAGCACGTGCACCTGACACCGTCGCAGCCCTGAAGGTCTCCGCTGCCGTGACAGCCTGCGGATCGCAGGTCGTCCCCTTATGTATGAGGGAGAGAAATGACATCTCACGGAAGAGATTGAGCGTGTTGTTGGAAGCGGCGCCGTCGGTGCCGAGCGCGACTTTAACGCCTGCCCGGAGCATATCCGGTATGCGTGCAAAGCCGTTTGCCAGTTTTAGGTTGCTGACGGGATTCGTAGCGACGGTGACGCCGCGCTGCGCCAGTATGTCTATATCGCTGTCGCTCAGGCGGACACAGTGCGCCGCCACTGTGCGGCTGTTGAGAAGGCCCAGACTGTCGATGTACTCGACAGGGGAGCAGCAGTGTTCCTTCATGACAGTATACGTTTCGCTCTCGCCCTCAGCCAGATGTATGTGGATGGGAAGACCGTATTCACGGGCGGTATCGCCGACATACTTCAGATAGGCTTCTGTACAGGTGTAAGGCGCGTGGGGCGCGAGCATGAAGGAAATGTTATCGTGGCCGGACCATTTTTTTATGGCGTCGAGCTGTTCACGCATGCGTCGGAAGCCGCCGGACTCCTCGTCACAGTCGCCGGAAAGCCCTCTTGACAGCACGGCGCGGATGCCTGTATCCGCGACGGCGCGGGCGGCCCCTTCGATGAAGATCATCATGTCGAGGAAGGACGTCGTACCGGTGGATATCATCTCAGTGATGCCCAGCATGCTGCCCCAGTAGCAGTCCTCGTCCGTCAGCTGGTCCTCCATGGGAAGTATGCGCCCGAAGAGCCAGTCGCTGAACTTGAGGTCGTCAGCGCAGTTGCGGAATACCGTCATATACGCGTGCGTATGCGCGTTCACGAGTCCCGGTATGAGAAGACGGCCTGTGCCGTTTATAGTTTTCTCCGGCACAAAGCCGTCCGGTATGTCGCCTACAGCAGATATTAGCCCGTCATGAACACAGACAGAGCAGATGCGGACGCCGTCAGGAAGGACGGCAAGGATGTCCCGTATAAGTATATCCATAGATTTCCTCCGGAAATAGAATTCTGAATTATCAAATAATTATAACATTCTTTCATGTCTAATACAACTGCGAAAAAGCTGCCCGGGCAGGTATGCCCGGGCAGCTCAAAAGAGAGGTCCAGCGAGGATCAAAGATCCGCAGTCTGTGTAAATTCAAGTTCCGTGAGGCTCATGACGTTTACGGTCTGGGAGTAACGGTCGACGATATAGAACCAGTCGCCGATCCAGAGACCCCGCATGTCGCCGCCCCACCAGTCGCTGATCTGACCGGACAGAGCGCGCTGATAGAACCCGTCATCGTCGTTATAGCCGTATATGGCGTAGCCCGCTTCGGTGGGGAAACCGATGATGTCCTTCTCGGGCGCTACGAGGATCGCCTTGTGGTTATAGAGAGCGGGGCTGTAGCTTTCATCGATAGCCAGCGTGTGTTTCTCAGTCACATCGGCAGGATCGGATATATCGAACATCGAGAGCTTAAGGCCGGTCGTGCGGTTCGTGACATCGCTGACCGCATATCCGAGGCCGAACAGACGGCCTTCACCGTATTTGTGCAGGTATTCGGAGAAACCGGGTATCTTGAGTTCGCTGAGGATCTTCGGGGAAGTCGGGTCGCTGAGATCGGCCGCGAACAGCGGGTCGACGGACCTGAACGTCACGAAGTAGCAGATATCACCGTCGAAGCGTGCTGAGTAGATGCGCTCTTCTTCGGCAAGTCCTTCTATACTGCCGGTAACGTTCATATCGCCGTCAAGGATCCAGAGAGCGTTCGTCGTGGGGATCGGATCGCCCCAGATGTAGTTCTCAAAACCAAATTCGCTGTCAGTGTATACGCTGTAAGAGTTTTTGCTGACGGTCGTCACCATCCGGAGATAGCCGCCGTAGATGTCCATCGAGAACTGGCTTTCGATAAATCCCGGAACACTCCCGTAAACAGGGGCGCCGAGGTTTCCTTCGGAGACGGGAAAACCTACTATATGGGTCGTGCTCTCGTAAGATCTGTCAACGACAGTGTAGACGCTCTCGGTGCGCGGCTCGCTCTCGGTCAGATCGGAGCTGCAGCAGACGAGGCAGAGCATCTCGTCGTTCATATAGACATAGGAGCCGGAACCGTAGACTGCTTCGGAAGCGGTCAGGTCGGCTGAGCCAAGATCATATGAACATACGACGCAGCAGACACTGGGGTTATCTACGGGGAGGATGCCTATATCGCCGACAGCGATAAAGCTTTTTTCGTCGTCTTTGTAGACGCAGGGCACGCAGTTATAGATATCTTCCTCCTGCCCGTTGTACTGATAGTAACTGGAAATAAGGTAGAGGGTCCCGCCGCTCATCCTGGAGTCGAGGCAGGTGCCGTCCTGGGAGCACTCGGCGATGAGAGCAGGCGAGTAGGGGTCGGAAACGTCGTAGAAACGTACGTTGGTACGGTTGTCGTTCTCGCTCTCGTATCTGTCGATGCCGCCGTACTCATGATAGCTCCAGTAGGAGGAGATCAGCGCCGCGGTCGTGCCCGAGATATACATGCCGGAAAAGCTCTCGCTGCTGTAACTGTACTCGAAGTCTCCGGTCTCCTCGGAATAATAGCTGTAGTCGTCATCGTTCGTTTCAAGGACCGTGGTGTGCGACAGTGAGGTGTAGGTTCCGTCTCCGTTTGCAGAGCCGATAACGAGTTCCGTTCCGGTGAGTGTATAGATATATCTTCCGTCGGTCTTGACGATGTCGGCCTCGTCGACGCCGTCCACCTGCACGTTCGTACCGGAGTAGGAGCCGTTGTCCGCAGGTGCAGATGCCTGGGGTCCACCCGCAGCTTCTTCAGCTTCCGCTTCGTCAGATTTTGAATCGTTCCCATAGTAAGGGGCGTCGGGCGGAGTGCGCAGGGAGGCAAGAAGCTGTGAGAGCTCCTCATAGGAAGAGGCGCGGAGCAGGGTATCCGCCTTTACCGGAGCGGAGGGCGCCTGTCCGCCGCCCTGATGGTCTGATCCTTCCTTCTCGCCGCTCTGAGCCTCAGGCTCGGCTGTCATCGCATCGTTGCCGGACTGCTGCCCGGGAGTCTGGGTATCTGCAGGCGTCTGAGTGTTCCCGCCCGCCGCGCCGCAGGCGGAGAGCAGAAGACACAGCGCAAGGCAGAAGCTCAGGACTGTATATATAACGTTATGCTTTTTCATGTTATCACCTCGCGGTTCAGTTGGTGACTATATGACGCTTTTCCGGAAAGGTTTGTTCCGTTATTTGGGGAAAAACCGTAAAAAAGGTCTGCGCGGCGTGGACCGCGCAGACCATGTGATGTGCGTATCAGATCAATACATGCCCATGTCGCCGCCGGCAGGCATCGGAGGAGCCACAGGAGGCTCGGGGATGTCAGCGACCAGGGACTCGGTAGTGAGCACCATGGAGGCGACGGAAGCGGCGTTCTCAAGAGCGGAGCGGCAGACCTTGGTCGGGTCGACTATGCCGGCCTTGAACATGTCGCCGTACTCTTCCGTTGCGGCGTCGAAGCCAAAAGCGGGGGAGTCGTTGGATGCTACCTTGTCGAGGATGACAGCGCCTTCGAGACCTGCGTTGGTGGCGATCTGTCTGATCGGAGCCTCGAGAGCTTTTGCGATGAGGGCGATACCGGTCTTTTCGTCGCCGGCTGCGCCGTCGAGAAGAGCCTTGGCAGCCTTGGAAGCAACGATGTAAGCGGTGCCGCCGCCGGCGATGATGCCTTCCTCGACAGCCGCGCGGGTCGCGTTAAGAGCGTCCTCGATGCGGAGCTTCTTTTCTTTCATCTCAGTCTCGGTGGCTGCGCCGACCTTGATGACGGCTACGCCGCCGGACAGTTTCGCAAGACGCTCCTGGAGCTTCTCACGGTCGTAATCGGAAGTGGTGTTCTCGATCTCGCCGTTGATCTGGCTGATGCGGGCCTGGATGTCGGCGGGGCTGCCGGCGCCGTCAACGATGATGGTGTTGTCCTTGGTGACTTTGACCTGACGGGCGTTGCCGAGCATGGTGATGTCGGTCTCCTTGAGCTCCATGCCGAGATCGCTGGAGATGACCTGGCCGCCGGTGAGGGCTGCGATATCGCGGAGCATTTCCTTACGTCTGTCGCCGAAGCCGGGGGCCTTGACGCAGACGCAGGTGAAGGTGCCGCGGAGCTTGTTGAGGATGATGGTGGCGAGAGCCTCGCCCTCGACGTCCTCAGCGATGATGAGCAGTTTCTTGCCGCCCTTGACGACCTGCTCGAGAACGGGGAGGATCTCCTGGATGTTGGAGATCTTCTTGTCGGTGATAAGGATAAGAGGATCGTCGATGACGGCTTCCATCTTGTCGGTATCGGTGACCATGTAGGGGGTGATATAGCCGCGGTCGAACTGCATGCCTTCGACGACCTCGGAATAGGTCTCGGCGGTCTTGGACTCCTCGACGGTGATGACGCCGTTCTGGGAGACCTTGTTCATAGCGTCGGCGATGAGCTGGCCGATGGTCTCGTCACCGGAGGAGACAGCGCCTACGCGGGCGATGTCTTCGGAACCGGATACGGGCTGGGAATTGGCCTTCATGGCCTCTACAGCGGCTGCAACAGCCTTCTGGATGCCCTTCTTCATGATCATGGGGTTTGCGCCAGCAGCGACGTTCTTGATGCCTTCCTGGATCATCGCCTGGGCAAGCAGAGTGGCGGTGGTGGTGCCGTCGCCGGCGACATCGTTGGTCTTGGAGGAAACTTCCCTTACGAGAAGCGCGCCCATGTTCTCAAACGGATCCTTGAGCTCGATCTCCTTGGCGATGGTCACGCCGTCGTTGGTGATGAGCGGGGAGCCGTACTTTTTCTCGAGTACGACATTGCGGCCCTTGGGGCCGATAGTGAGCTTAACGGTATTTGCGAGCTGGTCGACGCCGTTCTGAAGAGCACGGCGGGCCTCTTCACCGTAGATGATCTGTTTTGCCATTAGAATCTACCTCCTGAAGATTATTCTACGACGGCGAGGATGTCGTTCTGTGAAACGATCATGTAGGTCTCGCCTTCGATCTTGACTTCGGTGCCGGAGTACTTGCCGGTTATGACCATGTCGCCCGGCTTTACGGTCATGACGACTTCCTTGCCGTCGACGATGCCGCCGGGGCCGACCTCGATGACTTCATACATCTGCGGCTTTTCCTGCGCTCCGCTGGAAAGGATTATTCCGCTCTTGGTCTTTTCTTCCGCCTTGGCCTGCTTGATCACTACTCTGTCTGCAAGCGGTTTCAGCTTCATTGTGGATTACCTCCCTGAAATATGATAATTTGTATAAACAATTTTAACTGCGTTAGCACTCGAAACACATGAGTGCTAACGCAGTTATTATAATAGACCAATAATATTCTGTTGGCAAGGGGTAATATATATATTTTTTGTGAATTTTGAAACAGTTTTTTGGCTTTTCTGCGGGAAACGTCCGTTTAAGCTAAAACGGTCAGGAAACTTATGCTGTATATGAGAGCTTCTCTTCAGTCAGCCGTCGGACGGTAGAACTCCATGTCACGGGGGAAGATGAAACTGAGCGCGTTGTGCTCAAGTGCGAACGTGATGTGATCCGTGAAGACGGCCTCTCCGTCTATATTCACTACGAACTCGTCGGGGGATGAAAGTTCCATGCGGTCTTCATCATAGCGGGTTATATACTCGCTCATCTCACGGTAACGGCCCTTCGCGTATTTCCCGATGAGAGCGGGCACTTTCAGCGCAGACATCGCGTTGACGGCAAGGATGTTCATCAGACCGTCGTCAGGCATCGCGTCAGTGACGGGATTGAAGCCGCCTCCGTAGAAACGTCCGTTGCACGCGCATATCAAGGCGTAATCTTTTTCTTCCGTATAACCGGGCAGGGTCATCTTCATGTGCTGGTTAATGCCGCGTACGAGGTTGACGCCGAGTGAAACGACATAACCCGCCGGACCGCCGATCACAGGGACGCCGCTGTATTTGTGCACGTCCGTACCGACGCGGGCGTCAAAACCTACAGAGCATATGTTGACGCCGTAGCGGCCGTCGCAGTTTATGACGTCTATAGGATGCGTGAATCCTTCTACGAGCTGCTCGAGAGAGTGGAAGAGAGCGGCGTCTTTGTCTCCGAACGTCCGGATGAAATCGTTCCCGGTCCCGCACGGATAGCTGGTCACGGAAACGCCGGCTTTGCCGACTGCGCCGTTCACGCACTCGTTGAGCGTCCCGTCGCCGCCGCAGGCGTAGACCCGCAGTCCGTCCGCAGTTCTGTCCGCCTCTTCGCGAATGCGGCTGCAGGCGTCCATGGGGGCTTTGGTGATGTATATATCGTAGTCCCCGCCGTGCCCGTCCATGAAACTGCGTATCGTTTCGATCGTCACCGCCGGACGGCTCTTCTTTCCGCCGGCCACCGGGTTTACTATGAACAGATGTTTCAAGTAAAGATCAGATCCTTTGCAAATGAATCAGTAATACATGTGTAGGTCGCACTTTATCATGCCGTTATATAGTTTGCGCTTTTTTACGGCTTTGCGGCCGAAGGTGCGCTCGAACTCGGTGTGGGATGAGAGGATATACATTTTCCAGTCTTCGAGACTGCGTACGGCAGCGCCGAATCTTCTGTAAATACGTTCAGCCTCAGCGTGTTCCATGACGCGTTCGCCGTAGGGAGGATTCGTGACTATAAGACCGCCCGGCTCATCCCGGGTGAATTCCGCGGCCTCAGCTCGTTCGAACCGTACGTATTCTGACACTCCGGCGCGTCTTGCGTTCTCTTTGGACAGCTCGACACACTTCGGGTCTATATCTCCGCCCCATATGTCGTAGCTGCCGTGGTACTCTTTATCTCTTGCTTCCTCTTTGGCGGCGTTCCAGACCGAACCGTCCAGCCAAAGCCAGTTCTGAGCGTCGAAACGCCTGTTAAGGCCGGGAGCTCTGTTGAGGGCGGCGAGCGCTGCCTCGATGGGGATCGTGCCTGAACCGCAGAAGGGATCGCAGAACTGCTCTTTTCCACGGTATCTGGCGATCTTGATCATAGCGGCTGCCAGCGTTTCACGCAGGGGAGCGGCAGCGCCCACGGGGCGGTATCCTCGCTTGTGGAGACCGGCTCCGGTGGTGTCGATACAGATCGAGACCGAATCGTTCATGATAGAGAACTGTATCTGGTACTTTGCTCCGCTCTCGTTCAGCCAGCTGGTTTTCGAACGCGTCTTGAGACGCTCGACAACGGCCTTTTTGATTATCCGCTGGCAGTCCGGCACGGAATGCAGGACCGAGTTGAGACAGTGCCCCTTGACAGGGAAAGCGCCGTTCTCAGGAATATAGTCTTCCCAGCGGATGGCTTTGACGCTTTCGAACAGAGCGTCGAAAGTGCGGGCATCAAACGTACCCAGAAGCAACAGAACACGCTCACCGGTGCGGAGGTTTATATTGACGCGCGCGATATCCGAAGACGTACCTGTAAACAGGACACGGCCGTTTTCAGCGCTGACGTCTTTTACATCCAGGCGCCTCAGCTCGTCTGCGGCAAGCCCCTCTACGCCGAAAAGGCAGGGGACGGCAAATCTGAATTCCATTTCCTTCTCCGTATGATTGTTTTTCGTAAGTATAGGATCGTCAGAAGACGATTATAGTGACGCCGTTGTTGTGCCTCTCGAGATCACGGTCACGGCGGAGCTCGTCGCACCGGTCGAAAGCCCTGCGGGTCTGTTCGCTAAAGATCGAGAAATCTTCACCGGGAATGTAATCGGCGATAACGCCCTTTCGCTTCTGCGATTCGAGGTAGCGTCTGGCCTCGATCCTGATGCGTCCACCCGC
>JAEEGL013917116.1_pt1 | contig 11293 bp, 5 predicted proteins | sample 9134231 | NCBI WGS metagenome assembly JAEEGL01 (sample SAMN16246548, study PRJNA631951) | gut metagenome | biome: gut microbiome; feature: rumen; material: fiber-attached | host: Bos | place: Iran: Karaj | collected 2018-10
AATCTCGATACCTGCCTTGTGAAGAGCACCCATCAACTGTGAGTAGCTTATACCCTCGATGCGAGCAGCAGCATTGATACGCTGAATCCACAGGGCGCGGAAGTTACGCTTCTTGGTGCGGCGGTCGCGGAAGGCATAGGTGAGACCTTTTTCCCACGTGTTCTTTGCAACGGTCCACACGTTCTTGCGTGCTCCGAAGTAACCTCTGGTGAGGCTCAGAATCTTCTTTCTCTTAGCTCTTGAAGCTACATGATTTACTGATCTTGGCATAATTTTTTCTTTTTTGAATGTTAGCGCCGCGGAGCGGACTTTACGTGCTAATCATTCGGTTAATAACTAAAGTTAAGAACTTCTTCCTGATGTGGGAAATGGTTTAACGAAGATTGAGGAGGTCACGCACCTGCTTCATGTTCTCTTTCACCACCAAGTCGCTGTGGTCAAGATTTCTCTTCTGCTTCTTGGCTTTCTTTGTCAGGATGTGGCTGTGGTAAGCGTGATGGCGCTTTACCTTGCCGGTTCCGGTCAGTACGAATCTCTTCTTAGCCCCGGAGTTTGTCTTTACTTTTGGCATAATTGTTTTTATTATTGGTTATTATTAAACGATGTGGCAACGCATATACCCGGCGTTACGCACGATCTTCTTCTCTTTTAGTCATCAAAGTCTTCGCCCTCCACCTTCGGGCCTGTATATTCCTTGCGTGCCTTCTGCTGCGGTGCCTTGCGTTCGCGCGGCTGCTCATCGGCGGCATCGGAGGCGCTGTCGGCTGTCTTCTTCGCTCCAGTCTGTTTCTTAGGTCCTATGAACATTATCATCCGCTTGCCTTCGAGCTGTGGCATCTGCTCCACCTTGCCGTAGTCCTCAAGGTCCTGAGCAAAACGCAGGAGGAGTACTTCGCCCTGCTCCTTGAACAGGATGCTGCGTCCCTTGAAGAAGACGTAGGCCTTCACCTTGTCTCCGTCGGCGAGGAATCCGCGTGCATGCTTAAGCTTGAAGTTATAGTCGTGGTCGTCCGTCTGGGGACCAAAGCGTATTTCCTTCACCTCGACCTTCACCTGCTTGGCCTTCATCTCCTTCTGATGCTTCTTCTGCTGGTAGATGAATTTGCTGTAGTCAATGAGACGGCACACTGGCGGCTGGGCATTGGGCGAAATCTCCACCAAATCGACTCCCTTCTGCTCGGCAATCTGGAGTGCTTTGTAGGTGGGCACAACGGCTGATTCGATGCCGTCGCCGACGATGCGGACCTCACGGACACGGATTTGTTCGTTTACTCGATACTGTTGCTTAAAGTTGTCTTTCTTCATTAATTATAGTTAAGCGGCTGCAAAGTTATTACTTTTCAGCGAAAGTACAAAAACATTCTTCATCTTTTTGTTTTCTTTTTGTCTTACAATAGCTTTTAATTAGAACAGATGCGACGTGATGCGAAAAAAACGACCCGCCGGCAAATCTGCCAGCGGGTCGTCTCAATTGTCTTTTCACCATCCGCTCCCCTCCCTTTCTCCCCTCTTTTTGGGAGAGGGGATGGGGGTGAGGTGGTTGGGGCTACTTCACCATAACCTTCTTACCGTTGATGATGTAGATGCCCTTTTCAGCCTTATCTACACGCATACCGTCGAGACGGAAGATGCCGAAGGGAACGACACCGTCCTGAGAAATCGTCTCGATGCTTGTCGGAAGGGCATTCCACAGCAACTTGGCTTCGTCTGCCGAGAGAGCCTTGTCGTAGGCGCGGGCAATGAGCACATCGCCTGTCCAGCCCTGGGCTCCACCATTGGGATCGGAATCGCCGCCGATGCAGAACCAGTTGCAGCCAGAGGATGCAAACTTGAAGTCGCCCGGAGCATCCACGGTGTTCTTCAGCTCACCATCGACATAGATGTAGGCCTTGGCCTCTTCCTTGTTCCATACGCCAATTACATGGTAGTAGGTCTTTGCCTGTGGCACTACGCCGCTGTTCGTCCAGCGCCAGGTGCTGTTACCATTTGTGGTGACATTGGGCAGGAAGGTGAACTCGTTCTGGCGACCGCTGCTGTTGGTCTTGCAAATGAGGAAGCCTGTACCGCCACCCTGCATGGCACTGAAGGGCTTGGCCTCTGCGTCCTTGATGGCACCTTCATAGTCGCCCATCACGAGCATCTCGAGGCTGTGGCCGTCGGCCAGAGCGTTACGGATAGCTTCGTTGTTCTCGTAATCCACCTTGTAGTAGCCCGTGCAGGTGCTGCCCCAAGGATTCTCGAAGCGGGCTGCATAGATGCCATAGGCCTCATTGTAGTATGTCGAGGCCGTCGTGCCGCAGAGCTCAACGGTGTTGTGCATCGGCGAAACGTCCTCGGCGCTGCCGTCCTCCTTGAAGACCACATCGAGGATGTCGGCCTCGGGAACCTCGGGTCCACTCATCTCCTCATTGGTGTATGAGCCATCCTTGGCCTTATATACCACCTTGTGGGTTTCGTCGAGAACGGGATTGAAGTCGGTTCCAAGGGTCTGACGCCATGCGGGCTCGATGGTATTTCCGTCGTTCAGCAGGTAGCAGATTTCGCCATTCTGCACCTGACTCTCTTCCACCACATCAATGACATCTGTCAGGAACTCGCCCCACCAGAGCGGTGTGCCGCTTACCAGGGCCTCCTGACCGTAAACCTCGGTCTGCTGGTCCTTGCAGCCGCGCTTGAGCAGATAGAGATGGTCGGCCGTTACGTAGCAACCGGCAGAGCCTGCCGTGCCGACGGTGCCGTCGCACTTCACGCGGAAGTAATATGCCAGCTGGGCGCCCTCGACCTCACCGACGCAGAGACAGTGGGAAGCCGTGATGGTGGATTCGGCCGACCATCCTACGAAGCCGCCTGCGCCGCTGCTTCCCGAGATGTTCATATCAACGGCTGCCTTGCCGGTGAACAGACAGTTGCGCATGTTGAGTCCCTTTCCGGAAGCATTGCCGACGAAGCCACCCACGTTGTTATAACCCAGTACGTTGAGATTGCTCTCGACGTTGGAGATGACAGTCGTGTTGAAGCTTCGGGCTATCATGCCCACTGCGGTTTGACCCACGATGTGGCCAGTCACCTTCAGATTGCGGATGGTGGCATTATCGGCGTAGCTGAAGATACCGATTCCGTCCTCGCCGGGCCTGTTTATGTTCACGTCGAGAGTGTGACCCTGTCCGTCGAAGGTGCCTTTATAGCGGGCATTGGTGTTGCCAATCATGGCAAAGCCCAGGCCTGATGTGATGTCGGCGGTGAGGACTGCATTCAGTGTGACGTTGCCGTCATTGACAAGGGCTGCAAAGATGTTCAGCTGGGCACCGTTAGCAATCTGCATGGCTCCGTTCTCGTCGAATGAGGGATACATGTCAGAGTCTGCCAGGTCGCCACCTCGTGCGGCCTCCTCGTTGGTGTAGAGGCCGTCCATATAGCCGTCCATGGTCTTCTGGATGGCGGCATAAGCCGCATCTTTCTCTGCATCAGTAATGTCGCCGGCCTGAGCCATGCTTTCCACGGTGGCCAGGAATGCCTCGGCCATCGTCAGCAACTTGCCGTAGTTTGCCTTGCACTCGACAATCTGCTCGAAGAGGGTGCCAATCTCCTGGACGAGCGTATATTTGTCGGCAGCCTCTGTCGTAGTGGCGATGGCATCGACCTTCTCTTGCAGAGCAGCGCGGAGCTTGGCATCGAAATTAGGATAGTACTTCACGTTGTCGGAATTCTCCGTTGCGGGATCCTGTGCCAGCAGATACTCGGCACGTGCCTTCATGTTCTGCAGTGTGGCATCCAGTGCATCGCCAGCCTGAGAGAGCTCGCCCAGATAGGTGAGTTTCAGGTTGCCAATGGCAGCCCACTCCTTCACGGAAGTCAGCGCGTGGCTGTTGCAGAAGCCGATGGTGAGGGTGTTGTCGGTGACGTTTGCCAGAATGCGTACCGGGTAACGGCCCGTGAAGAAGGCGCAGGCGGCACCTTGCTGTCCGTGTGTGGTGTAACCGATGGTTTCTTCCAGAACGTCCTTGATTGCATAATCGGCAGTGCCCGTCAGCCAGCAGTTCACCTTGTCCTGTGCGTCGGCAACGGGAAGCATATCCTCAAAGACGGCAGGCAGATAGTTCTTGTTCTCATTCATATAGACCATTGCCGAGTGCTGATGGCTGTTGCCAAATTCATTGATACGGTATGCGCCGTTCAGCGTGAGTTCATAGATACCATTCTCGGGCAAGGTGATGGTCTGGTGCATGTCGAACGCGTTGTCCGACCAGCTCTCGGCCACGTAAAGGTTCTCGTAACTCTCGCTCTTGGCCGCAGTAGTCATGCGCGTACCTTCCCAAGACGTGAAGCCGTTCGAGAAGTCGGCATTGGCGATGAACGATGTGGCATCAGCGCCCGGATTGAGGCCCTCGTTCATGGCATCGTTCAGCATCTGGTCGATGAACGCCATCTCGGCCTTTAGTCCTGCTGCGTCTAAAAGCAGGTTCTCTGGATCGATGATGTAAGCATACGAACCATTGGGGAAACCGTCCTCCGAGGGGTCGGTCAGTGCGTCGCTCAGGTAGAGTTCCAGCTTTTGGAAGGCGGGTCCGCCCTGGAAGTCGCTGGCATTCTCCTCGATGTACTGGCTCGTCTGTGTCACCTTCTGGATATATTCGGCGTATGCCTTCTGGCTGGCAGCCACGGCCTGATACTTATCCTCGATGGCGGGATAGTAGGCAGCGACCAGTTGTTCAAACGAGGTGCACTCCTTCAATGCTTCCATAGATTCCAAGTATGCATCAATCAACGTCTTCTGTGCGGGGTGCTCATCGGGGTTGGCGAAGTCCTCGGCCATTGCCAGAAGGTCGCTGACAATCTCGGCATACGCAGTCTTGGCGTTCGATGCATATCCGTCTGCGGCCTTATACACAATGCCCTTGGTGTTGTCAAGAGTGGGCATATCGTCCACGCCGAGGTCCTGATACCAAATGGGATTCTGGAAGCTCTCTCCGTTGGCTGCATAGCAAAGCTGGCCGTCGGTGGCATTCTCGCATGCCGTCGTCTGGCCCTTAGCCTCGCTGCTGTGACCATTGACAAACATGATGTCCGGCACGGGGATGTAGGCACACTCTGTGATGGTGAATGTACATCCGTTGTTGGCGCGCAGGAAGTGAGCCGTCTTCTCAGGCTTTGTGCCAAGGTCGATTTCGCCAATCATGATGCAGTTATGCATGTTGAACTTGGAACCTGTAGCACACCAGCCCAGGATGCCTCCCATACCGTTCTTTGTTTCTGGGCCTGCGTAGGTCACCTTGCCGGCAAACATACAGTTGCGGAACGTTAAGGTCTTGTCGGTGAAGTTGGCCGCAGTGCCCACAACACCGCCCACATTGAGCGTGCCCTCGATGTCCATTTTGACGATAACATTCTCAATCAGGGCATCCTGACCGTCGACTGCGCCCACGAATCCTGCTTGTCCTGCATTGATGACAGAGCCTTCTGCAACGACGTTGCGAATGGTGGCACCCTTGATGGTGCTGAAAATGCCGGCTGTGTTGCCTCCGCCATCAACAGTGGCAATAATCGTGTGACCCTGTCCGTCGAAGGTGCCCTCATACGGAATGGGCGTACCCACCATGGGGCAATCAGCGCCGTTGCCCATAATCACGTTGATGTCGTTTTCGAGGACGGCAGACAGTTTGGCATCCTTGCTTACGGCCTTCGAGAAGGCCACAAAGCCGACCTCGTTCATGATGTGGAAGATACCATTCTCGTCCGTCTGGATGGCACCGCAGTAGCTGCAGACATTATCCACGAAGTCGTGATCGTCCTGTATGGTCTCGCCGCTTGTGTTGTTGTAGCTCAGGCCCTCGTAGTCGTCGCCGTTACAGTGTTTGCGTCCGTTGGCAAATACCTGAGCGTGACCGAATGCAAACGGGTAGGGGAACTCGTCCGTGCCCAGTGTCTGATAGAAGTCGATTTTGCTCTGGTCGCCGTTAACCAGATAGCAGAGCGCGCCGGAGGCTATCAGGGTGGGGTCTATCTGCTGGGCGTTTGCTGCAATCTCCTTGCCGTTGCCATTTATAATAGTAGGCGTGCAGGGTGCATAAAAACTGTTGGAGATGTACACCGTATTGTTGTCCTTGATACGGCAGAATATCGAGGAGGCACCCGAGTTTTTGGTCACATCGCCAATCATGATACAGTTTTCGAGTGTGTGGGTGTGTGCTGCCGACCATCCCAGGAAGCCACCGGCATCTTTTGTGGCCTGAACATTACCTGCGAAGACGCAGTTCCGGAAGTGAGTGTCGGCGTTGGCCGTACCGAGAAGGCCGGAACAGTTGCCGTCGGCTGTGGTGGTCTGGATTACCTCCACAAGGGATACCACATTCTCAATCAGAATATCGCCGCTGGAGTAGCTGGCGATGGGAGCGGTAACGCACGAGCCTATCAGTTTGCCGGTGAAGATGACGTTGCGGATGGTGGCCGCACCGATGGTGCCGAAGAGCGATACCTTTCCGCTGCCCACATTCGTGTCGGAATTGTCCTCCGAACCCATGGTAACATCAATGCTGTGGCCCTGGCCATCCAGTGTGCCGAAGAATCCGCTGGCAAGTGTCGAGTGCTGCTCCACATCCGTCTCCAGCTTAATCTTCAGGCTGATGTTTCCGCTGTTAATCTGTTCGGCTGCATTGTCCCAGGCCTTCTGGCTGACTACATGGAAGAAACCTTCCTCGTCGAGCTGCAGACCTCCGCAATAGTCGCAGACGCCATCCACGAAGTTGTGGGCATCCACTTGCGTCGAGCCTGCTTCATTATTATAGGTCACGCCCTCATAGTCGTCGCCGTTGCAATGCTTACGTCCGCTGGCAAACACTTTTCCGTGCGTGCTGTCCAATATGGGCAGGGCGTCGGTGCCCAGCGTCTGGTAGAAGTTTATCTCCGACTGGTCTCCGTTGAGCGCATAGCACAGGGCACCGCTGCCCGCCTGCTCTTCCGTGAAGCCCGCGAAGACGGGACTGCCGCTATAGCCTTCAATCTTGCACAGCGAGGGGACGATGCAACAGTTCTCGTTGTAGAATTTGCCTGCCTTACTCGTTCCGCTCACGATGATGTTGGTCACATCTGTGGCGTATGTGGGGTCGCTGTTGCTTACCCAATGCTCCACCGAGCCGGCCATCAGGCAGTTCTTGAAGTAATAGCTGATGTTGCCGGAATTGGCGCTGGCCACGTATGCGCCCAGTCGGACCGAACCGTTGCCCTGAAGCACCTTGCCGGTATAGGAGCAGTTCGAGAAGAAGCAGTCGGCCACTTCGGCAATGTTCTCCACCGTGCTGACGAAACCTGTTGCGCGCCAGCCGCCAGCCGAACTGTTCTTTGTTTCCTGCTTGACCATTCCGCTGAAGCAGGAGTTGCTGATGGTGAAGGCACCCTTGTCCGTCACGCGGCTGATGAAGCCTGCACAGTCGGCCGATTTGCCTCCATAGTACCAGATGGTTCCGCTGTACTCGCAGTCCTTGATGGTGACTTTGTTCTTGCCTTCCACCACGAATCCGCTCAAGGGATAACCGCTGGAGGTGATGTCGGCGCTGACCTTTACGTTCTGGATGGTGGTGGCACCGTTTACGGTATATACCACACCAGCCACTCCCGTAGTGGCCTCGATGGTTCCGGCAATCTTCAAGTCCTTAATGAGAGCACCCTCGCCGGTCGAGGTAATCAGTGCAAAGGTACCGGGATTGGTAAGGTTGTACGTCACGGTGTGTCCCTGTCCGTCCAGCGTGCCGGTGAATGCGGCAGGGAAGGCCGTTGTCACGTCGATGTCGGCCCCCAGCGTGATGGTTCCGCTGGCATAGGCGTCGGCGTTGGCACACAATGTCTGCCAGTCGTCGGCCGAATTGACGGTAATGTCGTCAGCCCACGCGAAGCCAGACAATAGCAACAATGCTAATGAAAAGATGTGTTTCTTCTTCATGTGAGTAATTTTTATAGGGTTAATAATGGGTTATGACACATTTATACATTTAACAGCTTTATTCGTAAATGCAAATATACATCTTTTTTTTCAGTCGGCGCATTTGTCTCCCTTTTTTTTAGGATTCTTTCAAAAAAAGCAGGAACTTTGCTCCGTTAATTAAAAAAATGCCTAACTTTGCTCTTCATAATGAACGAAAGACAGCTTAATAATCAGTGTACGTGATGAAAAGTAGGTATCTTATAACTATTGTGGCATTTGCCCTTTCCCTGTGTTCACTTCATGCACAGACGTGGCTTACACGAGGCCCTTACTTGCAGGAGCTCACTCCCGACGGAGTAACCGTAGTGTTTGAACATGGCATCCCCTCGGTGTCTTGGATAGAGCTTCGCGAGAAGGGCCAGACTGAGACGACCAGCTACTTCCAGACCGTGAACGGACGGGTGAAGGCCTACAGCAGCATCCTGGGCACCAAGAACTCGGCCGTGCCCGTACAGAACTTTGCCATCCGGATCGAGGGACTGAAGCCCGGCACGGCCTACGAATACCGCGTGAGGGCCAACAAGATTCAATCGTATGATTCGAATGGCGCAAAGGCAACGATAGGGCTGAGTAACATGTATTCGTCGGCATGGAAGGGATTCATCACCCAGGACCCTCAGCAGACGGAGCACCACATCTTCATCACCAGCGACATGCACAACAAGCCCGACTCTTTGGTGGCCCTGCTGAAGCACCTCGACTACAAGACCTGCGACCGCTTCATATACAACGGCGACATGACGGATTATATGCAGGACGGGGTGGAAGAACCATACAGCGGCTACATCAATGTCAGCGTGAACATGTTTGCACAGAACAAACCCTTCGAGATTGTGCGAGGCAACCACGAGACACGCGGCAATATGTCGCGCCACTTCATGGACTATTTCCCGCATAAGAGCGGACACATCTACAATGCCTACCGCTGGGGCGACCTGGAAATCGTCCTTCTCGACAGCGGCGAGGACAAGCTTGACAGCCACAAGGAGTATTACGGCATGGCCTCCTTCTATAGCTATCGCGAGGAGATGGCCCGCTGGTTCCAGGAACTGATTCAGACCGATGAATTCCGAACGGCCAAGTATCGCATCGTTGTCTGCCACTTTACCATGTTGCTGGACGATGGGAAGCCCACCGACGAGTTCGGCGGCCAGCCACAGCTCATCAGCCTTATTATGCCGATTCTCAAACAATGCGACATCGACATGCTGATAAGCGGGCACTACCATCCCAAGACATACACTTACATGGAAAAGAACTACAAGAGCAAGGGCAACCAGTTTGAGGAATACAATATAGGTGCCCACAGCGGCATGCGCATTGATATTGCCGACGGCAACATCCACCTGAAGGTGGTTTCCACGAAGGGTGTCGTCCTCTTGGACAAGATAGTGAAGGACACCAAGGCCGACAGGAAGCTGATTTACATCACGACCGGGCTGGACGAGTAGGGGGAGGACTTGACGATGAAGATAATCCGCATGATACGAAAGGGCGCGCTGCTGCCTGTCTGCTGCCTGATGACGGCGAACGGCATGCATGCACAGACGAAGCCCGAGATACCGGATGGCTACTACACGCTGTGCACCTTGCAGCAGGACGGCATGGGTTATCTGTATTCCTATGACACGAATGCCTTGCGCGACCAGTACGGCAACGCCATCGACTACGCCAATCCCACGGGCCGTAACGGCGAGTATGCCTATATGTTTCTCGCGACTGAGACCAGCGTGAACCAAGCCTACAAGACGTTCTATTTCCGTGCGTCCGACAATGGCGGCTACACGATACAGAGTTGCTCGGGCGAGCCCTATTCCTATCTCGATGTAGCCCGTTACGATCGCCATTTGGTGGTTTACAGCGCGCGCCCGCGACATCTATTTAATTTGCGCACGCAGGAGGATACGTCTCCCTGGCCCGAGAACGAATACATCATGCAGCAGGTGCAGAATGCCGCTCTCTTTGAATCGCCTGCCGCTGCCCACAGCACGCAGGACCTGCATGTCCTCACACCGTTGGACGCAGATAAAATCACTCCCTCGCTTTCCATCCGCAGGGCCTTGGGCGATGCTCGGGGCGTATTGGCACTCTATCCCTGCGGGGACGAGCCCGGCCAAGTGCCGCCCCTGCTGAGCAGCACGCTCCGTGCATGTATCGATGAGGCACAGACGTTGGCCGACGACAAGAACACCACGGCGGAGCAGGCCGAGGAGATCTGCCAACAGCTTGCCGAGGCCGCACAGACCTACGAGGCGACTGCCGGCGAATCCCTGAACCCCGTGGCCGAGGGCTACTACTGGCTGACAAGTGCCTACCGCGCTTTCGAACTGCGCCAGAGCAAACAGAAAGTGATGCGCGAGCAGGAAGTCGAGGGACAGCGCATATTGCGTTGGAACGATGCTGCCATCAACGACGGCACCACCATCTTCCACCTCACTCCCAGCGGTGACCACTTCGCCATGCAGGACTACATGGGACGTTGGGTGGCAAGCCCGTCGGCCGAGCATACCGTCCCCATAACAGCTGACTATGCTGGTGCGGCACAGGTCTTCACATACGATACCGAGGGCATGTTCACTGTGGCGGATGCCGCTTCGCCCGCCGATGTCTTCTCCGCAGCCAATCCCTCTGTAGGCGACAAGGGCCTCTACGGCAAACCCACGGATGGCGACATCAATGCCTCGGGGCAGAACTACCTCTATCCCGGCTATTGCGCATCATGGCGGCTCCAGCGAGCCTACCATCAGGTGTCGATTCTCAGTTCGGGCTGGGCAGTGCTGAGCTTCTCCTTCCCCGCCGAAGTGCCGGAGGGCGTGGAGGTCTATAGCGTGGCCGACAGAGACGGTACGCTCTTCCTCGTGCCCTACACACAACCGGTGATTCCCGCCGTTACGGCAGTCGTGCTCCATGCTCCCAAGGGCACCTACACCTTCCCCAGCACCACTGCGCAGGTGGCTCCAATCGAAGGAAACGTGCTGGTGGCTTGCTGCGAGGATAGGAAAAACATCCCGTCGGGCAGCATGGCGCTGTTGAAAGTGAAGAACGGCGAGGTGGGCTTCCAGAAATCCACATCCAAGCAGATTGCGGCAGGCTCGGCCTATGTCCCATATAGCGACGGGCAAGAAGACTTCCGCGTCCTGCAGATGAGCGAGGTAGGCATCGAGAGTCCCGCCACCGCGCCCGCAGGCGACGCCGCCCGTTACGACCTCCTCGGCCGCAAGCTGCCCGCTGGCCAGACAAGTCCCATTATGATTATCAACAATAAAAAGATACTGAAACGATGAAGCGCATAACCCACTTACAGATTTCCGGATTTTC
>JAEEGL015261225.1_pt1 | contig 11293 bp, 7 predicted proteins | sample 9134231 | NCBI WGS metagenome assembly JAEEGL01 (sample SAMN16246548, study PRJNA631951) | gut metagenome | biome: gut microbiome; feature: rumen; material: fiber-attached | host: Bos | place: Iran: Karaj | collected 2018-10
CGTTATTCTCTCCTTTGTTTCCACCACAAAATATGCCACAAATCCAGTGTTTTAGCGGGTTTATGCCATCATATATTGATACTTATATAAATCGGTCGTATTTGGGATATTTATTTGGAATACCCATTTTGGATACTTATTTCTGGTACTTATTTCGGATACTTATTTCGGATCCGCAAAAAAGGCCACAGAGATACTCTATGGCCTTAGACTGTTTTTACGTAACGGGTGATAGATGAACCACGAACCCCGTCCCCTAGGCTCACTTGCCCGGGGCACATTTGATGAACCATGAACCCCGACCCCGAGGTTCACAACCCCCGACCCTGAGGTTCATTCGTATGAGGAAACGATATCCAGTATCTCTCTGGCATAGTTGGGATATTTTCTGACTAACTCCTCAACCTCTCTCTTGGCTATGTCTCTGTTCTCGGTGTTGAACTCTATCCTCTTTCTCAGGCCCTGCCGCCTGGATACAAGCTCATGACGGAGCTCCACCATTTCCCTCCTGTCCACCACGGCCTCTGCCTGATGGAGCCATAAGGTGGGATAAGCCACGTTCATGTTGATAAGCTCTTTCCTGAACCTTTCCTCCGCCGCATCAAGTTCGAGACTTGTGCGTCTTATGAGATCCCGCTCGTATTTTTCATCCTGATAAAGCTTGTATCTGCTCTCAAGCTCACGGGCGGACTTCACGTGATATTTCTCGTATTCGTAGGACAGCAGGTTCTGGATGTTCACGTATCTTATCTTCACGGTATTCTGCTTTGCAACGATCTGATTGATCTGATTTCTGGCACTCCTCTCGCTGAGTCTGGCATTGAGGAACACCGTAAAGCAGACAGTTATGGCGATGGCTCCGAAAGCCGTGGCAAGCACGAAACCGGGCATCACATCCATATCAAACACGAACTGCAGTATAGCCAGTATCAGCATCACGAATATCATGGCAAAAAGGGCGATGACAACGATGTTCTTGCAGCTGTTCTTCTTCATCCTGGCCTCACGGACAGCGAACTGCCTCGTCACCTTCTCAGCCTCAAGTCTGCGCAGATCCTCCTTGACCACATCCTTATAGGATTCATGCTCCTTGATATCCTCCAAGGCCTTTGGCATATCCGCCGCCAAGGCCTCCATATGCTGATATGATGCTTCATCTATCTTTCCAAGCCTGCCGGAATGTGTCTCACTCTCGGCCAGCAGGTTTATGACATTTTCCGCAGCGGATATAAGACAGTTCCCACTGTCCTCCGGAATGGAATCTATGACCTCGCAATCCTTAAGATAATCGGTCACATACCTGTATTCTCTTGACGCATCCTCGATCTCCCTGGTGCATTCCGCCATCTGGTCACACAGATTGGTGATATACCTCTCCCTCATCCTTCTCTGGGACATGTCTATCTCCGAGCGGCTGAGATGCTCTACCTCCGGTACATCATCCTCTTCGTGTACGTCATAGTATTCCTCGACCTTATGCCGGCCAAAAAGCCTTTTGATCCCGTCAAATAAACTCATGCTGCGAAATCCTTCTGTAATCGGTCTTCAGTACAAGGATCAGATCCTCTATATCATCCTCGGCGCCCTTTTTAAGCCCCGCCAAAAGCTTATCCTCTATACCGCCTATCTCTTTGACCGGCGCCTTGAGAGCCTCCTCTATCTCTCCTGCCAGGGCCTCATCGGGTCTCTCCTTAATGAGGGAATCGGCATACTCCACTCTGGACATGGATAGTCTCTTACAGTAAAACGCCTTTCTTTTATCACCGGCCTTGTCAAAGCACTCTCTGGCCCTGTCGAACATGAAGAATTGGGCATACAGTTTTCCCAGCTTTATAAGAAGGTCTCCATACTGCCCCATATCCTTCTCATCTTCCGAATCCATAAGCTCTCTGGCATGCTCATACATCATAAGGGCGGGCCTGAGCTTCAGGTTCTCAACCATGAAGTCACCTCTGGATATGAGCCTCACATATTCCCTTATATCATCTCTGGATGACAGAAGCCCCCTGATCTTCTCAAGCTTTGTCTCCGGCATGAAGTGACGATAGGAAAGGATGGTCAGCACGAACTCGGCAAGCCTCTTTCTCCTTCTTTCAAGATCCTCCGCAAGATCCGTAAGATCCAGCTCGTTCCTTATATAGATGATCAGATCGTCGCTTATGATGTAATCTCCGAGGCTTATGATGTTCTCCGAGAGTACATGAGCCAGCTCTTCAAAGGAATACACGGATACCGAAAGCTCCGGTATGGCATATGCAGTTTGTGAATACTTACCTATACACTCGTAGATCATTACAGATATACCCTCGTTTTGATCACATTACCGCTTGATCTGTAGATCTCTCCGAACCCCAGATCATACGCCTCTATCTCCATAAGATCCGTATCCTTCATCTCAAAGCAGAAACGGACTCTCGTGCATTTATCCGGCCTTTGAGGAAACTCCTCGGCCCTTATCACGCTGTATCTCACCTCTGTGGTATAGTAGGACTCTATCCTTATCCTTATCTCCCTGTCCTCACCCAGCATGAATTCCAGTTCTCTCTTTGCGTCATACCAGTTACTGCCGGCATACACCAGCCCCAGATAGGTCTCCTGACCGTCCTCGTAGATATGTATGCCCACATCCGAAGTAACCTTGTCCCTGTCAAAGAATTTGCATGAGGAAAGCTGCGGATTGCCGTCCCTGTCATCGATACCCGCATAGCAGGCGCCCTTGGTATAGAGATTTCTGCCCTGAAATACCCTGCGCCTTCTCTCGCACAGATACTGTACGGAACGATCCAGCCATCCTCCCTCAAAACCCTCTCCCGAGAGGTATACCGCCGAAACTATCTCGGAATCAAGGATGGATCTTGCTATCTCCAGGAAGGTCCCATCATCCTTTCCCGGCATGTCAAAAACTCTCTCCTCCACCATGCTGACATGAGGTCTTACATCCAGTCTGGTGGAAAGCATCATGCTGCGTAAACGCTGACCGTCAAAGTCAAAGAGAGCTATCTTGTTTCTGGTGAGCTCCTGTTCCTGATTCATGGCATAGTAGAAAAAGCTCTCCGGATAGCCGGATATCCTCACATTTTTACCGTCTTCCCTCAGGAAATCACAAACCTCCTCCAAAAGCCTTACCGTATCCTCCAGAGGTTCAGGGATCGTGATCACCACTCTCTCAACCTCGGAATAAGGCACATAGGAGCCTGACAGATGTATGGACTTTCTGATAAAGCCCCGCAGCAGCTCCTTGCAGGGAATACTTACATCCCCGACGGTTACAGCCTCGTCTCTCAAAGCCCCGGATATCAGACTGGAAACCTTCGTGCGCTCAGGATCCTCACATCTTGCGGCATCCTCACCGAAGAGTATGTCATCGACTCCTGCTCCGATACTGGCCAGAACAGGGATCACGTATTTCTCCGATCCCGTGATGACGGGAACAGAGACTACCTCTTCGCCCTCTTCCTTCTCTATGCTGATGCTGATCTGGGCAACCTTATCCGTCAGGTCGCATCCGATGACTCTTCCCATATGATCTCCCGGACTATCCTGTCCTTCCTGATATAGTCTTCCGCCAGCTCCATAAAGCTGTCCGTATCCTTCATGTTATATGTGAGTATGGCATCCTGGAGTATGTCATATCTGCCGTTTCCGCCGTTAAGCTCATCAGCGGATCTCTCCACCCCGCTCCTGGTGAGGCCCCTCTCACTATCCTGAGGCTCCTCCTCATCCTCCTCATCACGGATATTCTCCTCCGTGATATAATACTGGATCGTCTCTCCCGGAAAGACATCAAACCTGGTCTGATATATGCCGGGATAAAGCTCCCTCATGGGTTGGCTCTTATAGCTCACACTGTTGCCTTCATCATAATCAAGGCAGTAGTTAAAGGTCACCCGCTTTGCAGCCTCCGTCCTGTAGTCTATGAATACATCATGGGAAAACAGGTCCAGGGAGGGAATAAGATCCCTGTATCTGAGGAAGAAATCAAATACCACATCCCTCTCCGCCAGCTCTCTGATATAAGGATACAGTATCCTGTCGCTTCTGAGGTCCCGCTTGTCGGAGAAGAATCTGATAAGGCAAAGAGCCTCCACATCCGAAATCTCCTCATCCATGGCAAAATCCAGAAGTCCCATAAAGAACCTGTCATCCAAAACAGTATCCTTCAAAAAGGCTTCCTTGGCCGATTCCCTGAAATACTGGCTCACTATCTTCTTGGAGGCATTCCTTCCAAGATAATCAAAGAATATCTCGTCCCGCTCGCCTATATAAGCACCTGTGGACAGCATCTGATCTATGATGCGTCCCTCTATCACGGTAGGATCGCAGTCAAAGTTCTTACAGGCTCTCCAGATACTCTTAAGGTCTCTTACCGTACCCTCGAAATATCTGGACATGAAATCCAGTATCAGCTCATTGTATTTATTCCCCCTGAAGGATCCCTCGGCGATCTCCAAAAGCACGGGATCCACCTCTCTGCCCTCCTCGATGAAATGAGTCGATATCCTCATGAGGATCTTGGGGTCCATGCCGTAGGATCCGTAGGTCCTTATGACCTCATAGGCTTCATCGTCATCACCTTTTATGGAACAAAAACGTATATATTCGTTCCTCTCATCCATGGAGAGGTCCTTGACATCCACACTGCTAAGCACACTGTCGATCTCATCGGTCATGTTATTATCGTAATAATATCTGAGCAGAGAGATCAGAAGCCCCTCCTTGAATATCTCCGAGAAGAGGTCAGATTCCGTGATCCTCCTGACATATTCATGATTCCTGTCATCCACGGATATGGTGTTCCTGCCCTTTTCCGCCAGAGCCACCCACAGTCCCGGCTCATCAAGCCTCGGATACTCTATGGTATTGAGGAAATCATTGATACGAAGCAGCCTTATATCCTGATATGTCACATACTGTTTGCCGTATCTTTTCCCGTCCTCATCCTCAAAGAAGAGCTCATAATCGTTATCATAGACATTGACATAGGCCCGGCCTGCCTTTACAGGCACTACCCTCTCTTCCCTGAAGGCCTCCTCGATAACAATGAGGCTCCTGATCTTGGGATCGTCTACGGTTACAAGACGCTTAAAGCCGTTGGAGATAATGGCACGGTCTAACATCTTGCTGTCAAATCCCGGCCTTTTCTCTCCCTTAAGGAACTTCAGATGATCGATTATGATGGCCAGGTTCTCATCCATACGATCATTGAGTATCTCGTTCAGGGCAAAGGTGGAGCATGCATCCATGCTTTGGGACAGAAAGCCCTGACACTCATCCTTGTTCACGATCATGTTGGCATATACATATGCCTTCAGATCCGGAGGCAGATCGTTCTTGAAGCTGTAATACATGAGCACATTTTTGGGCAGCAGCCTTGATGTGTTCTGATCCATGGTATACAGGTAGAAGTCATAGAGGTTTGTGACCCCAAGATCCCTGGTTACCGCCTCCTTGAAGAATCCGTGATACTTCCTGTCGGTTATGTCATTCCTTATGAGATAGGAGCAGATGGATCTTAACATCTCATCATCCTTGAACTCCTTGAAATATGCAGCCATGATGTTCATGACTCTCACATCAAAGCCGCGAAGCCTCTGTGTCAGGAGGGCTACAGACTCAGCTATCTCCTTTTTGAGCAGACCGTATTTTATGGCGAAATTCAGTACATTGATCTCAAAATCGGAAAGCTTGTTTATCAGATAGGGCTCATGGGAAAAGATGCTGTAAGCCTCAAGGTACATAAGAGGGCTGGTGACTCCGGCCATGATCTGCTCCTCAAGCAGGGCCTTTTCCCTCTCATGCGATCTCTTGATGCTCTCGTCCAGATATATGAGTATCCAGAGAACCCTCCAGGAGGATCTGTCCCTGTCATATATATCCCAGACCTTTCTCACGGTCCTTGCAAGCTCCTTGCTGTCCTGATCGCACATGGCACGAAGATACAGATAATACGACAGTATATCGTGATCCGTATCATTTGCATCTCCCATCTGGCGTCCCACGGCATTCAGGACTATCTCCGCCTCATCGTACCTCTTGGAGGCCAAAAGAAGCTGGGCCTGCATCAGCCTGCTCTCGGTATCATTCCTGTCGATGGCCAGAAGCCTCTCCAGATATCTGTTGGACCTCTCTATCCATTCCCCGGCGGAGGTATCTCCTATCCTGAAACCTATGAACTCCTTCATAAGCTTCACGGTCATCATCTTCTTCGTATAGACTGCATCCAGCTTCATGCGGTCTACGCTCCTGCCCTCCACAAAAACAGGGATCGACATATTGGTATGCAGTGCTTTTATGGTAATGCTGCCGAAATTATGCCCCATATGCAGCTTGTCGGAAAGTATCCTGTATCTGATCTCCGCAAAGTTTCCTTCGAAGTCCTCTGCACCGTATTCGCTCTGGCAAAGCTCTATGAAGTCACCGTCTTTACTTGCCTCGAAGCCGGGATACCCCCATCCGCTCTTTTTTATGGCAAGAGTCATTTCACGGTCTTCCTTTATGTTGCGAAGTACAACGCTGCTCTCGGCAAAGCTTAATATCATGGGCATCTTCTTATTGGATTCCACAAGGAATTCCTCAACACCCAGAGCCCTTGACTTTTCATCCCGGTCCTGGCCCCTGAAGGCACGGTATTTGAAATAGATATCCCTCTCCCCGTCCTCAAATATCCTTCCGATGCCATCCTTATAGAACAGCTCTACTGCTTCATTAAAATCGGCCTTGGCCAGGTTGGTGAAATGGAACAGGTTCCTTATGGATCCCTGTGAGGATTCAAGATCCTCCTTCACCACGCTTAAGATCACGGGGATCCTGATTTCTCCTGCATCGGAAACTATATAGATACTGCCCTTGAAAACGGTGCCGGCATCAAGTCCCTTTGTCACGATCTCATAATCGATCCCTATGCCTTCCTCCCCTATCCTGCCGTTATGGTCAAGAAGTGACAGGCGGATCCTTCTGTGAGAGGTGCGTATCATAAAGGCTATCCTCTCGGTATTTTTGGCATTGAGAGTAAAGGAGCCCTGAAGCCTCCCGTCTACCGGACATGAACCCTCGATTTTCTTTATATCAAGAGCAAGACTCAAGCGATACCCTCCCGAAGCAATGACATCAGAGCATCATTATCTTCTCTTTTCATTATACAGAATCTTGCAAATCTTTCATCAAGGCCTCTGAAGGTGGAGCAGTCCCTGATGAACATCTTTGCCCTGATAGCTCTTTCAAAAAACTCCTTCGAATCCATCTTATCCTTCGGCAGTTTCAGCAATATGAAATTGCCCTTCGGATCATAATATTTAAGTCCCAGGGATCTCATGTCATCAAGGATATGGCATATCCTGTCCCTCTCCTCCCTGATGTATCTGCGGCTTCTTTCTATGAAGTCCGTATCCGCTGCCAGCACTTCTCCGGCCTTTGCCGCAAAGGAACTGACAGACCATGGATCCATGTGTTCCCTGATCTGCTGTTTCATCTTTTCATCATGACATACCGCATAGCCCAGCCTTAACCCCGGAGCACAGAAGAACTTGGAGAAACTCCTTATGACGAAAAGACACCGGTATTCCCCTGTAAGCGGAGTGATGTCATATTCATCATCCGCAAAATCCATATAGGTTTCATCAACGGCACAGGTGATGTTCAGCGCTTCGCATCTGTCAAGTATCCTTCTGAGATCATCCTTACGGACCGCATAAGAGGTAGGGTTTGAAGGGCTGCAGATCATAACAAGATCCAGGCCTTTCTCAAGCCTTTTTATAAGGTCCCCGGTATCAAGCCGGAAATCCTCCTCCTCTTTAAGATCGAAATAGCATGCCTCTCCTCCGCACAGCATGACATTCCTCTCATATTCGGAATAAGCCGGTGCAACTATAAGAGTCTTTGGCTTTATCTTATGTCTTATGACGCTGCCGATCAGCTCGGAGGATCCGTTGCCTACGATGATGTCTGAAGGATCGGCCTTGCAGTATCCCGCTATAGCCTCTCTGAGGGATGTATATTCCCTGTCCGGATAATGCTCTATGCAGTCCAGTTCTCCCTCCATGCTTTTTTTGAAGTGATCGGAGATCCCCAGAGGATTCACATTTGCCGAAAAGGAGATTATCTCCTCTTTTCTGATACCGTATAGTTCTTCTATTTTTTCCAGATCCGATCCGTGGAAAGCGTTCATCATCTCTTCCTCCATGTGGAAGGTGCAAACAGTATCAGCATGGGGAACAGCTCCAGCCTGCCTGCCAGCATGTCAAAGCAGAGCACATATTTCACAAAGGGTGAAAAAGCACTGAAATTACAGGTTGGACCGATCGTGGAAAAACCGGGTCCTATATTATTCAGTGTGGCCGCTACTGCAGTGATATTGGTCTCCAGATCAAATTCATCCATACTCACAAGTAACAGGGAGGCGACTATTATAAGGATGTATGTCACGGTATAGATGCTGACACCGCTAACCGTCTCCTCCTTGAGCTTTCTGCCGTCCAGATAGACATTCTGCACAAGTCTCGGATGTATGAAGCCTTTTATCTTTCTCACATGGCTCTTGACCGCTATGATGATCCTGGATATCTTAAATCCTCCTCCTGTGGAGCCTGCGCATGCTCCGATGAACATCAGGGTAAATATCACGGTCTTGGACAGAGCGGGCCAGGTGTCAAAATCAGCGGTGGCATAACCCGTGGTGGTTATAATGGATGAAACCTGGAAAAATGCCTTGATAAAGCCATCCGCCACTCCGTTAAACAGATGTCTCACATCTATCATAATCACTATCACCGAGACCGCTATGATGCCAAGATAAGTCCTTACCTCATCCATACGAAAAGCTTCCTTAAGGCTGCGCCTCAGGAAAAGGAAGAAATAAAAGTTAAAGTTTATACCGAAGAGCACCATGAATATGCCTATGATAAGCTGCTGCAGATAGGTATAATCCGCTATGGATGAATTCCTTACGCCGAAGCCTCCCGTACCTGCAGTACCAAAAGACAGGGTTATGGAATCAAAAGGAGCCATACCGGATATGAGCAGTATGATTATCTCCGCCACTGTCATGGCAAAATATATGATATACAGTATCTTTGCCGACTCCTTAAGCTTCGGCACCAGCTTGCCGACCTCAGGTCCCGGAGACTCGGATCTCATAAGGTGCATATTCTGGGCTCCCGTCATGGGAAGGACCGCAAGCATGAAAACAAAAACTCCCATGCCTCCTATCCAGTGTGTGAAACTCCTCCAGAACAGTGAGCAGTGTGACAGAGCCTCAACATCCGTTAAGATACTGGATCCTGTAGTCGTAAAGCCGGACACGGTCTCAAAAAAGGCGTCGGTAAAGGATGGTATCTCACCTGTTAATACAAAGGGGAGGCAGCCTACCAGCGACATCAGTATCCATCCCAAGGAGACCACTACAAAGCCCTCCTTGGCATAAAAGATCTGTTTCTTTATCTTGAATCTTGATGCTATAAACCCTATGACAAAGCAGATGATACCGAGTATGAGATATACAAATCCCATCTTCTCCCTGTAGACAAGAGATACTGCAGCAGGGGTGAGCAGGAGCAATCCCTCAACCTCAAGCAGCCTGCATAAGATAAGAACTATGCTCTCTATGTTCAAGCTTCCCTACCTCCAGTCCGCAGAATATCATTAATGTCATTAAGTCCCGGGTGGGTTGTGACTATGATGACCCTGTCACCCACATGGATCTCACTTGCGCCCTTGGGATACATGATGGCATTCCCTCTCCTGATACAGGCCACGATGACATTGTCCTTGAGCTTAAGCTCCTGCAGTGGTCTGTCACAGGCCTCGGATCCCTCCTTAATGTAGAACTCCAAAGCTTCTGCCTTGCCGTCCAGGATATTGACCAGAGTTTCCACATGGCTCCTGCCTCTTGAATTCTCCATGGCGCGTACCGTAGCCGCAACGTTATCTGCCACCACGCTCCTTGTATGAAGTATGGTACCAAGATCCACCTCGTCTATGATGCTGTCAAACATCATCCTGTTGACCTTTGCCACGATCTTGGCCTTGCTGTTATGCTTCTTTGTAAAGAGGGACAGGAGTATGTTTTCCTCGTCTATGTTGGTGAGAGCCACCAGGGACTGGGTGGTCTCAAGCCCCTCCTCCATGATGGTGGTCTCCTCGGTACCGTCGCCGTTTATAATGGTCGCTTCCTTCAGGTATTCATCAAGCTCTGCACACTTTGCCTTGTTTTTCTCTATGATCTTTACATCTATCCCTATGTCTATCAGCTCCTTGGCAAGATAAAAGGTTATATTGCCGCCTCCCACTATCATGGTGTTCTTTACCGCATGGGTCTCAACCTTGATCTCCCTGAAGAATCTGGTCGCGCTTTGCGCGGAAGCTATGAAGGAAATGCGGTCTCCCTGGCATAATACCGTAGAGCCGTTGGGGATGATGACCTCGTCATTCCTCTCTACCGCACAGATGACTATCTCCGTTCTGATATCCTTCGACAGATCCTTTATCATCATATCCTTCAGAGGCGAGTCCTCTTCGATCCTGAATTTCAAAAGGTCGATCCTGCCTCCGGAAAGAGTATCTATCTTCATGGCCGAAGGGAACCTCAGAATCCTTGCTATCTCTCTTGCCGCAGCCCGCTCGGGGTTTATTATCATGGCAAGTCCCAGCTCCTCCTTGAAGAATGAAAGCTCATCAAGATATATGGGATTTCTGACCCTGGCTATGGTCTTCACGTTTTTATTCGACTTCTTTGCGATCAGACAGCAAAGAAGGTTCACCTCATCGGAGCCGCAGGCAGCTATCAGTATATCCGCACTGTCTATGCCGGCCTCCTTTTGAGCGCTTATGGAGATCCCGTTTCCCTCAACACCTATCACATCATAGGCATTGACCACGTCACCCAATACATCCCTGTCCAGGTCGATCACTGCTATGTTGTGATCTTCCATTGACAGGACCTGTGACAGTACAGATGCTACTTTGCTGCATCCGACAATGTTAATGTTCATTTCTCTCTCCGCCTTTTCGTTTTATGCTGATATTTCATTACCGGTATATAACTGGTAGTATTTACCCTTTTTTTCTATGAGCTCGCTGTGAGTTCCCTTTTCTATGATCCTTCCATGCTCCAGGACTATTATGCAGTCGGAATTCTTAACCGTGGAAAGCCTGTGGGCTATGACAAAGGTGGTCCTCCCCTTCATGAGTCTGTCCATACCGTCCTGGATGAATTTCTCGGTCCTTGTATCAATGGAGCTCGTTGCTTCATCCAGTATCAGGACCGGAGGATCCGCAATGGACGCTCTTGCAATGGCAA